>Ga0208509_1000011_pt1 | contig 149290 bp, 143 predicted proteins | sample LakWasMeta7_HOW4_2_FD_183857 | JGI IMG/M metagenome (GOLD analysis project Ga0208509, IMG submission 183857) | Freshwater sediment methanotrophic microbial communities from Lake Washington under simulated oxygen tension - Sediment Metagenome... | ecosystem: Environmental > Aquatic > Freshwater...
TGACGCCTGCCCGGTGCTGGAAGATTAAATGATGGGGTGCAAGCTCTTGATTGAAGTCCCAGTAAACGGCGGCCGTAACTATAACGGTCCTAAGGTAGCGAAATTCCTTGTCGGGTAAGTTCCGACCTGCACGAATGGCGTAACGATGGCCACACTGTCTCCTCCTGAGACTCAGCGAAGTTGAAATGTTTGTGATGATGCAATCTCCCCGCGGAAAGACGGAAAGACCCCATGAACCTTTACTGTAGCTTTGTATTGGACTTTGAACAGATCTGTGTAGGATAGGTGGGAGGCTTTGAAGTGAGGACGCTAGTTCTCATGGAGCCAACGTTGAAATACCACCCTGGTGTGTTTGAGGTTCTAACCTAGGTCCATTATCTGGATCGGGGACAGTGCATGGTAGGCAGTTTGACTGGGGCGGTCTCCTCCCAAAGCGTAACGGAGGAGTTCGAAGGTACGCTAGTTACGGTCGGACATCGTGACGATAGTGCAATGGCATAAGCGTGCTTAACTGCGAGACTGACAAGTCGAGCAGATGCGAAAGCAGGACATAGTGATCCGGTGGTTCTGTATGGAAGGGCCATCGCTCAACGGATAAAAGGTACTCTGGGGATAACAGGCTGATACCGCCCAAGAGTTCATATCGACGGCGGTGTTTGGCACCTCGATGTCGGCTCATCTCATCCTGGGGCTGTAGCCGGTCCCAAGGGTATGGCTGTTCGCCATTTAAAGAGGTACGTGAGCTGGGTTTAAAACGTCGTGAGACAGTTTGGTCCCTATCTTCCGTGGGCGCTGCAGATTTGAGGAAGCCTGCTCCTAGTACGAGAGGACCGGAGTGGACACACCTCTGGTGTATCGGTTGTCACGCCAGTGGCATTGCCGAGTAGCTAAGTGTGGAAGAGATAACCGCTGAAAGCATCTAAGCGGGAAACTCGTTTCAAGATGAGATCTGCCGGGGCCTTGAGCCCCCTAAAGAGTCGTTCAAGACCAGGACGTTGATAGGTCAGGTGTGGAAGCGCAGTAATGCGTTAAGCTAACTGATACTAATTGCTCGTGCGGCTTGACCCTATAACTTTGATCGTTAGATCAAGGAAGTTATGCCAAGTTGACGCATTCAAAAATCCTATGCAAATAGGTTCGTTAAATCGATGAAGCTGATTAGCTCTATAAATTGGTTGTCTTGACTGGGTAACTCCAAATCAAGATGACAAAAAGTTATGTCTGACGACCATAGCGAAGTGGTACCACTCCTTCCCATCCCGAACAGGACAGTGAAACGCTTCTGCGCCGATGATAGTGCGGGTTCCCGTGTGAAAGTAGGTCATCGTCAGACTATTAAACCGAAAACGCCCAGTCTAACGACTGGGCGTTTTTTTTTGACCAAATGTATAGCGACTTGCTAGTCGGACATCGCATCGGCCAAGCAGTTCTCCAGAGCAATACGGCACTGCGCTGCTTCCCCGCGACTGAGCCTTTCAATCCAGGTCGACTCGCGGTTTTGTATGGTTTGGAGAAATTCGCGGGCTCGGCTTCCATTTCCCGACATGCCGGAGAAAGTGTCAAATCCTGACTCGAGAAAGTTCTGCAGTGATCCAAGCCCTGCTGCCGAAGCAGGTCTTCGCATCATCCTGAGCATGAATCTGAGGCCAGGTGTCCGCGTCAAGCGGTCCAAATCAGCACCAACACTGAGCACCATGTTGAGTTGGCGTTGACGGTCGGACTCGCGGGCAACGTGTTTCCAGCAAGCCATGTAGCAGGTGACGCTATCACCCTGGGTGTTTGAGGGCTGGGTGATCCAAACTGCTGCCATTTGCGCGTCCAGTTCTTCGGTAAGTAGATGCAACTGAGCGAGAGACACCGCCGTTGCAACCACTTGTTTAGGAAAAAGGGTTTGCAGGGCACCGGCGATGCGCGAAAACTGCGCATCACGTTGTGAGTAGTCCTTGTCGCTGTACAAGTCTTCCAGAAAGAAGTGGGCAGCCGCTCCAAACTCAACAGACGACAATAAGTCACCATAAGTTCCCGAAAAACGCCTCGACTGAAACAACTTCACCGCTTTTGTTGCAGCCTGTGTAGTTGGATCAGAAAAAGCAGCGGACCGGATGGCGGTGACGCGCGCAACCGCTTCTCGTATCGTGTGTGCAGCATCCATAAGTGAAAACAGTGTACAGAAGCCAATCCGCAATGTTGGAGGTGAAAGCCTAGACATTTCAGTCTGGAATATAGAAAGTTAGTGCAAACTACCTTAATAAATGCCAGTAGATATGGATTTCCGACAGTCTGCACCTCAACGTTGGCTCAATATTGCTGCAACGTTGAACCCGATACATCTTCTTTGGGGTGCGGATACTAGGGGTAACCCTTATAGTTAACCCATGCTTGACGCCACAAACATCATCAAGGCCTCACTCGAAGTCGGGCGGGAGTTTCTACGTCCTCCGCACGAAAGTGATGACGCGGCAGAGAAGGTGCGAGCTATCCCGCTGCTGGTGCCGATCCGTTCCTTGGGAGTCAACCACCGCGACCGCATCGCGAGCCATTTGTTGTCATTGGAGTCCCATGATCGCTACCTGCGCTTTGGCTACATGGCACAGGATGAACAAATCCAGCGCTACGTGGACGGGCTCGACTTTGATCGTGACGAGATATTTGGCATTTACAACCGAAAGCTCGAGTTGATTGCCATGGCGCATTTGGCCTACGCTTCGCCAGCAGGGCATGACGCATGCGCAGAATTTGGTGTGTCAGTAGTTCCTGCAGCGCGGGGCCGCGGCTACGGAGCGCGGCTGTTCGAACGCGCGGCAATGCACGCAACCAACGACGGCGTGAGCCTCCTGTTTATCCACGCCCTCAGTGAAAACGCGGCGATGTTAAAGATTGCCCGCAATGCAGGCGCCAGGGTGGAGCGTGACGGTACGGAATCCGAAGCTTTCTTACATTTACCTCAAGCCACTCTGGACAGCCAGGTGACCGAACTCATCGAGGAGCAGGTTGCCCAAACGGATTACCGGATCAAGGTTCAGGCCAAACAATTCTGGAGTTTCCTCGCTGATATCCAGAATATTCGGCGCGATGCGATTGACGCGCAAGCGCGCACACCGCCCTGAACAACAAATCCGCTATCCTTGGGGTTCCGAAACAAAGGCAGCGATTGCCATAACGTTTGTGTCAGACCCACACCCCGCGCGACCGCCCGACAAGGAAGACAAGCGCACATTCCTGCGCAAGCTCGCTGAATTCATCCATCCGGGACCCGATTCGACAGCCGAACTGATAGAAACGCTGGCCGAGGCGGAGGACAACAACATCATTGGCGCCGAGTCGCGTGTCATGCTCGAAGGCATCATCCGCATGGCGGACATGACAGCCGGTGACGTGATGGTTGCTGCGACACGCATGGACCTGATCAATATTCAGGAGCCCATGGACGCGTTGCTCAACACCGTGATTGACACCGCCCATTCACGATTTCCCGTGTACGAAGGGGAACGGGAGAACGTCATCGGCATACTGATGGCCAAAGACCTTCTCAAACTGCAGCGGGCACCGGAACTCAATATACGGGCGCTCCTGCGACCCGCAGTTTTCGTCCCCGAGACAAAGGGCCTCAACGACCTGCTCCGCGATTTTCGCGGGAACCGCAATCACCTGGCCATTGTTATTGACGAATTCGGCCGTGTCGCTGGCTTGATCACCATTGAGGATGTGCTGGAGCAAATCGTTGGCGAGATCGAAGACGAATTTGATATCGCAGAAGACGTTGGCGATATCTTCGCCCTGGCAGACCGAACCTATCGGGTCAGCGGGGATACCCCCATCGAGCGTGTCAATGATGCATTCGGCGTGACCTTGGCGGGTGAAGATCCGGAAGACCAGTTTGACACCATCGGCGGCCTGATCGCCCATGAAATGGGCCATGTCCCGAAGCGGGGGGAACGCTACACGCTCGGCGGGTTGGACTTTCTGGTACTCCACACCAAGGGTGGCGCTGTCCGGTGGTTCAAAGTATCACCGGCGACGGATGCTGCCAGCTGATACCCGCGTTGGACCGGCGGCCCAGCCAGCGCCAATGTCGTCGGTCATCCCTACTGCAGCTATTGTTTTTATAGCGGGGTGTGCAATGGCGTCGGGGACCGCCTGGCCATTTTCTTTCGGTTTCGATAGTGGCGGACCGCTGTGGTGGCTGCAGATCCTCGCGCTTGCAACGCTGGTCTGCGCATTGCGCCGCAGCACCCATTGGCGGTCAGCCGCGGTCTTTGGACTGGTGTTTGCCACGACATGGCAGTGCGCCACGTTTTGGTGGCTGTACATCTCCATGCACCACTATGCGGGTCTCCATGCAGTGCTCGCAGCAATCGCCATCCTCGCATTGGCAATGGCATTGGGCGTCTACTACGCCGCCGCATGTGTGGCGTACTGGACGCTCAAGGACCGCCAACCGTTCTGGGCCAGCGCGTCCTTTGCCGCCGCATGGACCATGGCGGAGATGGCCCGCGGCACGTGGTTGACCGGGTTCGGCTGGGGCGCGGTGGGCTATGCCCATGTGACCGGGCCACTGGCAGCCTACATTCCGTGGCTCGGTGCCTACGGTGTAGGCGCCCTTGCGGCCTGGCTGTCGGCTGCCCTTGTCCTGTCTATCCGCGGTAGGACCGCCTGGTTGCCTCTGGGAATATCGCTCGTCATCGTAGTGGGTCTCGCTGCGCCCTCGGTGTTACCCGTTTGGTCCGCACCGGCAGGGACGTTGTCCGTCACTTTGCTCCAGGGCAATATTCCGCAGGAGGAGAAGTTCCAAACCGGCTCCGGTGTTCCGCTTGCGCTGCAATGGTACGGCGACCAGATCAACCGCAGTGCGACTGAACTGGTTGTGGCACCCGAAACAGCGATCCCTCTGCTTCCACAGGATTTGCCGGTGGACTATTGGGATGCGCTAGCTAAACGTTTTGTCCGTGGCGAACAAGCGGCCCTGGTCGGCATCCCCTGGGGCAATATGGCGCAGGGCTATACGAATTCGGTCGTGGGTTTTTCGCCCGACCAGCAGTCAGAATGGCGCTATGACAAACACCATCTGGTGCCCTTTGGCGAGTTCATACCACCGCTGTTCAAATGGTTTACCCGAATGATGAACATTCCCCTGGGGGACTTCAACCGCGGCGCCGTCGGGCAGGCTTCCTTCGTCTGGAAAGGCCAGCGATTGGCGCCGAATATCTGCTACGAAGATCTCTTTGGGGAGGAGCTGGGCGCGCGGTTTGTGGACCCCGCGCAAGCCCCAACGGTCTTTGTCAATGTCAGCAACATCGGCTGGTTTGGAGATTCCGTGGCCATCGACCAGCATTTGCAGATCAGCCGCATGCGGGCGCTGGAGTTCGAGCGCCCCATGATCCGCGCCACCAATACTGGCGCCACCGCCATCATTGACCACACTGGCCGGGTGATCGACGCGCTGCCGCGCCATACCCGCGGCGTGCTGGTTGGGACGGTGCAGGGGCGCACCGGTACCACGCCCTTTGCGTGGTGGGTGGCCCGCTTCGGACTGTGGCCACTGTGGATTCTGGCGCTTGCTATTATTTTTATAGCGACACGTACACAGCGGACGAGGGCGCTCTAACGGTTTGACCCCTGTAAAATCAGGGCATGCTCACATTTCAACAAATCATCCTGAAGTTGCAGGCCTATTGGGCCGATCAGGGTTGCGCACTGCTGCAGCCCTATGACATGGAGGTCGGCGCCGGCACCTCGCACACAGCGACTTTCCTGCGCGCCCTGGGCCCAGAGCCCTGGAAGGCCGCCTACGTGCAGCCCAGCCGCCGCCCCAAGGATGGCCGCTATGGGGAGAATCCCAACCGCCTGCAGCACTACTACCAGTACCAGGTGGTGTTGAAGCCCGCGCCCAGCAACATCCTGGAGCTGTATCTGGGCTCGTTGGAAGCGCTGGGTTTTGACCTGAAGAAAAACGATATTCGCTTTGTCGAAGACGACTGGGAGAACCCCACGCTGGGCGCCTGGGGCCTGGGCTGGGAGGTCTGGCTCAATGGCATGGAGGTGACGCAGTTCACCTACTTCCAGCAGGTGGGCGGCATTGACTGCCGGCCCATCACCGGCGAGATCACCTATGGACTGGAGCGCCTGGCCATGTACCTGCAGGGCGTGGACAACGTCTACAACCTGACCTGGACCGATGGTCTGAGCTACGGCGATGTCTACAAGCAAAACGAGGTCGAGCAGTCCACCTATAACTTTGAGCACAGCGACGCCGACTTCCTGTTCACGGCCTTTGCCGCGCACGAAAAGCAGGCCAAACACCTGATCGAACAGCAACTGGCCCTGCCGGCCTATGAGCAGGTTCTCAAGGCGGCCCACAGCTTCAACCTGCTGGACGCGCGCGGCGCCATCAGCGTGACCGAGCGCGCTGCCTACATCGGCCGCATCCGCAACCTAGCCCGTGCGGTGGCGCAAAGTTATTTCGAGAGTCGGGAACGCCTGGGCTTCCCCCTGGCACCGCGCGAATGGGTCGAGCAGATGACACCGAAGAAGGTAGCCTGAGGGCAGTGGAAAGAATGAACATGACTACTCAAAACCTTCTCGTTGAACTGTTTGTCGAAGAACTGCCACCCAAGGCACTGAAGAAACTGGGCGATGCCTTTGCCACGCAACTGGCGGACCAACTGCGCGCACTCGGACTCATCAATGGCGATTCGGTAACGACCGCCTACGCATCGCCGCGCCGCCTGGCCGCACACATCAGCCACGTGTGGTTGAAGGCCGCCGACAAGGCCGTGCAGCAAAAGCTGATGCCCGTCACCGTGGGCCTGGATGCCAGCGGTAACGCCACACCGGCGCTGATCAAAAAGCTGCAGGCACTGGGAGCAGATGTCAGCAATCCTGCGGCCGCCGTGACAGCCCTGAAGCGCGCACCGGACGGCAAGGCCGAGGCCCTGTTTTACGACAGCTTGGTTACCGGCGCCACGCTGGACACCGGTCTGCAAAAGGCGCTCGAAGAAGCCATTGCCAAGCTACCTATCCCCAAGGTCATGAGCTACCAGCTGGAGCGCGACTGCGCCCTGCCAGGCTGGAGCAGCGTGAACTTCGTGCGCCCAGCGCACGGTCTGGTGGCACTGCACGGGAGCACTGTGGTGCCGGTCAAGGTGTTGGGTCTGACCGCTGGCCACACCACGCAAGGTCACCGCTTTGAAGCGGCCGTGTCGCCGGTGGTGATTGTGGATGCCGACAGCTACGCCACCACGCTGCAGCGCGATGGCGCCGTCATTGCCTCCTTTGCCGAGCGCAAGGCCGAAATCGCGCGTCAGTTGGCTGCGGCTGCTGCGAAGGTCGGCGGCGCGAACGGGAGTTCGCACGTAGCGCTCAAGCCGATTGACGACGACGCCCTGCTCGATGAAGTCACCGCACTGGTCGAGCGCCCGAATGTGCTGGTCTGCCAGTTCGAGAAAGAGTTTCTGGATGTGCCGCAGGAATGCCTGATCCTGACCATGAAGGCCAACCAGAAATACTTCCCGCTGCTGGATGGCCACGGCAAACTCACCAACCAGTTTCTGGTGGTCAGCAACATCAGCCCGGCGGACGCCAGTGCCGTCATTGGCGGCAACGAGCGCGTGGTGCGCCCGCGCCTGGCCGATGCCAAGTTCTTCTTCGACCAGGACCGCAAGAAGACGCTGGCCTCACGCGTCGATGGCCTGGCCAAGGTGGTCTACCACAACAAGCTGGGCACCCAGGGCGAGCGTGCCCAGCGCGTGGCCGATATTGCAGCCCTCATCGTCGAGCAACTGCGCAACGCCACCGTACCCTACACCGTGCAGGCCAAGGACGAACTCGACGTGCTGGCCAGCAAGGTGCAGCAGGCCGCCACTTTGGCCAAGACAGACCTGTTGACCGACATGGTCGGCGAGTTCCCCGAGCTGCAAGGCATCATGGGCGGCTACTACGCGCGCCACGACGGCCTGCGCGACGGCGTGGCGATTGCCATCGAAGACCACTACAAACCCCGCTTCGCCGGCGACGCCCTGCCGCGCAACCACACCGGCAGCGTCGTGGCCCTGGCCGACAAGCTGGAAACCCTGGTCGGCATGTTCGGCATCGGCAACCTGCCCACCGGCGACAAGGACCCGTTCGCCCTGCGCCGCCATGCGCTGGGCGTGATCCGCATCTTGATGGAGGCAGACTTCTCGCTGAACCTGGACACCATCCTGGCCAATGCCGCCAAGGCCTTTGGCGCCATGCTGGAGCTGTGGTCCGACAAGGAGCAGGCCGACTTTGCCGCCCACCAGCCCAAGCTGCAGGACTTTATCTACGACCGCCTGGCTGGTTCCCTGCGTGAGCAGGGGTACAGCGCGCAAGAGGTCGACGCCGTGCTGGCCCTGCGCCCGCAGCGTCTGGGGGACGTGCCCAAGCGTCTGGCGGCCGTGCGTGCATTCGCCGCGCTGCCCGAGGCGCCTGCCCTGGCCGCTGCCAACAAGCGCATCAGCAACATCTTGAAGAAGGCACCCGAGGTGGACGCCCATGTCAGCGAGATCCTGTTGCAGGAGCCGGCGGAGAAGGCCCTGTTCGCCGCCATGCAGGATGTCGCGCCCAAGGCCCAGGCGCAGCTGGCTGCCGGTGACTACACCGCGTCCCTGCAAACCCTGGCCGCGCTGCGCGCGCCGGTCGACGCCTTCTTTGACAGCGTCATGGTCAACGCCGAACAACTGGATCTGCGCCTGAACCGCCAGGGCCTGCTCAAGACCTTGCACGACGCCATGAACCGTGTGGCCGACTTGTCCAGGCTGGCGAGCTGATATGAGACTCGTCATTCTCGACCGCGACGGCACCATCAACGAAGACAGTGCCGACTATGTCAAGTCGCCGTCCGAATGGCAGCCCCTGCCGGGCGCGCTGGAGGCCATTGCGCGGTTGAACCATGCTGGCTGGCACGTGGTGGTGGCCACCAACCAGTCGGGTCTGGGGCGTGGCCTGTTTGACGTGGCATCGCTCAACGCCATGCACGCCAAAATGCACACCATGCTGGCGGCGGTGGGGGGGCGCGTCGATGCCGTCTTCTACTGCCCCCATGCACCCGACGAGCGCTGCCACTGCCGCAAGCCCGAACCCGGCCTGTTCGAACAGATCGGCGAGCGCTATGGGCTGGATCTGCGCGGCGTTCCGGCGGTGGGTGATGCGCCGCGCGATCTGGTGGCCGCCGTGGCCGCCGGGTGCGAGCCGCATCTGGTGCTGACCGGCAAAGCGGCCGGCTACCGGAGCCGCGCCTTGCCCGATGGCTACCCCGCAGACACCATGGTGCACGAGGACCTGGCCGCTTTTGCGAACTACATCGTCGGACTGGATGTTCGGCCGTCACAGCCGGCAGATCTCTAGTGCCATTTATGTCCTTCATCCGTTCGGTTCTTCACATGGCGTGGATGGTGGTCACCGTCATCCCCTACACCCTGGCCATTGTGTTCGGGGCCCTGCTGGGGATGGGGCGTGCCCGGCGCTACCGCATTGCCGCCGCATGGCTGGGTCTCTCCAGCGTGCAATCCGGACGAGCGATTCTGGGCATTGAGACACGGGTCACCGGCATGGAGAACCTGCCCGTGGGCGAGAAGACCCCCGCCGTGCTGCTGGTCAAGCACCAGTCCACGTTCGAGACCTTTTTGATGCCGGCCATCATGCCGCACCCACTGGCTTACGTGTTCAAGAAGGAGCTGCTGTACGTGCCGTTCTTCGGCTGGTCCATAGGCCTCTTGGACATGATCCACATCGACCGCAGCCTGCGCACCCAGGCCTTTAAAAAGGTTGTGGCCCAGGGCAAGGAACGCCTGGCGCAGGGTATCTGGATCATCATGTTTCCCGAAGGCACGCGTATCGCGCGCGGACAAAAAGGCGTGTACGAGACCAGCGGCACGCGCCTGGCCGTACAGACCGGCGCACCGGTCATTCCGATTGCCGTGACCTCGGCCAAATGCTGGCCGCGCAAGGCCTTTGTCAAGACACCGGGCATCGTCGATGTGTCCATTGGCAAGCCCATTCCCAGCGTCGGGCGCCACCACAAGGAGCTGATGCAGGAAGTCGAGGACTGGATCGAGGCCGAGATGCGCCGTCTGGATCCCGAGGCCTACAAGTAATGGCTCCCACGCTTGTCACTGCGTGCACTACGCTGCCCCCCAAAGGGGCCCTCGCGCCTAGGGGCGGCCCGGCGGTGCTCAAGTAGCTCACCCGTATGCCCGCCCTGCGCAGCTTTTTCCAATATACCCTGGACCTTTTTGACACGCCAGCCCTCGTGGATAGGCCATTTGTTGCTCCTGAAAGCATAGCGATTGCACCAGCGCCCGGTGTCAGCCACGCGCAGGCCCAGTCTCTGGAGCAGGCGATGGTTCCAGCGGCCTTTACCCATCCCCGTGCCAACCGCGAACTGCGACTGGGCAATGCCGTGGTCGGCTACCTGTTCCAGCGCGCCAAGCGCCGCACCATTGGCTTTGTTGTCGGGCCGGACGGGCTGGTGGTGCGGGCACCCAAGTGGACGCCGGTGCCGGAGGTGGAAGCGGCACTGCGTGAGAAGTCTCTATGGATCACGCGCAAGCTGGGCGAGTCGCGCGAACGCCAGCAGCGCCAGCACGAGGCACGCATCGCGTGGTCCGATGGCGTGGTGCTGCCGCTGTTTGGCAAGCCCATACGGGTAGCGCTGGACCCCGGACATGCCTTTGGCGCGGTCGGCGCACAACTGGACCCGATGGCATCACACGACGGCTCCGAAGGCGCTGACCAAGCCGCGCGCGTGCTGCGCGTCGGTCTACCCACGACCGCCACGCCCGAGCAGATCCGCGACGCCGTGCAGGCCTGGCTGATGCGCCAGGCCCGCGAGCATTTCAAGGAACGGCTGGACCACTTCGCGCCCTTGCTGCAGGTGCAGTGGCGCAAGCTCAGCCTGAGTTCGGCTGGCACCCGCTGGGGCAGTGCGCGCATCGACGGCGCCATCCGGCTGAACTGGCGCCTGATCCATTTCCGTCCGGCCGTCATCGACTATGTGGTGGCGCATGAACTCAGCCACCTGCGCGTCATGGACCACAGCGCGCGTTTCTGGGACACCGTGCGCACCGTGGTGCCCGACTATGCCGAACTGCGCGGGCAACTCAAGGACGACGCTATCCCGAAGTGGTAGGTGCGTGCATGCAACAGCTTGTCTTCGTCTTTGGCACCCTCAAAGAAGGCTTCCCGAACTTTGCGGCCAACCGCGGTGTGCGCGTTCCGGGCGTGTTCCGCACCCGGGAGCGCTATCCGCTGTACCTTGTCGGCGCGCGTTGTTCTCCGTGGCTCATCGACCTGCCGGGTGAAGGGGCGCATGTCTGCGGACAGGTGTTTGCGGTGGACGCCGCCGCATTGGCGGCGATGGATGCATTGGAACGCGTGACCGAGCCGGACGGCTATCGCCGGGTTGCCATCGATGTCGAGGCCCAGGGCCCCGAGGGCGTGCAGATGCTGCGGCCCTTTGTGTACCTCAAGCCGGCGCAGCACTTCAGCCTTGCGGATGCACGCATGGGGCCGCTGGGCGAATACACGGCCGAGCATGCGGCGCGCTATCGGCCCAGGGCCACACACGAGGCCGGCGCCGGGCCTCTGCCTTAGCGACAGCTAACCGTTAGGTGCCGCTCTGTCAGGCGGGCACGACCACGCCAAACCGGAACACACCCTGCGCATCGACCGTGCGCCGCAAGCTGCCGTCAAACCACAGGGCATGCAGGTGGGCCACCGCCTCACCCATGGCAAAGGTGGTCTGGTGCATATCCAGCGGGCGCCTGAACATCACCGGCAAAATGTCGGCGGCACTGCAGGGGCGCGCGGTACAGGCCTCCATCACCTCGGCCAGGCGGTCGCGGTGGTGGTCATGCAGCTGCGTGATGCGCGTGTGCAGGCCGGTGAACGGCTTGCCGTGGGACGGCAGCACCAGCGTGTTTTCGGGCAACTCACGAAACCGGTCGATGGAGTCCAGAAACAGCGCCAGCGCGTTGGACTCGGGCTCCTGCTCGTAGACGCTGACATTGGTGGAGATGCGCGGCAGCATCATGTCACCGCCCATCAGCACATTCAGTTCCGCGCAATGGAGTGCGATGTGTTCGGGCGCGTGCCCGTAGCCGCTGATACAGCGCCACGCCCGCCCGCCAATGTTCAGCAGCATGCCGTCCATCAGGCGCCGGTACTGCGGCGGCACGGATGGCACCAGCGACGGGAAGTAACCCGTGCGGCCCTTGATTTGCTCCACGGCCTCGGGGCTGTTCAGTCCGTGGGACGCAAAGAACTCCGCCGCGCGATCGCCGCCAAAGCCGGTCGGCCCCAGGCAGCCCAGGCGCGCCACGTTGTAGTCGGTGGCGCTGATCCACAGCCGCACATTCCACCGCTCGCACAGCCAGTGCGCCAGACCAATGTGGTCGGGGTGCATGTGCGTGACGATGACGCGCAGAACGGGCGAGCCTTCGAGTTCGTTGGCAAAGATGGATTCCCACTGGGCCTTGGCCTCATCTCGGTGGATGCAGCAGTCGACAATGCTCCAGCCTTCGACGCCGTCAATGCAGTCGCGCAGCAGCCACAGGTTGATGTGGTTCAGCGCAAAGGGCAGCGACATGCGAATCCACTTCACACCGGGCGCCACTGTCAGCGTGCCGCCGCTGGGCGCCAGGCTGTCGCCCAGTGGGTAATGGAGCTGCATTTCCAGTTCGTTCATGGGCGGGTCTTTTTATTACATAATTGACGTTTACGTAAACGTCAACAAAATGGGCATTCTAGGCGGGGTCTTTTCAAGGCACTGTCTCCGTTGTTCACCCCAAACATGAGCATCACCTACAGCATTGGCGATCTGGCCCGCGAGTTTGACCTGACGACCCGCGCGATCCGCTTTTACGAAGACTTGGGGCTGCTGGAACCCCAGCGTTGCGGCCCTGGCGGGCGTTCGCGCGTTTACAGCGGGCGCGACCGCACACGCCTCAAACTCACGCTGCGGGCCAAGCGCCTGGGCCTGTCCCTGACCGAGGCCAAGGAAATCATCCAGATGTACGACAGCCCGCGCGACACCGGCGCGCAGCTGAAAAAATTTCTCGATGTGCTGGCGGCACACCGCAAACAGCTGGAGTCGCAGATGACCGATTTGCAGGCCAATCTGGACGAGCTCAAGACCCACGAAAAAGAAGCGCGAGCCTTGCTGGCCAAGACCGTCAAACCGGCAAAAACGGTCAAGGTGGCCAAGACCGCCAAAGCCTGAGCCGGCGCTTTTTTGCAGCACAGACCCCATCACACCCCATTTCAATAACGAGGAGACCTCCATGACCAACCTGCCCGGACTGAACTTCCAACTCGGTGAAGACATCGACGCCCTGCGCGACGCGGTGCGTGAATTTGCGCAAGCCGAGATCGCGCCCCGCGCCGCCGAGATCGACCGCAACGACCAGTTCCCCATGGACCTGTGGCGCAAGATGGGTGACCTTGGCGTGCTGGGCATCACGGTGGGCGAGGAATACGGCGGCGCCAACATGGGCTACCTGGCCCACATGATTGCCATGGAAGAAATCTCGCGCGCATCTGCCTCTGTGGGCCTGTCCTACGGCGCGCACTCCAACCTGTGCGTCAACCAGATCAAGCGCAATGGCACGGATGCCCAACGCAAGAAATACCTGCCCAAGCTGATCAGTGGCGAGCATGTGGGTGCGCTGGCCATGAGCGAACCCGGTGCCGGCTCCGACGTGCTCTCCATGAAGCTCAAGGCCGAGGACAAGGGCGGCTACTACCTGCTCAACGGCAACAAGATGTGGATCACCAACGGCCCCGACGCCGACACGCTGGTCGTCTATGCCAAGAGCGAACCCGAGCTCGGCGCCCGCGGCGTCACTGCCTTCCTGATTGAAAAGGGCATGCCCGGCTTCAGCATCGCGCAAAAGCTGGACAAGCTGGGCATGCGCGGCAGCCACACCGGTGAGCTGGTGTTCAACAATGTGGAAGTGCCGCACGCCAACGTGCTGGGCCAGGTCAATGGCGGCGCCAAGGTGCTGATGAGCGGCCTGGACTACGAGCGCGCGGTGCTGACCGGCGGCCCGCTGGGCATCATGCAGTCTGTCATGGACAACGTCATTCCCTATATCCATGACCGCAAACAGTTTGGCCAGAGCATTGGTGAGTTCCAGCTGATCCAGGGCAAGGTCGCCGACATGTACACCGTGCTGCAGGCCGGCCGCGCCTTTGCCTACACCGTGGCCAAGAACCTGGACCTGCTGGGCGTGGAGCACGTGCGCCAGGTGCGCAAGGACTGCGCCTCGGTCATTTTGTGGACGGCCGAGAAGGCCACCTGGATGGCCGGCGAAGGCGTGCAGATCTTCGGCGGCAACGGCTACATCAACGAATACCCTCTGGGCCGCCTGTGGCGCGACGCCAAACTGTACGAAATCGGGGCTGGCACCAGTGAGATTCGCCGCATGCTGATTGGCCGGGAGCTGTTCGCTGAGACAATGTAGGGGATGAAATTCGCCCCCGCCTCCGCACTGAACACATTTCTCCACGGAATCCTGCGCGGCCTGCTGCGCGCCTGGGTGCTGGTTGTGCCATTGGTGGTGGCGCTGTCCCTGATCCGCCTGGGGCAGCTGGCCTATTTCTGGCCCAGCGGCTACCACGTCTCCACAACCGACCTGGCCAGCGTGGTGGTCCAGGGCTTTCGCTTCGATCTGAAGGTCAGTGCCGTGGCGGGCTTTCTGCTGCTGTTGGTGCTGCCCTGGGTATCGGGCAAGGTGCAGGGGCGCATCGCCGCCGGGGTGGCGTTCCTGTACGTGATGCTGTCCCTGGTCAATCTGCATTACTTCGGCTTTTACAAGACGCCGATTGATTCCCTGGTGTTCGGCCTGGTGGAGGACGACACCACCGCCGTGCTGCAGACCATCTGGCGCGACTTCCCCGTCATCTGGACTTTGCTGCTGGCGGCGGTGTTGACGCTTGCATCGGTTGCGCTGCACCGTTCCCTGGTGGCGCGTCTCAAACCGGATGCTGTGCTGCAGTCCCGCCACGCAGCCGTCAAGCTGGTGCTGGCCATCGCCGTGTTCCTTGCGCTGGTCTTTGCCGGCAAGGGCACGATCCGCGAGATGGCCTTGCAGCGCCAGCACCTGACGGTCACCACTTCGCAGTTCCTCAACGACATGGTGCCCAACGGCCCCATCGCCCTGAAATATGCCTGGGACAGCCGTGGCCAGTCGCAGAACCTGCAAAACCCGCTGGCCGGGCTCAAGGCCATGGGCTTTGACTCGGCCCAGGCAGCGGCCCAGGTGCTGGGTCTGCCCCACGGCAGCGATGCTGAAATCAAGGCCGCACTCGCCGCGCATGAAGCGCTGCCCGCCGGTGCGCAGAAGAAGAACCTGATTTTCTTCCTGATGGAGTCTTGGAGCGCCGAGCCCTTGCTGTACCAGGGCCCGAAGTTCGACGTGCTGGGCCGCATGGCTCCCACGCTGGCTGACACCAGCAGGGTCTGCCATTTCAGCAATTTCGATTCCGCGCAGCCTGGCACCCATCCCTCGCTGGAAGCCATTCTGTTTTCTTCGCCGATCACGCCGCTGACCATGGGTGAGGTGGGGCGCAAACCCATTCCCTGGGCCATTGCCAAGGTGATCAGGGACGCCGGCTACCAGACGCTGTTCGTCACCTCGGCCCGCTCGGGCTGGCGCGACCTGAACCGCGTGCTGGCGGTGCAGGGCTTTGACGAGGTGGTGGATGCCAATACGCTGAAGGAGCAGTACCCCGACGCGAACTTGGGCATCTGGGGCGTGTGGGACAGCTATGTCTTCAAGTACCTGACCAAGCGCCTGGCGGCCCAGCCCGCCGACAAGCCCATCTTTGTGTTCGTGCTGACCAGCACCAACCACCCGCCCTACGACCTGCCGTCCGACTACCAGCGCGTGCCGCGGGACATGGCGCAGTGGAAGGGCGAGACCACGTCGGACACCCTGCTGCTGAACCTGGACTCCTACCACTACGCCACCGATCTGCTGGGCGGCTTTGTGCAGGATGTGCAAAAAGGGCCGCTGAAAGGCAACACCATCATCGCTGCCACTGGTGACCACAATGTGCGCTCCTTTGGCATGTATGCCGACGCATCGCGCCGCTACCTGCAGCGCCAGGTGCCGTTTGTGATCTGGGGTGAGGGGATGGCCTGTGGTCCACAACAGGCGCTGCCGGCCAGCCACCGCGACATGTTCAACACCCTGTTGCCGCTGGTCGGGGTGAATGGCCCCTACATCAACGCCGGGCGCAACCTGCTGCGCACGCCAGAGGCCACGCCGCTGGATGCGCCACGCACCATGTTCTTCACCGGCGAGGCGCGCAACGCCCAGGGCCTGTGGCAACTCGGCAACCAAAATTCCTTTGCCTGCAGTTCGGCACCGGGGTCCCGGCCGGTCGGCGCCGATTGCCAGTTCAACGCGTTGGATGACCAGCAGGAGCGGGCCCGTTACGGCCTGCTCGACTGGAACGTGCGTATCTCCCTCAAAAAATAAGGAAAACCATGTCAAGCAAACTCAGCGATCTCTTTGCCCACAACCGCGCCTGGGCCGCCCGCATGGAGGCCGAGCGCCCCGGCTTTTTCACCAGCCTGAAGGCACAGCAAAAGCCCAAGTACATGTGGATTGGCTGCTCCGACAGCCGCGTGCCCGCCAACCAGATCACGGGGTTGGAACCGGGGGAGGTGTTCGTGCACCGCAACGTGGCCAACGTGGTCGTGCACTCGGACCTGAACGCGCTGTCGACGATCCAGTTCGCGGTGGAGCGCCTACAGGTGGCGCACATCATGGTGGTGGGGCACTACGGCTGCTCGGGCGTGCAGGCCGCGCTGGAAGGCGCGCGCATCGGGCTGGCCGACAACTGGCTGCGCCACATACAGGACGTGCGTGACCGCCACCGCGACATCCTGGACGTGATCCCCGACCACGGCCGTGCCGCAGCGCTGTGCGAGTTGAACGTCATCGAGCAGGTCGTCAACGTGGCCCAGAGCACCGTGATGCAGGATGCCTGGGCGCGCGGCCAGGACGTGACGCTGCACGGCTGGGTCTACGGCCTGCAGGACGGCCTGATCCAGGACCTGCACATGACCGTGGGCGGCACGGACCAGTTGGACCCGCTGTACCGCGAGGCGCTGGCCGGCATCCGCCTGACCCCGCGCCACCAGGTTGCCTGATAAAAAATCAGGCTGTAGCCCTCGTGAAATATGCATGAGAAGCTATTGAATTGGTAGCAAACATGTTTCCAACCCGGCTGGACTCATCCATCGCCTACGACATCGCCAAAGCGATGATGGATGGCTTCAACCGCCACTACCAGCTCTTTCGCACCGAGTCGGCGCGCGCCAAGCACCGGTTTGAAACGGCAGACTGGCATGGCCAGCAGCGCGCCCAGCGCGAGCGCATCGAGTTCTACGATTTGCGGGTTAAGGAATGCTCCCGCCGTCTGGAGCGCGAGTTCAAGGCCGGCGAGCAGTCCATGGACATCTGGCAGCAGATCAAGCTGCACTACATCGGCCTGCTGGTGAACCACCACCAGCCCGAGCTGGCCGAGACCTTCTTCAACTCGGTCACCACCAAGATCCTGCACCGCAGCTATTTCCAGAACGACTTCATCTTCGTGCGCCCGGCGGTCAGCACCGAGTACATCGAGAACGACGAGTCGGACAAGAAGCCCACCTACCGCTCCTACTACCCGACGCGCGACACCATGGCCGCCGTGCTGGTGCAGATGGTGAAAGACTTTGACCTGCAGCGCCCCTTTGACCACTTGGAGCATTACTGCGGCCGGGTGCAGGAGGCCATGATGGGCCGCCTGGGGGACGCCAAGCTGCGCGCCAACTTTCAGATCCAGGTGCTGACCGGCCTGTTCTTTCGCAACAAGGGCTGCTACATCGTTGGCAAGCTGATCAACGGTTTCAACGAGTTTCCATTTGCGCTGCCCATCCTGCACACCAAGGCACCGGCTACCGTGCGCACCCCGGACGACAGAAATGCCGCCGGTGACGCAGCAGAAGACACGCACGCCCAGCGGTCCCGGCTGGTGATTGACGCCGCGCTGTTTGGCGAAGACGACCTGTTGATGCTGTTCAGCTTTGCACGCGCCTACTTCATGGTGGACATGGAGATTCCGTCGGCGTACGTGCAGTTTTTGCGCAGCATGATGCCGCGCAAGCCGCGCAACGAAATCTACAACGCGCTGGGCCTGGCCAAGCAGGGCAAGACATTGTTCTACCGCGACCTGCTGGCCCACCAGCGCCACAGCACCGACCAATTCCGCATCGCGCCCGGCATCAAGGGCATGGTGATGCTGGTGTTCGACCTGCCCAGCTTTCCCTATGTGTTCAAGCTCATCAAGGACTACTACCCGCCGCAAAAGGAAACGACGCGCGAGAAGATCAAGGGCAAGTATTTGCTGGTGAAACAGCACGACCGCGTGGGCCGTATGGCTGACACGCTGGAGTACAGCGAGGTGGGCTTTCCGCGCGACCGGTTTACCGACGAGCTGATCGCAGAGATTGAGAAATTCGCCCCCAGTCAGCTGGAAATCAGCGACCGTGATGGCGACGGAAAAATCGAAGTCATCATCAAGCACGTCTACATCGAGCGGCGCATGATCCCGCTCAACATCTACCTGCAGGAAGCCTTCGACGCCGGTGGCGCCAATGCGGCCGACACCAGCCCGGCAGCAGTGCGCGCCCGCGAGCAGATCGAGCGCGGCGTGGTGGAGTACGGCAACGCCATCAAGGACCTGGTGGCTGCCAACATCTTCCCCGGCGACATGCTGTGGAAAAACTTTGGCATCACGCGCCACGGCAAGGTGGTGTTCTACGACTACGACGAGATCGAATACATCACCCACTGCAACTTTCGCAAAATACCCGCGCCGCGCAACGAAGAGGAGGAAATGTCCGGCGAGGTCTGGTACAGCGTGGGCCCGCACGACGTTTTCCCCGAGAGTTTCGGTCCCTTCCTGCTGGGCAACCCGGCGGTGCGTGCCATCTTCATGAAACACCACGCGGATTTGCTGGAGGCATCGTTCTGGCAAGCACACAAGGACCGCATCCTGGCCGGGCATGTGCATGACGTTTTTCCGTATGACAAGGAGAAGCGGTTCAGGGGGCCGGTCTCCTAGTTACTGCCATCGGGGCAGCAGAGTTTGGGGCAGTGGCCCCCGCCTCATCTGTCCTGCTGGCCAGCAAATCGGCGGGGGCCACTGCCCCAAACTCTGCGGGTGATGTTGGTTTGGACGGGGAGGACAGACGGCAGCGTTGGGGCGGAAGCGGTAGTTCGTGGTGCGCGTCCAATTCGATGTTTTTTGCGGGTTTTGTCGCGACTTTATCTTTGGTCGTGATTGGACCTGATGGCTGTTCAGTTACAGGTCAACCACTTATAAATACGGGGAGTGAAACCATGCCGATTCAAAAATACTTGAAAATTTCCGGTGATGACTTCAGTAGCTACTGGTTCGACGCCTACGGTTGGATTGCGTGCTATTTCGCGCAGCTTGAGGGCCTGAGCTATGCGCTTATTGACCTGCTAAGCAATAGCCAAGACAAAGTCCGATTGAAGAAATTGCCGTTTCAGGATCGCACTGAGCAGGCTCGGGCTCTTGTTTGCGCTCATCTGAAGGCACGGGGAGAGGTAGCGCTGGCGGACGAGTGGGATGCATTTTTTGGGGAAGCCAAAGCTGCTGCACCGATAAGAAACAAAATCCTTCACAACCCCTTAAGCATCAACTTGGCCTTAGGCGACCCGCTCCACGACTCTGATGCGGGCATCCTCTTGGTTCACGAACCTGATCAGCCTGTTCTAAAGCTTGGTGCAGTGCAAGAGTTCGCGGGAGAAATGCTAGAGCTGAATAGGCGGATGCAGGATTTACTTACGCGTGGTCAACTTATTCCTTGTGCAGGGCTGAGCGAATCTGCGGGCAATTCGACCAAGTGAACAGTAAACGTTACTGGGTTGACTTGTGGTCGCCGCCATGGGCGGCAAAATGGGTGGGGGCATAGTCGGTTTGTTCCTTTCCGCAATGGGGCGAGCGCGGTCTTTCAGATTGACCGCCTGATTTCAGGTTCTTGCAGGGTTTGTAGATTCGTTTAATGCTATCAAACGCATTGGCATTCCAAGAATTCCCAATCATTTCAACAGGATACGGTGGTTGCTCGCTCTTTGTTCATCAGCAGGCCGCCGTGTTCATAAGCGGTCTTGCAGTGTTTGTCGCCATCTTATTGAAGGCGCCGGGATCGCAGAGCAAGAAAGTCACCTATAAATCAACGATTTATAAATAATGGGAGTGAAATCATGGTTCAAGACAACGCTATCGATAAGACAGGTTTCACTCAGATAACACTTTAGGCGCCAAGCCATGTCCTCTGCCCCGATCGAATACGACGCGCTTCTCAGAAAGCTCCTGCAGCAAGTACCTGCTCGTGCTCATCTGCGTGCAAGTCTACCAATCTTGGCAATCGATGAGTGTGCGAACCACCCAGAAGTCCGCTCAGTGGCTAGTCAAGCGCTTCGCGATGGCGGCCTAGATCGGGTCGTGGATCTTTGGTACCAACTCCGCCGCCGAGAAGACGGGTCGCACATCCAGATCGCGGGGAAACTAGTACGCTCGGCATTTCCACCCGATTTCGATCTAGGAACACCAGTGAAGCTGCATTCTTGGCCGGACGCGTACGTCGTGCTCCTTCTCCTCGGGCAGTTCGGCGCTTCCGACGGCGTCATCCTGACTAGCGAGAACACGAAGAAAGACATCGGTGGCCTTCGCCGCATTCTGGCGGAGCAGGTGCAGCCGGTGCTGAAGACCGAAGAATTCTCCAAGCTTGGGCTACTCGCGTACATGAAGAAGGGTCGCACGCCGTGGAGTGCCTACGCTCAGAGCCTCCTCGAACGCATTCGCAACACTGGCGTATCGCCAGGCTATGAATACGTGGAGGTATGAAGTCGCTTAACCCTTCCATCGAGCGGACAGCCAAAAGGATACGCCCTTCGTCTGCCGCTCATGTCAAACGTAACGACTGCTTCTGATTTGCGCGAAAGTCGGCTTAGCGTCTAAGGACGACGTACCGGCAGCTTAGGGTTTGATGCCCCAGCCCCATTCAATGCCGCCTTTTGACGATCTTCATTGGGCAAAGCCTGCAGCACCGTATCCGCGTTGATGGTTTGCCGTACGGCCTGCTTGATGGTCATCTCGGCAACCGGCTTTCGGCTGACAACGGGTCGGGGGTGAATGAAATTAAACATATGCTGGCGTAGCTGTGGGCGGTCGCTGCGTAATCAAGACCGCGCACAATCCACCTGTTTGAACTCCCGCCACAAGAAGCAAACCGCCCATGAACACCCCCATTGACCTCCGCTCCGACACCGTCACCCGCCCCACCGCCGCCATGCGCGCTGCGATGGCCGCGGCGGAAGTCGGCGACGACCAGTATGGCGAAGACCCCAGCACCAACCGCCTGCAGGCCCGCGTGGCCGAGATGCTGGGCAAGGAGGCGGCGCTGTGGTTGCCCAGCGGTACCATGGCCAACCAGGTGGCCTTGCGCACATTGACCCGGCCGGGGGACGAGGTGGTGACCTCGCGTGAATCGCACGCGGCGTGGCACGAAGCGGGAGGTGCGGCTGCCAACGCCGGGGTGCAGATTCATGAGATCGGGCAACGCGAGGTGTTCACCGCGGATGAATTGCGTGCTGCAACCAAGCCGCGCAACTTTGCGATCTTCCCGACGACTACTCTGGTCGAGGTTGAGAACACGCACAACCGGGCCGGTGGCGTAGTGGTACCCCAGGATGAAGTGCTGCGCATCTGCGCCGTGGCGCGGGAGCTGGGACTGGCGACCTTTCTGGACGGTGCGCGCTTGTGGAACGCAAGTGCGGCCAGTGGTGTTGCGCTGGACACGCTGTCCGCACCTTTCGACCTGGTGGCGGTGGCGTTCAGCAAGGGGCTGGGTGCACCGGGCGGGTCGTTGTTGGCGGGGCCCAAGGCGTTGATCGCAGTCGCCCACCGGCACCGCCTGCGCATGGGTGGGGCTATGCGGCAGAACGGCATTTTCAGCGCCGCGGCCCTGCATGCCCTGGATCACCACCTGACGCGTCTGCCCGAGGACCATGCCAATGCCTACGCCTTCGCCCAGCGCCTGGGCGCGGGTGCGCCGGTGCAGCTGGATCTGGCCACAGTGCAGACGAACATCGTGGTCTTCCATCTGCCGGCGACCCTGCCGCTGGATGCTCCGGCCTTGAGCGCGCGCACACGGGAGCAGGGCGTGCTGGTCAATGCCTTTGGGCCTCGCACGGTGCGTGCGGTGACGCATCTGGACGTCAGCCGTGCGCAGTGTGAACGCGCTGCTGACGTGCTGGTTGCACTATTGGCAGACTAGCCGCTGCGCCGGGCCGCCCCAAGCAAGGCTGCGCCCCCTCGGGGGGCAGCGACCCACACGCAGTGGGGGAGCGTGGGGGCTAAGTGCCCACCACGTGCAGAAGCAACCACGCTGGCAAGCCCAGGTAGAGCAGGGCGAGTGCTGCGCGTTCCAGCCACTGCCGCAGTTCGACCGCTTGCGCGGGGCGCAGCAGCACGGCCAACAGCGTGCCGCCTTCGATGGCCGTGCGCAGGGCCGCGGCGGTCAGCACCACGCCGATGGCCCATGCGGCCCACCACAGCGAGAAGGTCGTGAGGTAAGCCTTCAGACCAAAGGTGTAGTACTCGCCAAAGCTGCTGCCATAGGCAATGTGCTGGTGCAGCCGAAATGCCGGAAGCGCCAGCACCAGGGGGAACAGAACGAACTTGGCCAGTGGATGGTCCAGGCGCCCGCGGCGGACGCCCAAGCGGGCTTTCGCATACGTTGCCTCCCTTGAGGGGCTGCTGTCCACCTGCACCGGCGGGCCACCTGCCACAGCCAGTGCGTGCGCCAATGCGGTCGGGTTGGCCAGTGCAATTCCGTAATGCCAGCGCTCGCCCGAGGCTAGCCGTAGCGCGACGCCGGGGCCAGGCAGCGGCACACGCCAAGGCGCGATGGCGGCGATGTCTGTCACTGCTAGTTCGAGGCGCCGCGCACCACGTGCCAGCACCAGCACGCCGCCTTCGATGGAGGCGCGCGCGGCAAAGGCCATCAGCACACACCACGCTGCGGCTTCGGGTGCCAGAAAGAAACCGGTGAACAGGCGCATCTGGGCCAAGGTGTTGCCCCGCAGCGTGTCGTTGGACAGTATCGCTATGCCTATCACCAGCAGACTGCCGCGCGCAACGGCGCGCAGCAGCCCCGCAGCGAGGCGGGCGGCGCTCGGCAATACAGCAACGTTGGCGGGAAAGGCCATGGCCGCGTCCCGTTCCGATTCCTTCTGTGTACCGCGCGTGCGCAGCATGGGGAATGCCGCCATCACTGCCAGCAGCACAAGGAACGCACTGCCGACGGCGCCGACCCAGTCGCCCCAGGCCACCATCAGCGTGCGCGGCGGTGGCCCTACCGGCAGGTCACCGATCACCAAGGTGCGTTCGCCCATGCGCGCGCCGGCGATCACGGTGCCCGTCGGGTCGATCACGGCGCTGTAGCCGTTGGTGGTGACGCGGAACTGCGGCAGGCGGGTTTCGATGCTGCGAAACGCGGCCACCGCCTGGTGCAACTGCGCGCCCTGCGGGTAGTCGGTGAACCAGGAGTCGTTCGACATCGTCAGGATGGCTTGCGCGCCCAAACGTGCACCGTCGATGGCGAGCCGGGTGTCCACGTCGTCCAGGCAGATCAGGGCCTGCACCGGGATCTCGCGGCCATCCGCTAGACGCAGCGGGAATACACGTGCGCCGTCACCGGCCTTCCACGTGCCGGTCCACGGCAGCCCGCGCCGCAACGTCGGCCCGTCCAGCCAGGCGGGCACAAACTCGGTGAGAGGAAAGAGGCGCGTCTTGCGGTAGAAACCCAACAGGCCGGTGCCGGGCGCCACAAAGGCGGCTGCGTTGTATTCGCCGGCCGCGTCGCGGTCATAGGTGCCGAAAACAAAGGGCACCCCGGCGGAATTCACGATCTCGCGGATCTCGCCGTCGAGTGCGGCGCCGGCTTCGCTTTTGGGATGGCCGAAGGTGGTGGGGTAGGCGGTCTCGGACCACAGCACGGCGTCCGCGTGCTGGCGCACCACCGCGTCGTAGCTCATCGCAAAGTGCGTGTCCAGCACCTCGCGCACCACGGCCAAAGCGCCCTTGGTCTGGCGCTGGCGTTCATAGTCCACGATGTTGGACTGAACCAGTCCCATGCGCAGCGGTTTGCCGTCGGGTGCGGGCCGGGCCGCAAGCGCGACGAGGCCGTAGCCTGCCAGCAGCAGCGGCACCAGCGCAGCCAGCGCCAGTGGCCTGGCGATCGCCCCGGCGCCGTCGCGCCACCGCGCCAGCGCCAACGCAACGCCCTCATTCGCCAGCAGCAGCACGACGGTGAGGCCCGCGGCACCGCCCACATCGGCCCCCTGGCGCAGCAGGCGCGATGGATACAGCCCGTGGCCCAGCGTGTCGCCCAGCAGCTTGGGCACCAGCCATTCGGTCGCTACCCAGGCGCTAGCGCCCGCCAGCGCGCACAGCACCGGACCGTGCCGGCGCCGGGCCACGTGGCGCACCAGTGCGAAGACCAGAAACTGCGGTTGAAAAAACGGTGCCGCGAGCAGCAGAACCATCAGGCCGGTGGCACCGCCAACTTGTGTGTAGTGGCCGATGGCGATCCCGAACCAGGCGAAGCTTGCCGCCGTGAATGCAAGCGCCATGGCGTAGGCACACAGCAGTGCGCCCGCCAATGTGCGGCTCGCATCCAGCGAACGCAGCCAGGGCACGAGCAACACGAAGCCCAGTAGCCAGCCTGCGCCGCCCTGCGCGTACAGGGCTGACAGGGCCGCACTGGCTGCGATGCCTGTCAGCACGCGCAGAACAACAGAGCGGGACAAGGATGCTGCGCCGCTCAAGACCCGGGGCCTGCCGATGCAATGGGCGCAGGAATCACAATGCGCCGTATGGCAAGCCCGGGCGGAGCCAGCTCGGGCGGCACCACGCGGTCTTTGGGAATTTTGACGGGGCCGTTGGCCGTGTCAAAGAACTCGCGGTCGGGCGCGAACATCAGGATGGCCTCGATGCGCTGGCCGTCATCGGTCGCCTGGTGGTGGCGCACATAGCCGGGCGGCAGCACAAAGTCTTCGGGTACTGCGATCCCTATCATCGGCGGGCGGGTGCCGGGTGGCGAGAAGGCCCCCAGGCCGGTCTCGATGCCGGCCTGGTGCAGTCGGGTGATCACTTCCTTCATCGTTGGTTTCTCGCCGGGGTTGACGTAGCTGGACAGGTCGGCCGTGGGGTCGCCGTTGACGGCGCGCTCCTGGGCTGCGGATTGCACGACCCGAAGGCCAGTCGCGGCACCCGACGCCGCGGCGGAGGCCGATCTATTAGGAGCCAACGCGCTTGCGGGGGCTGGCAAAGGTGCCGTGGTTGCCGTGACGGTGGGAGCGTCCGGGGGCGAGGAGGGCGACATCACCAGATAGGTGAGCCCGCCCGCCGCAATGCCGGCCGCAAGAGCGATGTAGCCCAGGGAAGGGCGCCAGGGTGGTGGCGGGCCACGGCGGCGTCGCGGCTCCATGGGGTGGCCTGCTCCCGGTCGTCAGGGCGCCGACGGGTTGGAGGTGGACACCGCCCAACCCATGCGTTCATGGCCGTACTGGTTCCAGATCGGGCTCTTGCCACCGGTGAATGAGGTGTAGCGCGCCGCTCCCGAGCCGGTGGTGCCGCCAAACAGGCCGGCGGTCACCGTGCCGCCGGTGTAAGTCGGGTGGGTGTCATCCGACTGGATGTAGTCGTAGCTGCTGCTGGCCGACACGAAGTGCGCGTTGGCATCGCGTATCGTTCCTTTCAGGGTATTGGTAATGCGGTTCAGGTAGCTGGCCTCGCTCTCGCCGGAGACATAGCGCAGGCCATCGGTGTCGATGATTCCGTCGCCGTTGCTGTCGTAGTCGGCACCCATGTATTCGGCGAAGTTGTCCGTGCACTGGAAGCCCTTTTGCCGCGCGTATTCGCACATCCAGTAGTTCATCGTCGCCAGCTTGGGCAGGAAGGTGGTCCGCAGGTTCACCGTGGCGCCGGTCGTCGCGTCTTTGCAACTGCTTTGCACGTTGTCCGCGTTGTAGCCGGGGTAGTGCAGGTTGGAGATGATCTTCACCTTGACACCCGCATAGGCGTTGGCGTTGATGTAATCCATGGCTGCCGCAACATAGGTCTTGCAATTGCTCACGCCGGCGTTCATGCCGCTGTAGTCGCAGGTTCCGGTTTGCTTCTTGAAGGCGGTACGTGCCTGCAGTCCATCGTTGCCACACATCTCGAAAGTGACCGCACGGGTGGAGCTGGCCTGCATGTACGACTTCTCGGCCACGATCTTGTTGTTGTAAATGTCTGAGGCCACCGCGCCGGACTTGGTGCGGCGCACGCTCTCGATGTCGCTGTTCCACAAGGCGGAGAGGTACTCCGCATCCACCGTGGGGGCCGAGTATTTGGCGGCATTGAGGGTGGAACCGTTGTAGCCGGCGTAGATGGAGTCACCATAGGCGACCACGCGGTATTTGGTCGAGGTGCCTGCCCGGTCGATAGTCCAGGATACGTTCTGGTTCAAGGTGCTGGCCGCCGCCTCGGAACCGAAGGCCAGTACCGCGAGGGCTGGCAGCAACATGCGAAATGCGATACGGAATCGGGTATTCATGCAATGTCTCCTGTGGGTGTGTTTTGGACCGAAAGGTGGCGCAGTATCACACCTTCGTTCGCGGGTGACCCGCGTGGAAACCCTTGGCCGGTTTTTGTACGGAAGGCGCCTTACGTATACGTCGCGCTAAAAGTAACTCTTCGTAAGACCCCGCACACCCTGGCCCCATCCCGTTACAGACCATTGCGGCCAGCCACCGGAATGCCGGAAGATGGTGGAAGCCTGTCTGGGCAAGCGTGCCTTGCACGGATGCCGCCCGTGGCGAGAGGAGTACGACCATGCGCGTTCGAAACAGCTTTTGGGCCATGCTGGGCCAGGATATCAGCGGCTCTCCCGATACTTTTTCGCAGGTGCAACGGGCGATGCTGGCGCTGCTGGAGGAATACTGCCCTGACAACGCCGAACTCCACCACAAGCTCACCTTTGCCACCGACATTGACGCGCTGTGGTACCTGCGGTCCAACCTGATGGCCGCCCTAGTGGCGAGCCAGGGCGAGACGGAGGCAAGGGATTGCATCTCGCGGATCACCTTTCTGTTTCAGGGACACCAGCCTGGTGGTGCACTGAGGAGCCGGTCGTAACCGGGGTCACGGCCCCTGCGTTTGGCGTACACTGCGCCCTGCCCGGGGTGCGCAATGGTTGCGCTGAGATGGATTTCTGAACCCGCGAACTTGATCTGGTTCATACCAGCGTAAGAAGTGCACTGCTGCCAACGGCCAAGAACCGTCCGGGCGGCGTCTTTCTCATAGAGTTTGCGGGGCTGGTGTCTGTGTTGTCTTCGGGTCTTAACCGGAGATTTTCCAGTGAACGCACCCGACAAACTCGCCCAGTTCATTCGCCTCACCCGCGAGCCACTGCCCGCCTCACGCAAGATCTACCTGTCCGGTAGCCGTGCCGACATCCAGGTGCCATTGCGTGAAATCATGCAAAGCAATGGCGAGGCGGTCACGGTCTACGACACCTCTGGCCCCTATACCGACCCCACTGCCAGCATCGACGTGCGCCAGGGCCTGCCACTGGTGCGCCAGAGCTGGATCGACAGCCGCGGTGACACCGAGGTGTATGAAGGCCGCAAGCCGTTTGCACTGGACGATGGACTGAAAAATGGCGAGACCGATGCATTGGCCGCGCTGCGCGCCCAGGCCGCCGGCCTGCAGCGCCAGCCGCGCCGCGCCAGGAGTGGCGCCAACGTGTCGCAGATGCACTATGCGCGCAAAGGCATCGTCACCCCCGAGATGGAATACGTGGCCATCCGCGAGAACCAGAAGCTCGAATGGATGGAGCAGTACCTGGGCAATGCCGAGCGCGAAGCACGTCTGGCGGGCAACAGCTTTGGCGCGAGCATCCCGAAAATCATGACGCCGGAATTTGTGCGCAGCGAAGTGGCGCGCGGACGCGCCATCATCCCCGCCAACATCAACCACACCGAGCTGGAGCCCATGGCCATTGGCCGCAATTTTTTGGTCAAGATCAACGCCAACATCGGCAACTCGGCCGTCACGTCCAGCATTGAGGAAGAAGTGGAAAAGCTGGTCTGGTCCATCCGCTGGGGCGCAGACACCGTGATGGATTTGTCCACCGGCAAGAACATTCACACCACGCGCGACTGGATCGTGCGCAACTCGCCGGTGCCCATCGGCACCGTGCCGATTTACCAGGCGCTGGAAAAGGTCGGCGGCGTGGCCGAAGACCTGACCTGGGAGATCTTCCGCGACACGCTGATCGAGCAGGCCGAGCAGGGCGTGGACTACTTCACCGTGCATGCCGGCGTACGCCTGGCCTTTATCCACCTGACGGCGAATCGCGTGACCGGCATCGTGTCGCGCGGCGGCTCCATCATGGCCAAGTGGTGCATTGCCCACCATCAAGAGAATTTCATCTACACCCACTTCGATGAGATGACGGAGATCCTGAAGGCCTATGACGTCAGCTACTCGCTGGGCGACGGCCTGCGGCCGGGCAGTGGTGCCGATGCGAATGACGAGGCCCAGTTTGCCGAGCTGCGCACGCTGGGCGAACTGACCAAGAAGGCCTGGCAGCAGGACGTGCAGGTCATGATCGAAGGCCCCGGCCATGTGCCCATGCACATGGTGCAGGCGAATATGACCGAGCAGTTGAAACACTGCGACGAGGCGCCGTTCTACACCCTGGGCCCGCTGACCACCGACATCGCCCCCGGCTACGACCACATCACCAGCGGCATCGGCGCGGCCATGATTGGCTGGTTTGGTACCGCCATGCTGTGCTACGTGACACCCAAGGAACACCTGGGCCTGCCGGACCGCGAAGACGTCAAGGTCGGCATCATCACCTACAAGATTGCCGCCCACGTGGCCGATGTTGCCAAGGGTCACCCCGGTGTGCGGGCGCGGGATGACGCCTTGTCCAAGGCCCGTTTTGAATTCCGCTGGATGGACCAGTTCAACCTGTCGCTGGACCCGGACACCGCGCGCAATTTCCACGATGAAACCCTGCCCAAGGATTCATCCAAGGTCGCGCATTTCTGCAGTATGTGCGGCCCCAAGTTCTGCTCCATGAAGATCACGCAGGAGGTGCGCGAGTACGCCAAAAATTTGGGCGTCAGCGACGAGCAGGCCTTGAGCGAGGGCATGCAGTCCATGTCGGATACCTTCAAAAAGGCCGGCAGCGAGATCTACATTCCCATTAACAAGGGCTGAGCCGACGCTCGCAACACTGGAGAGTTGATATGCACATAGGAATCGCAGGAGCCGGCCTGCTGGGTCGCTTGCTGGCACTGGAACTGAGCCGCGCGGGGCACCGCGTGGATGTGTTTGACCCGGCCAGCGGCCCCGGCCCCAAGGCCGAGTCGGGTACCGAAGCCGCAGCGTGGACGGCAGCGGGTTTGTTGAGCCCCGTGGCCGAGCTGGAGTGTGCCGATGCGCGCGTGTTTGCCTGGGGCTTGCGCTCCTGCTACCTGTGGCCGTCCATCGTGCATGGCCTGGGCGAGCCGGTGGCGCTGAGCTTGCAAGGTAGCCTGCTGCTGGCCCACCGCAGCGATGCCGGTGCCGCCGAGCGTGTGGTTGGCATGTTGCAGTCCAAAGCCGGTGCGCCGTACCAGCCCGAGCTGCTGGACGCCGAGCGGCTGGCCGCGCTGGAGCCTAGCATCCACGGCCCGTCCTTGAGCTGGCTGCTGCCGCGCGAGGGCCAGATCCACACCGTGCAGGCCATGCAGGCGCTGGCCGCGCAGGCCACCCGCCAGGGCACGCACTGGCACTGGCGCTCCACCGTGCATGCAGTGGATCCCGGCCTGTTGCGCGTGCAAACCCAACGCTCCGCGCGGCCCGAACCCGCCGAGGTGATTCGACTGGCGCAGCCTGAACAAGGTGAGAGCCTGCGCTTTGACCATGTGTTCGATGTGCGCGGCGTCGGGGCCCGCCCGCAGTTGCCGGTGCGTGGCGTGCGGGGCGAGGTGTTCTGGCTGCATGCCCCGGGCGTCCAACTGACCCGCGCGGTGCGCCTGATGCACCCGCGCCATTCGGTCTACATCGTGCCGCGTCCCGGTGACATTGTGGTGGTAGGCGCCAGCGAGATCGAGAGCGAGGACCGCTCGCCGGTGTCGCTGCGCAGCACGCTGGAGCTGCTCAGCGCCGCGCACAGCGTGATCCCCGAGCTGGCCGAGGCGCGTGTGGTGCATTCCGAATCCAACCTGCGCCCCACCTTGCCCAACAACCTGCCGCTGCTGTCTCGCGAGCCAGGCATCACCCGCATCAACGGCCTGTACCGCCACGGCTGGCTCATCGCGCCCGCCGTGGTGGAAGAGGCGCTGGCCGGGGGCTTGGCGTGAACGCAGCCCTGACCGTGCCCGACGCTTCGCCCATCACGCTGACCGTGAATGGCACCGCGCACACCACCGCCGCATGCACACTGGCGCAGTGGTTGGACGATCAGGGGTTGGCCGGTGATGCGCTCGCCACCGCCGTCAACGGGGCGTTTGTGCCCCGCGCGCAGCGCGCCCAACGCCCGCTGGCCGAGGGCGATGCGATTGTGACGTTTCAACCGATTGAAGGGGGCTGACCCATGACCGAACACCAGAAAGACCCAGTGGTAGTGGGCTTTGCGCAGGTTAAGGAGGAGCCCGCAAAGCGGGCGGGGGACACGGAGCAAAGCGCACTGCCGCCGGGTCGCACAGACGCAAGCGGGTGGCACATCGGCGGCCGCACCTTGCAAAGCCGCTTCTTGTTGGGCACGGCCGGCTACCCGTCGCCCGCCGTGCTGCAACAAGCGATTGCCGCCTCGGGCACGCAGGTGGTGACCGTGGGCCTGCGCCGCCAACTGGCCGCTGGCGCCCCAGCCTCGGCCGACGGAGACTTCTTCGGCATCATCAAGTCCACCGGCGCCCACCTGCTGCCCAACACCGCCGGCTGCCGCACCGCGCGCGAAGCCATCACGCTGGCGCAGATGGCACGCGAGCTGTTCGACACGACCTGGATCAAGCTCGAAGTGGTGGGCGACGAGCACACGCTGCAGCCCGACCCGTTCGAGCTGGTGGAAGCTGCCCGCCAACTCGTCAAGGATGGCTTTGAAGTCTTCCCGTATTGCACCGACGACCTGGTCAGCTGCCAGCGCCTGCTGGATGTGGGCTGCAAGATTTTGATGCCCTGGGGCGCGCCGATTGGCTCGGGCCAGGGCCTGGTCAACCCCGGCGCGCTGCGCATCCTGCGCGCGCGCCTGCCCGACGTGCCGCTGATCGTGGATGCCGGCATCGGTTCCCCCGCCGACGCCGTGCAGGCCATGGAGCTGGGGCTGGACGGCGTGCTGCTGAACACCGCCGTGGCCAAGGCGCTGAACCCGGTGCGCATGGCGCGGGCGTTTGGCCTGGGCATACAGGCTGGTCGTCTGGCGTTCGAGGCCGGCGTCATGGCCCAGCAGGACATGGCCGTGGCATCCACACCGGTGGCGGGCTACCCGATACTGCTATGAATTCAGTAGCTACTCACATCCATTCCACGAGGGCTACCGCCCAATTTGGTTTGAAGACTTCCGGCGGAACCGGCTCTGCGCGACCCATCGTCTGGAGCATCGCCGGGTCAGACAGCGGTGGTGGCGCGGGCCTGCAGGCCGACCTCAAGGCCCTGGCTGCGTTTGGCGTGCACGGCTGCACGGCCATGGCCGCCATCACGGCGCAAAACTCGGTCGCGGTGACACGCGTCGAGCCCGTCAGCGCGGAGCTGCTGGACGCCCAACTGGCGGCGCTGGCGCAAGACCTGCCGCCCCAGGCCATCAAGACCGGGCTGATGGGCAGCGTGGAGAACCTGCGCGTGGTCTGCCGCTGGGTGGACCAGTTAAGGGCAGTGGCGCACGCACAGGGTTTGACGGTGGCGCTGGTCGTGGACCCGGTGCTGGGTTCTACGACGGGTGCCGGCTTTGCCGACGAGGCATTGGTGCAAGCCTATGTGAGCGAGTTGCTGCCACGCGCGACGCTGGTCACGCCCAACAGGGGTGAGGCACAGCGCCTGCTGGCGGCGGCGCGGCGCAGCGACCACAACGGGGGCGTTGAAGCCATGGCCCGCGCGCTGTCCCAATTCGCGAGCCCGGCGCTGGCCGTTGCCATCACCGGCGGCGATGCATCGCAGCCGGACGGCATGGCGAGCGACTGGCTGGTCAGCCCCCAGGCCAGCGGCTGGCTCAGCCTGCCGCGCGTGGACACGGCGCACCAGCACGGCACCGGCTGCACCTTTGCCGCCACGGCCGCCGCCGCACTGGCCAGCGGCTACTGTGTGGCAGACGCCGTGGTGCTGGCCAAGATGGCGACCACCCACGCGCTGCGCCACGGCTACGCGGCAGGCGCGGGCGCAGGGCCGGTGTGTGCGCAGGCGGATTTTGCGCAGCACGCCATCAACCTGCCGGCGCTCACACCGTCGACTGCAGGCCGCGCGCCGGCCCCCGCCTTCCCCGCGCTGCGTGACCCGGCGCTGGGCGTCTACGCCGTGGTGGATAGCGCCGCCTGGGTGCGCCGCGTGCTGGCTGCCGGCATCCGCACGGTGCAACTGCGCATCAAGGACCCATACGACCCCACGCTGGAGGCGCAGGTGCGCGAGGCGATTGCGATGGCAAACGCCGCGCCCGGCGCGCAACTCTTCATCAACGACCACTGGCAACTCGCGCTGCGCCTGGGTGCCTACGGCGTGCATGTAGGCCAGGAAGACCTGGACCAGGTGGACCTGCACGCGCTGCGCCAGGCCGGCGTGCGACTGGGCATCAGCACCCACAGCTATTGGGAGGTGACCCGCGCCTGGGCGCAGCGGCCCAGCTACATCGCCTGTGGTCCCATCTTCGCCACGCAAAGCAAGGACATGCCCTGGATTCCCCAGGGGCTGGACAACCTGCGCTACTGGGCGGATGTGTTGCCCGTGCCGCTCGTTGGCATTGCCGGTATCGACACGCGCAACATGGCCGAGGTCGCGGCGCAGGGTGTGGCCGGTGCGGCGGTGATCACAGCCATCACCCGCGCGGATGACCCTGATGCCGCGTGTCGGAAACTGATGGCGGAATTCGCGCAGGGACGTGGCATGGCACGCGACGCCTTGCCCGTGCGAGCGCGACCGACGGTGTAAGACCCACTAAGATGACCCATTCCATCGCAAAGGAGTGATTCGCACATGGCCGCCAGTCTCGGAGCCCGGGCCACGATCCTGTTGCTGCGCCTGATCCGGCGCAAGCGCATCTACGCGTCGAAGCAGGGCCTGGAACGTGGCATCCAGCAAACGCGTCAGGCCGGGCCGGCGCGACCATCGGCGCAACTGGCACGCGACCTGCACATTGGGCAGGAGACATTCGCCGGGCAGACGGTCTACCGCGTGCGCTCCAAAAGTCGGCCGCAGACTCCGGCACGCATCCTGTACTTCCATGGCGGCGCCTATGTGCGCCCCATCACCGCTTTCCATTGGCGCTTTCTGGCGGCGCTGGCGCATGCCACCGGCGGTGAGCTGGTCGTGCCCTTGTATCCGCTGGCGCCGGAAAACCATGGCCTTGCGGCCCTGGACTTTGCCCAGCAGGTGCACCAGCGGGAGTCCGCGCTAACGGAGCATCTGTTCTTGATGGGCGATTCCGCCGGTGGCGGGCTGGCCCTGGCCCTGGCCGCTGCGTTGCGCGACCAGGGCGTGGTGGCCGCACGGCGCCTCATCCTGCTCACGCCGTGGGTGGACGTGGAGCTGTTGCACCCGGATGCACCGGCCATTGAGCCGCGAGACCCCATGCTGGCCGTTGTCGGCGCCCGGCTGGCAGGGCAGATGTATGCGGGCGGCTTGCCCACGTCGCACCCGGCCATCAGCCCCATGCGCGGCGCGCTGCACGGGTTGCCGCCCATGACGCTGTTTGCCGCTGGGCGCGACATCCTGGGGCCGGATGCGATGGCCTTTGCCGCCAAGGCGCAGGCCCATGGCTGCGAGGTGGACCTGCGCGTGGAGCCCGACATGGTCCACGTCTGGCCGCTGCTGGGTTTTGCCGAGTCACGCAGAGCGGTTGCCGAAATGGCTGCGGCCATCCACGCTGCGCTGTCGGATTAGCGAGTGGCTTGCGCCTCGGCCAAAGCTGCCAGGGCGTCCTCCCGCCAGAACGTGGCCGCGGCGTAAAAGCCCTCCCACACGCAACCATTGCATCCACGCCCGCAGCAGGTGGTCGGCTCGGGCGGCGGCGGGCGCAGCACTACCCCGGCATACTGGGCGCGCTGCACCAGATCGCGGAACATGTCCTGCGTATGCTGTGTGGGCGAAGGGTCGGGGGTGATCATCTGCATGCGGGGTGGCTGCGGAGACCGTATTATTGTCATCCACCATGCCCCATCGTTTGTTTGTCTACGGCACCCTGGCCCCAGGCCGCTCCAATGCCCATGTGCTGGCCAGTGTGCACGGTACCTGGGAGCGCGCGCATGTGCGCGGCACCGTGCTGGATGTCACCTGGGGGCCGGCGGCGGGCTATCCCGGTCTGGTGTTGGGGGAGCATGGCGGCGACGTCCAGGGGCTGGTGTTGACATCGGATGCACTGCCCGCGCAGTGGGAGCGCCTCGACGCCTTCGAGGGCGAGGGCTATGCCCGCGTGCCGGTGCAGGCCAAGCTGGACGACGGTGGTGCCACGGTGCAGGCTTTTGTCTACGTGCTCAGTGCGCTGGGCTTGCAGCGCTAGCGGCTGCCGCGGTGTCCAGTGCGTCGATGCAGGCCGCCATCTGGAAGGCGCCCTTCTTGAACGGCAGCAGGCCCTGGCCGTGGTTGCGCGTGCCTTCGGCGAAGACCCAGATCGACGTGTTGTTCTGCTGCAGCGTGGCGGTGGTCTGCAGCATGGCCTCTTTGGCCTTTGCGGCGTTGCCGCGGTCGATCAGCACATTGCCGGCCAGCCAGTAGATCTGGCCAAAGATCGGAATCCAGCGCAGGCTCTTCTTGCCAATGGTCACGGTGCGCGGTGGCACGGCACAGCCGAACATGAACAGGTCGAAGTTGGACTGGTGGTTGGCCACGATCACGCAGGTGCTGCCCAGTGTGCGCAGCGCCTCGTCCTGCAACTGCAGGTCCAGTCCCAGAAACCGCAGCGCGGGCAGCGAGTAGACCCGTCCGCACAGGCGGCTGTTGTCCGGGTTGAAGGGGCGCAGCAGCACAATGACCAGATTGATGGCGCCAGCCACCAGGAAGTGGACGCCCAACAGGAGAAGGCGCAGGGAATGGAGTATGGGAGAAAAATTGCAGACGTGGAGCGGGGCCATTTGCCGGGTGGGGAGTGTAGGCCAGGCCGGATTCTGTCACAATTGACGTTTACGTAAACGTCAACTGTTTAGGAGAACACAGCATGTCGGATTCCATCGTGATCGTCGGCGCCGCCCGCACCCCCATGGGCGCGTTCCAGGGCGACTTTTCCAGCCTCGCAGCCCATGACCTGGGTGGCGCGGCCATCAAGGCAGCGGTTGCCCGCGCCGGCATCGATCCCGCGCTGGTGACCGAAGTCCTGTTCGGCAACTGCCTGATGGCAGGCCAGGGCCAGGCGCCGGCACGCCAGGCCGGTTTCAAGGGTGGTCTGCCCAAGAGCGCCGGTGCGGTCACGCTGTCCAAGATGTGCGGCTCCGCGATGCGCGCGGCCATGTTTGCCAACGACATGCTGATCGCCGGCAGCCACGAGGTGCTGGTGGCCGGTGGCATGGAGAGCATGACCAACGCGCCCTACCTGCTGCCCAAGGCACGCGGCGGTTACCGCATCGGCCACGACCGCATTTTTGACCACATGATGTTGGACGGTCTGGAAGACGCCTACGAGGCCGGCCGCTCCATGGGCACCTTTGGCGAAGACTGCGCCGCCAAGTACAGTTTTACCCGCGCCGAGCAGGACGCCTTTGCCACCGCCAGCGTGCAGCGCGCCAAGGCCGCTACCGAGTCCGGCGCGTTTGCCGCCGAGATCACGCCCGTCACGGTCAAGGGCCGCGGCGGCGATGTCGTCGTGTCCATCGACGAAGGTCCGGGCAAGGTCAAGCTGGACAAGATCCCCACGTTGAAACCCGCGTTCAAGAAGGACGGCACCATCACTGCTGCCTCCAGTTCCAGCATCAACGATGGCGCGGCCGCGCTGGTGATGATGAAGGCCAGCACCGCTGCCAAGCTGGGCTGCAAGCCGCTGGCGCGCATCGTGGCCCACGCCACCCATGCGCAGGAACCCGAGTGGTTTGCCACCGCCCCGGTCGGTGCCACGCAGAAGGCGCTGGCCAAGGCCGGCTGGGCTGTGGGCGATGTGGATTTGTGGGAAGTCAACGAAGCCTTCGCCGTCGTGCCCATGGCGCTGATGAAGGAACTGAACGTGCCGCACGACAAGGTCAATGTGAACGGCGGCGCCTGCGCGCTGGGCCACCCCATCGGCGCGTCCGGTGCGCGCATCATGGTGACGCTGATGTACGCGCTGCAGGCCCGTGGTCTGAAGAAGGGGCTGGCCACGCTGTGCATCGGCGGCGGCGAGGCGACCGCCGTGGCATTGGAAATGCTATAAAGTTAATAGCTGTATAGGCTTGTTTCACGAGGGCTGGAGGCCAAATTGATACTTACCCAAGACCAGGAAATGGTGCGTGACGCGGTTCGCGCGTTTGCACAGGCAGAACTCTGGCCCAACGCCGCCAAGTGGGACAAGGAGCACCACTTTCCCAAGGATGCGCACCAGGGGCTAGCCGCGCTGGGCGCCTATGGCATCTGCGTGCCCGAAGAGCTGGGCGGCGCCGGGCTGGACTACCTGACGCTGGCTCTGGTGCTGGAAGAGATTGCCGCGGGTGACGGCGGCACCAGTACGGTTATCAGCGTAACCAACTGCCCGGTCAACGCCATCCTGATGAAGTACGGCAACGCCCAGCAAAAGAAGCAGTGGCTGGAGCCGCTGGCGCAGGGCAAGTTGCTCGGCGCCTTCTGCCTGACCGAGCCGCATGTGGGCAGCGATGCGTCCAGCCTGCGCACCACGGCCGTGCTGGAGGGCGGTGAATACGTCATCAACGGCGTCAAGCAGTTCATTACCAGCGGCAAGAACGGCGACGTTGCCATCGTCATTGCCGTCACCGACAAGGGCGCCGGCAAGCGCGGCATGAGCGCCTTTTTAGTGCCGACCAACGCACCGGGCTATGTAGTGGCGCGCATCGAGGACAAGCTGGGCCAGCACTCCAGCGACACGGCGCAGATCAACTTTGACAACTGCCGCATTCCGGCCGAGAACCTGATCGGCAAAGAGGGCGAGGGCTATGGCATTGCACTGGGCGGCCTGGAGGGCGGGCGCATCGGCATTGCCGCGCAGAGCGTGGGCATGGCGCGCAGCGCGCTGGAGGTGGCGGTGGCCTATTCCAAGGACCGGCAGAGCTTTGGCACCGCCATCTTCAACCACCAGGCCGTGGGCTTCCGGCTGGCGGAGTGCGCCACGCAGATCGAAGCGGCACGCCAGCTGATCTGGCATGCGGCCTCGCTGCGCGATGCGGGCCGGCCGTGCTTGAAAGAGGCCGCCATGGCCAAGCTGTTCGCCAGCGAAATGGCGGAGCGCGTGTGCAGCGCCGCGATCCAGACACTGGGCGGCTATGGCTACGTCAGCGACTTTCCGCTGGAGCGCATCTACCGCGATGTGCGCGTCTGCCAGATTTATGAAGGCACCAGTGACGTGCAGAAAATCATCATTCAGCGGGCTTTGGCGGGCTGACCGGTCAGCCAGGCCCGGCGGCCTATTCCTGCGTGAACTGGAATTCGATCTGTGTCGTGCGTTCGTTGCGGATAGGTTCGAAGCGCCATTGGGCAAGTGCGTCGACCGCCGACTTGTTGAGGCGCCGGTTGTTGCCGGAAATGACAGATGGTGTCGCAACCGTGCCGTCGGTCTGAACGGTGAATGACAGTCGCACCTTGGTATTGATGGATTCGTTGCGCAACTCGCGCGGAATGGTTGGCTCAACCACGGCTACCGGAACCAGGGGTTGTGCGGTCTCGACGGTCGCTTCGGGCTCCGCAGCAGCGGGCACCGCCACGCTCGCCACCACGGGCAGGGCGGACGGGGGCTGCTGCGCATCGCCGGTTGCAGATGCTGCCGGGGCGTCTTGGGTCGGGGTTGCTGCCGCGCTGGCGGCTTCGGTCTCGGCGGCCGGCCCCTTCAGCTCGGGTTTCCTGGCCGTTGCTGGCGCTGGTGCGGGCGAGTCCGTCTTGGCGCGTGGCTTGTTTGCGTCTGGCTTCTTGGGTTGGTCGGCAAAGTACTTGATCCAGCGGTACACGTTGTCCGACTGGCGTTGGGACCGTTCGATGGCAGTCGTGTCCGACGCGGCTTTGGCCGGGCTGGGTGCTTGTTGTGCGTGCACAGGCCATGCGAAGCCCAGGCAGACCAGGAATAAAGCTCCAACGAAGGCAGATGGTTTGAACAACACGGGTCCTGTTCTGGAAAAATGGCGGATTGCGCAGCGTGCGTGCCACTGCGCGGGGTAGTATCAAGTCAAACTTGCACGGAAACCATGGGGCTTACCCCGATTACAGGAGAGCAATAAACATGCCGATTACCAAATCATCCCGCGACCTGGTCGACGAAGCCATGGAAGAGATCCGGACCTACACCGTGGCCGAGGTCCTGCCCCGCTTGAACGACCCCAAGACCCAGTTGGTGGATATCCGTGACATCCGTGAGCTGGCACACGGTACCGTCGTGGGTGCGTTCCACGCGCCGCGCGGCATGCTGGAGTTTTGGGTGGACCCGGCCTCGCCTTACTACAAGCCGATTTTTGGCGACGAGAGCAAGGAGTACATCCTGTTCTGTGGCGCCGGCTGGCGCAGCGCGCTGACCGCCAAGACCCTGCAGGAGATGGGTATGACCAATGTGGCCCACATCGACGGTGGTTACACCGAGTGGGTCAAACAGGGCGCGCCGACCGAAACGCTGGAAGCGCAAAAGGCGCGGCGAAACGGATAGCCCCCACGCTCCACCGCAGCGCGGGTCGCTGCCCCCCCGAGGGCGCGCGCTTCCCCCTGGGGGCGGCCCGGCGGGGAAACAAGGGCCTAGTTTCCCCGCGCTGTGACGGCCCGCAGGCAAAACGCCTGGATGGCGGCGATCAGCGCGGGCGTTTCCAGTTCGGGTTTCTCGGGCGTGGGCCAGGACAGAGGTCCCACCATGGCTTCGGCAATGACGCCCACCAGCGCGGCCGCGCTCACGCTGGGCGGCTGGTCTGCAAATTCCCCGCTCGCAATACCCTGCGCCACCAGCTCAACGAACACATCGGCATAGGCGTGGCGGTAGAGCAGGCGTTGCGCGTCCACCAGCGCATCCACCGGTTCGGCGATCAGGGCAAACGCCAGACGCGGGTTGCGCAGCGCCCGCTGGGCAAATGCTTCCACGGCGTGCAGCAGCCGCTCGCTGGGGCTGCCGGCGCCCAGTGCAGTCTGGCGCACCACGGCCACCTCGCGCTCCGTGGCAATGCGGAACACTTCGGCGCAGAGCTGTGCCTTGGACTCAAAATGTTTGTAGACCGCACCCGTGGCAATGCCGGCCTCGGCGGCCACCGCCAGTATGGTGAGCGCACCGAAACCCCCTTGGCTCACCAGCGCCAGCGCCGCGTCCAGCAGCTTCTGCCGGATTTCCGCCTTGCGTGCCATGGTCTTTTCGGTGGGGCGGTATGCCATCGGTTCTGCTGCCTGGTCGAGGGTTTTTGAAGAAGCGCCACTGTAGCGCAGTGGCAGCTTTCATAAAATGAACTAATATTCATACTTTGAATATCGGCCCAACACTGCCGACAGTTACTGTGTTGCCCAAGGAGTCATCAATGTTGCAAGCCACCGCCCATGCCACCACGCCCGCCAACAGCCAAAGACACCTGGCCGAGACCCACGTGGTCGAAAACCAGCCGCCACCGCTGCGCGACTACAACGTCTATGCGCAGGACGCTGCCCTGGTGGAGGCCGTGGCACGCGAGGGTGCGGCATGGGCCGCACCGCAGTTGCAGTCGTTTGGGGCGCTGACCGGTAGCCGCGAGGTGATCGAGCTGGGCTTCCAGGCCAACGACAACAAGCCCGTGCTCTACACGCACGACAACTACGGCCACCGCATCGACGAGGTGCGCTTTCATCCGGCCTACCACCGGCTGATGCAGCTCTCGATGGAGCATGGCCTGCACGCGTCGCACTGGCGCAAGCCCGGGCCCGGCGCGCACGTGGCGCGCGCCGCCATGTCCTACCTGCAGGGCCAGGTGGACGCCGCGCACGGCTGCCCGGTGACCATGACCTCGGCCGTGGTGCCCGCACTGCTGGAGCAGCCCGAATTGGCGGCACAGTGGCTGCCCAAAATCACCGCCTTGCAGTACGACCACCGCAATATTCCGATGGAACAAAAGTCGGCCATCACCGTAGGCATGGCCATGACCGAAAAACAGGGTGGCTCTGACGTGCGGGCCAACACGCTGCGCGCGACGGCGTTGGGAACAGAAGGCCCGGGGCAGATGTATGAGCTGGTCGGGCACAAATATTTTGTCTCGGCCCCCATGAGTGATGCCTTTCTGGTGCTGGCGCAAGCGCCCGGTGGCCTGTCGTGTTTCTGGCTGCCGCGCTGGCGCGCGGACGGCTGCAAGAACCCGCTGCAGATCCAGCGCCTGAAGAACAAGATGGGCAATGTGGCCAACGCCTCGTGCGAGACCGAGCTGCGCGGTGCCACGGCGCACATGGTGGGTGGAGAGGGCCGCGGTGTCGCGACGATTCTGAAGATGGTCACCATGACGCGCTTTGACTGCATGGTTGGCTCCAGCAGTGGCATGCGCCAGGCAGCGGCCCAGGCCCTGCACCACTGCGCCTATCGCTCGGCCTTTGGCAAGCTGCTGGCCGAGCAGCCTCTGATGCAAAACGTGCTGGCGGATCTGGTTATCGAGAGCGAGGCAGCACTGGCCATGACCATGCGCATTGCCAGGGCGCTGGACATTGGCGGGGCCAGCGAGCACGAAAAAATGCTGGTGCGGATCGGTACCGCGGTCGGCAAATACTGGATCTGCAAACGCACCCCGGCGCACGCCTATGAGGCCATGGAGTGCATTGGTGGCAGCGGCGTGATGGAAGACTGCATCATGCCGCGCCTGTTCCGCGAATCACCGGTCAATTCCATCTGGGAAGGCAGCGGCAACGTGCAGTGCCTGGACATGCTGCGTGCCATGGGCCGCAACCCGGGATCGGTGGATGCCTACATGGACGAAGTCCAGGCCGCCGCCGGCACCGACCGCCGGCTGGACCAGTATGTGGCGCGCCTGGGCGCCGAGCTGGTAGACCCGTCCGCCATCGAATACCGCGCCCGCGGAGTAGTGGAAAAAATGGCCTTGGCGTTGCAGGGATCACTGCTGGTGCGCTTTGGCAACCCTGCCGTGGCCGATGCATTCTGCGCGTCCCGCCTGGCCGAGCACAGCAGCGGCCTGACCTTTGGCAACCTGCCGCGCGGAGTGGATTGCGCGGCCATCATTGCGCGGGCTACGCCGCAGGTGTAGCTGCCCCTATTCACTACAACGACGGCGAGGAGGGGCCCCAAGGTTTCACCGAGCACTGCCCCTACCTACGCCAACTGTTTGGGCACCCTGCATTCGACTGGATGGCAGCGGCATCATTTGCACATGGAATCAACGTCCTTCGGCCATGGCGAGACGGGGTACACCTGCTCCCAGTTGTTCGGGTTGCCGCGCGACGTCTCCAGATACCGTCGCGCGGCACAAATGTCCTTGGGCACACAGTAGCCATTGAGAAGCAACTGGCTATACGTGAACTGCAGGTCCTTGTCCCCGCTATCGGCCAGCGACCGGATTTTTTCCACCAGTTCCTTGCCGCTGGCTTTCGGGTTCATTTCGTAGAAGATTTTCATCTTCTCGCTGTGAAAGGTGGGCAGGATCGCAATATATGCGAGACAGTCCTCTTCGGTCGGTATCTCTCCCACGGGCGCCGGCCCTTGAGCATTCGCGACAACAGAAACCGCAACAATCGACATGAGAATCCAGCGTTTCATTTGGCACCTGCAATCTTGAAAATAGAGGAGTTACGACAAGACAGTGTCGCGACTCCCGGTCATCTTGTCGGTACGGTGGGCCGCGTTCTGTCAAATGCCGCGCCAACGCTCAGGCACCCCTCAACCACGCGCGCAACCCATCGGGGATCGGCAACGATTTCTGTTTGGGGAAATCGATCCACACCATGGTCTCGCCGCCGTTGGCATAGACGGTGCTGCCGTCGTCGGTGCGCAGCAGCTCGTGGTACATGTCGAACGACGACCGGCCCACGGCACCCACGTAGCTCTTGATGACCACCTCGCCCGGGTGCTCCAACTGGCGGATGAAGTTGCAGAAGATGTTGGCAATGACAAAGCCTTCGCCCAAGGGGTTGGTGCCAAAGCCCGCGCCCAGCATCAGCTCGATGCGGGCGGTCTCCATGTAGCGCAGGTAGACGGTGTTGTTGACATGCCCCATGGCATCCATGTCGCCCCAGCGAATGGGGGTGGTCATGGTGTGCACGAGGCGTTTGTTGTCGGGGACTTCCAGTTTCATGGCGCGCTCTCGATTTGTAAATGGGCTTGTAGCAGTTCAGCACTGTAAACCGGCATCCCGCTATTGCCGGCGCATGACCGGGCATTTGGGTACCATGCGGGACAGCCATGCAAGCCGTCCCCGAGCACTTCGAATGTCCGACCGACCGCGCCGAATTCCGCGCGTCGCCCGGGCGCGCCGGGGTCGAGCTGTACCGGGCCCACATCGTGCGCCATGCGTTTGAGCCGCATACCCACGAGGCCTATGGCTTTGGCGTCATCGAGCAAGGCGTGGAGCGTTTTCGCTACCAGGGCAGCGACCATCTGGCGCCGCCCGACTCCATCGTGCTGATGAACCCCGACGTGCTGCACACCGGGCGCGCCGAAACGCAGGGCGGCTGGCGCTACCGCATGGTCTATATCGAGCCGGCCGTGCTGGCGGAGATCACCGGTGAGGCGGGCTGGTGGTTTGACGATGCGGTGGTGGAGCGGGATCGCCCACAGGGGCGATACCTGTCCGCGTTGTTGGAGGCGCTGTGGCGGACACAGGATCCGCTGGCCTTTGATGGGTTGCTGGCGCAGTTTGTTGCCGGCCTGTATCCCTATGCGCACAGCCAGTCGGGCGCGCCGGAGCGGTCTGCGGGTCGCTTCGCCGACGTGATCGATTACATGCAGGCCCATCTGGACGCGCGCATCGTGCTGGACGATCTGGCTGCGGTAGCGGGCTTGAGTCCATTCCATTTTTTGCGTCAGTTCCAGGCCCAGTACCACGTCACGCCGCACCAGATGCTGATGGCGCGGCGCCTGTATGCGGCCAAGCAGTGGCTGGCCCAGGGCGTGGCACCTGCGGAAGTGGCTGCGCGCACAGGCCTGACCGACCAGTCCCACTTGACCCGCGCGTTTCGCAGCCGCTACGGTGTGGCGCCCGCGCGCTACCAGCGCCAGGTCCGCACGTAAGGCCCCACGCTCCCCCAAACCGCAATCTCGTACAAGACGCCCCCATCGATTCGGGCGACACTGCGGCCCTATTGATTCAAGGGCGGTGGTTCATGTTGGCAGGTGTTGCGTTTGCGTTGGCGGCGGGGATTATGTGGGGTCTGGTCTTTGTCGGGCCCCTGCTGTTGCCGGAGTACCCGGCCGCGCTGCAGGCCTTTGGGCGCTACCTGGCATTTGGGCTGATTGCCATACCGCTGGCCTGGCTGGACCGGTCCGAGCTGGCGCGCATGACGCGTGCCGACTGGATCGAGGCGCTCAAGCTCGCCGCCATTGGCAATGTGCTGTATTACCTGTGCCTGGCCAGTGCCATCCAGCGTGCTGGGGGGCCGCTGCCGACCATGATCATTGGCACGCTGCCGGTGGTCATTTCCATCGGTGCCAACCTGCTCAACCACCAGCGGGACGGGCGTCTGCCCTGGGGCCGTCTGGCGCCTTGCCTGGTCACCATACTGGCGGGCATTGCCTGTGTGAACCACGTCGAGATGGCGTCTCTCACCAGTGATCCCCATGCCGATAGCGCGCGCTATGCCAGCGGTGCCCTGCTGGCCGCGGTGGCCGTGGCGTGCTGGACCTGGTATCCGCTGCGCAATGCGAACTGGCTGCGCGACCATCCGGGCCGCAAGCCACGCGCCTGGGCCACGGCACAAGGGCTGGCAACCCTGCCGCTGGCAGTGACCGGCTATGTGGCCTTCTGGGGCTGGACGGCGGCCACGGGTGATGCTTTTCCCATGCCCTTTGGCCCGCGCCCGCAGGCCTTTGTCGGGCTGATGCTGGCCATCGGGCTGTTTGCGTCCTGGCTGGGAACGCATTGCTGGAACGAGGCCAGCCAGCGCCTGCCCACTGCTTTGGTCGGCCAGTTGATCGTGTTTGAAACCCTGGCCGCCCTGAGCTACGCCTACCTGTTGCGGGGCGAATGGCCGCAGCCGCTGACGTTGGTGGGGGTGGGTCTGCTGCTGGTTGGCGTGGCCTGGGCTGTGCGCATCAAGCCGCAACACGCCGTGGTGCCCGAAGCGCACCCGTGAGTGACGCTGGACAAGTTCAAGGCCGCGTGTCGGGTGCCGGTGTGGTTGACACGCCCTGATCCAGCGCGGCCTGGTGTTGTGCCGTCATGGCGCGCTGGAAGCCGGGGCGCTGCTGCAGGCGCGCCCAATAGCCGGCCACTGCAGGCGTGAACTGCGCGTCCAGACCCAGATGCCCGGCCAGCATCAGCGCATAGGACACCGCCACATCGGCGGCAGTAAAGCGTCCGGCACACAGGTAATCCTGCTGCTGCACGGCGGCGTCCACCGCGCGCAGGCGCGCCAGGAACCAGCGGCTGTAGTCCTCGGCCACCTGGGGTTGCTTGCGCTCAGGCGGCTCGAAGTGGGTGTAGCGCAGCACCAGGGCCTGCGGAAAGGTGAGGGTGGCGTCGCTCATGTGCATCCAGTTCAGGTAGCTGCCATAGGCGCTTTCGGTGGGCTGCACATCCAGTACGCCGGGGCTGTGCAGCGCCGCCAGATACTGGCAGATGGCCGTGGACTCGGTCATGCGCGTGTCACCGTCCACCAGCAAGGGCACGGTGCCCAGCGGGTTCTCTTGCAGGAAGGATCGTGCCAATGCCCTCGGCGGGAACGGCAGCATGCGCAGGTCGTAGGGAATGCCCAATTCCTCCAGCAGCCACAGGGGGCGGAAGGAGCGGGCGCTGACGCAGTGGTAGAGGGTGATCATGGTCGTGGTGCGGTGTGAGGGGTTGTGGATGCCACGGTGGATGTGCGCTTACTGGCGTTTCTTGAGCGCGCGCAGGTCGTGCATGCCGGGCAGGGTGCGCGGGTCCTGACCCTCGGGAAAGATGCGGTGCTTCTGGATTTTCTGCGTCCCCGTGGTGGGAATCTCGGCGGCAAACCATAACCAGCCGGGTGCCTTGTAGTAGGCCAACTGCTGGTGGCAGAAATGGAACAGTGTGCGGGCTGTTTCCGCGGTTTCCGATCCGTTTCGGTCCTTCAGCACCACACAGGCCAGCACCTCTTCTTCGCGCACGTCGTCGGGCAGCGCCATCACGGCCACATTGGTGACGAGCGGGTGCGTCAACAGCAGGGCTTCTACCTCGGCGGCGGCAATGTTCTCGCCCGAGCGGCGGATGATGTTCTTGCGCCGGTCCATGAAGTGCAGCATGCCGTCCGGGGCACGGACCACGATATCGCCGGTATGGAACCAGCCGCCGCGCCACGCCTCTTCGGTGGCCGCCGGGTTGTCGAGGTATTCGGAAAAGAAATGGCGCCGCGGCGTGGCCTCGGAGTAGCGCACCACCAGTTCGCCAGGCGATCCATCCGGCACGACTTGACCGTGTTCATCCATGGCGCAGGCATCCAGACCGGGGCGGGCGCGGCCAAAGGCGCGTGTGCCGACCTGGCGTGGTTCCTGGCAGTCGCACAGCGGGCGCACCATCTCGGTCATGCCCCACAACTCCAGCAGCGGGAAATCGTAGCGGGCTTCAAACACCGCATGCAACTGCGGCTCCACACCTGCACCATAGCCAAAGCGCACGCAGTGCGCGCGCTCCAGCGGACTGGGAGGCTGGGACAGCAGCATGGGCACGACCACGCCCAGGTAGTGCACGATGGTGGCGCGACTCTCCACCACCTCGGCCCACCAACGGCTGGGCTGGAAGCGGTCGGTTTGCACCTGGCAACCGCCGGTGAGCAGCATGCAATAGAAGGACAGGATGGACGCATTCACATGGAACAGTGGCAGCGGGTTGTAGAGGCGCTCCTGGCCCTCGCGCACTGCGCCCAGGCCGCCCTGGTGGGCATACCAGTGGCCGGCTGCCAGCTCGTAGGTGTGGGAAAGCACGCAGCCCTTGGGTTGGCCGGTGGTGCCGGAGGTGTAGAGGATGCTGGCGGGGGTGTCGCCTGTTGGCGCTCCCGCGGCCGCCGGCGTCGCTGCGCGCGGCAGTGGCTGGGTTTCCAGGGTCTCCAATAGTGCCACGGGGGGCTGGTGCCGGGTCAGCGTCAGTGCCGCCTGCACGGCATCATGGCGGCTGGTCAGCGCCACGACCAGGTCCACCTTGGCATGGTCCACCAGGTAGGCCAGTTCCCGCGGGCGGTAATCGGGGTTGATCGGCACGCAGCAAATGCCCAGCGTATTCAGCGCCAGCTTGTGCAAGACGTGTTCGGGGCGGCTTTCCAGGAACAGGCCCACGCGGTGGCCCAGTCCATAGCCCGCGGCGCGGTACAGCACCATGAGTGCATTGACCGCATCGGCGGCTTGCGCGTAGCTGATCTCGCGTCCCGTCGGGTCGTAGGCACGGGCCGGGTTGGCGGGGACCGCCAGCAGGCTGTTGGGGCCGTAGGCCCGCGCGGCGCGCTGGAATGCGTCGCCAATCGTGGTGGTGTCGTCAATGGCAATCATGGTGGCCCCTAGTCTATGAACAGCGGTGGCGTAGCGTGTGCCACCAAGGGGACAAATCACGCCAATGGTGTGGACTGCTTACGAAATTCGGCGGGCGACAGCCCAGTCCAGCCCTTGAAGGCGCGGATAAAGCTCTTTTCGTTGCGAAAACCGGCTGCTTCGGCCACCTGTTTGATGGGGCGCTCGGTGCGGTGCAGCAGTTCAACCGCCCGCGCTCGGCGCACCTCATCCTTCAGCCCCTGCAAGGTTGCGCCTTCTTCCTTCAGTTGGCGGTGCAGCGTGCGCGGCGAGACATGCAGCAGGGCGGCCAGTGCCTCTGCGCTGTGGGTTTGCTGGGCGTGGCTGGCCAGGGTCTGCCGCACCCGCTGCACCAGCAGGCGGTCGCGGCGGTACTGCAGCACGGTCAGCGGCAGCGCGTGTTGCAGCATTTGCTGCAGCGCCTTTTCATCGCGGCGCAGCGGTAGCTTCAAATATTGGGCGTCAAAACGGATGCTGGCCGGACCGCTGTCGAAGGTCGTGGGGCCAGAGAACAAAACAGCATAGGCGCTTGCATGTGCCGGCGCTGCAAATGGAAATTCCGCCCCCAGCAATGCAATGCGCGAATCCACCAGCCAGCAGGCCAAGCCATGGATATTGCGTAACACGGAGACCAGGCAGAACTCGCGCATGTGGGGTGGCAGGTTGGGTGGCAGTGGATTCTGCCCCGTGTCCCCCGCCCGCTTTGCGGGCTCCTCCTTGACCTGCGCAGAATCCACTGCCGCCCAACCAGCGGGCGTTGTGTTCTCGGCAATGCGGATAGTAGCAACGTCCCCCATCACCTCAAGTGACAGTGCAATATCGGGCGCAATCAACCCGTGGTGGCGGCACCAGCGCGTCAACGCCAGTTGCAGCGTGGGCGCGCTGATGGAGGCGCGTGCCAGCATGCCGTAGCTGCCCCATGGCAAGCGCCGGCTGAACCAGCCCAGCGCCTCGTCGTCGAGCTCCTGCATGGCGGTTCCCGACAGCGTCTCCATTTGCCAGGCCGTGATGCGCGCATCGGGCTGGGCCAACTGCTCTGGCGCAATCTGTGCCTGGCGCAGGGCCTGGGCCGGGTCCCTGCCGTAGCGCCCGTAGGCACTGACAATCGCACGGGTAAATGCGATGGGGGTGGCGGCAATCGGGGAAGAAGTGACCATCCTGCTAGTGTGCCAAATTTTTTACGGGCATGGCGCGATTTGCAACCTATATGACCGGCCGAGCCGTGCCGATCCGGCTGAAAATGCAGGCTGAACCGAAACATCTCTGCGGAACACTGCCATGCCCACTCTCGAAACCCAGCTCAATGCCCGCTCGGCCGATTTCGTCGCCAACGCCGCCGCCATGCGCGCCCTGGTGGCCGACCTGAACGCCCAGACCGACAAGGCCGCCATGGGTGGCGGCGACGCAGCCCGCGCCAAGCACACGGCCCGCGGCAAGCTGCTGCCCCGCGACCGCGTGCACAACCTGCTGGACGCTGGCACACCCTTCCTTGAACTCTCACCGCTGGCGGCCATGGGCATGTACCCCGACCGTGACGGTACGGACAGCGCGCCCTGCGCCGGAGTCATCGCCGGCATTGGCCGCGTGTCGGGCGTGGACTGCATGATTGTGTGCAACGACGCCACGGTGAAGGGCGGCACCTACTACCCCGTTACCGTCAAAAAGCATTTGCGCGCGCAGGAGATCGCCCAGCAAAACCGCCTGCCCTGTATCTACCTGGTGGACTCGGGCGGCGCCAACCTGCCGAACCAGGACGAGGTGTTCCCCGACCGCGACCACTTCGGCCGCATCTTCTTCAACCAGGCGAACATGAGCGCCGAGGGCATTGCCCAGATCGCCGTGGTCATGGGCAGTTGTACCGCAGGCGGCGCCTACGTGCCGGCCATGAGCGACGAGACCATCATCGTCAAGAACCAGGGCACCATCTTCCTGGGCGGTCCACCTTTGGTGAAGGCCGCCACCGGTGAGGTGGTGACGGCCGAAGACCTGGGCGGTGGTGACGTGCACACGCGGCTAAGCGGTGTGGCCGACCATTTGGCGCAGAACGACCTGCATGCACTGTCGATTGCTCGCACCGCGGTGGCCAACCTCAACCAAAAGAAGCCGCTGGCCCCCGCACTCAAAGCACCTGTTGCTCCTAAATTTGCAGCAGAAGAGTTGTACGGCGTGATCCCCACCGACACCCGCAAACCCTTCGACGTGCGCGAAATCATTGCCCGCATCGTTGACGGGAGCGAGTTTCATGAGTTCAAACCCCGCTTCGGCACCACGCTGGTGACCGGCTTTGCGCACATCGAAGGCATGCCGGTCGGCATCATCGCCAACAACGGCATTTTGTTCAGCGAGTCCGCGCTGAAGGGCGCGCACTTCATTGAGCTGTGCTGCCAGCGCAAGATCCCGTTGGTGTTCCTGCAGAACATCACCGGCTTCATGGTCGGGCGCAAGTACGAGAACGAAGGCATTGCGCGCAACGGCGCCAAGATGGTCACGGCCGTGGCCACGGCCAATGTGCCCAAGTTCACCATCATCATTGGCGGCAGCTTTGGCGCCGGCAATTACGGCATGTGCGGCCGCGCCTACTCACCGCGCTTCTTGTGGATGTGGCCGAATGCGCGCATCAGCGTCATGGGCGGCGAGCAGGCGGCCAGCGTGCTGGCCACGGTGCGCCGTGACGGCATCGAAGCCAAGGGCGGTGTGTGGTCCAAGGACGAGGAAGAAGCCTTCAAGGCGCCGATCCGCCAGCAATACGAAGTGCAGGGCCACCCCTACTACGCCACCGCCCGTCTGTGGGACGACGGCATCATCGACCCCGCCGACACGCGTCGCGTGCTGGCGCTGGGTCTGTCGGCCACGCTGAATGCGCCGATTCCGGACGTGAAGTTCGGCGTGTTTCGGATGTAAAGAGGATACCAATCATGTTCACCAAAATCCTTATCGCCAACCGTGGCGAAATCGCGTGCCGCGTAGCGGCCACCGCCCGCCGCATGGCCGTCAAAACCGTGGCCGTGTACTCGGATGCCGATGCCGGCGCCAAACACGTCGCCGCCTGCGACGAGGCCATCCACATCGGTGGCAGCGCGCCCAAGGACAGCTACCTGCGCTGGGAAAAAATCATTGCCGCTGCCAAGGCCACCGGCGCCCAGGCCATTCACCCCGGCTATGGTTTCCTGAGTGAGAACGAGGAATTTGCGCAGGCCTGTCTTGACGCCGGTCTGGTCTTCATTGGCCCGCCGCCCTCGGCCATCAAGGACATGGGCCTGAAGGCCGAGTCCAAGCAGTTGATGGAAAAGGCCGGCGTGCCGCTGGTGCCGGGTTACCACGGCGCCAACCAGGACCCGGTGCTGTTGCAGGCCGAGGCCGACCGCATTGGCTATCCCGTGCTGATCAAGGCCAGCGCTGGCGGCGGTGGCAAGGGCATGCGTGCGGTGGACAAGTCCGAAGACTTTGCCGCCGCGCTGGCCAGTTGCAAGCGCGAGGCCATCAACAGCTTTGGTGATGACGCCGTGCTGATCGAAAAATACGTGCAGCGCCCCCGCCATATCGAGATCCAGGTGTTTGGCGACACCCTGGGCAACTACGTTTATCTGTTTGAGCGCGACTGCTCGGTGCAGCGCCGCCACCAGAAGGTGCTGGAAGAAGCCCCCGCGCCCGGCATGACACCCGAGACGCGTGCCCAGATGGGCCTGGCCGCCGTGGCCGCCGCCCGTGCCGTGAACTACGTCGGTGCCGGCACGGTGGAGTTCATCGTCGAGCAACGCGACGGTGGCGAAATGAACTTCTTCTTCATGGAGATGAACACCCGCCTGCAGGTGGAGCACCCGGTCACCGAGGCCATCACCGGCCAGGATCTGGTGGAGTGGCAACTGCGCGTGGCGTCCGGCGAGCCCTTGCCTCTGCGCCAGGACGAACTGCGCATCCACGGCCACGCCATCGAGGCCCGCATCTGCGCCGAGAACCCCGACAACAACTTCCTGCCCGCCACCGGCACGCTGCACGTCTATGGCCTGCCGGCGTGCACCACGTTCGAGCGTGCCGACAATGCCGTGCGCGTGGATGCCGGTGTGCGCGAGGGTGACACCATCAGCCCGTTCTACGACTCCATGGTGGCCAAGCTCATCGTGCACGGCGCCACCCGCGAGCAGGCGCTGGCGCGGCTGGACACGGCCCTGGCGCAAACCCACATCGTCGGGCTGGCGACCAATGTGCAGTTCCTGCGCCACGTGACGACCAGCCCATCGTTTGCCCAGGCGCAGCTCGACACGGCGTTGATCCCGCGAGAGAGCGCCGTGTTGTTCAACCAGGAAAAGGTCGGACTGCAAATGGCCACCGCGGCCATGGTGGCCGACATGCTGGTCAGCGAGCACGCGCTGGCGCAGCAGGCCAACATCCACGGCTGGATCGACCCCTGGGCGCAGCGCGATGGCTGGCGCTCGCACGGCGCGTCCAACCGGGAATTCAAGCTGGAGTTCCACGGCGAGCCGCACACGGCGTTGTTCACCCGTCTGCACGATGGCGGCCTGCAGCTGACGATTGATGGCAACACCGCGGCTCTGCGTTACACGACTGTGGCCGGCGGCGCGCTGGATGTGCGCTACGGTGACCTGCGTTCCACCGTGCACTTGTATAAAAAAGGCGAGGTAGCCCACGTATTCACTGCACAAGGCGCTACACAAATCGTAGCAATCGACGCGCTCGCGCACGCCGGTGAAGTGCATGCCGAGGTGGGACGCCTGACCGCGCCCATGCCCGGCAAGGTGGTGTCGTTTGCCGTCAAGGCCGGCGATGCGGTCAAGAAGGGTCAGGCTCTGGCCGTGATGGAAGCCATGAAGATGGAGCACACCATTGCCGCCCCGGCCGACGGCACGGTCGCCGAACTGCTGTTCGCGCCCGGCGACCAGGTGACCGAGGGTGCCGAGTTGCTGAAGCTGGAAATCGCCGGCTGAGATGCAAGCCCCCACGTTCACTTCGTTCACTGCCCCCCGAGGGGGCGCTCAGTCCCTTGGGGCGGCCCGGCGGTCCTGACATGCGTATCACGTTCTGCTGCACCGACACCGCGTCTGAACCCTGGCTGCAGGGCCTGCGTGCGGCGCTGCCGGGTGCGGCCGTGTCCCTGTGGGCGCCTGGTGCGCCGCCGGCCGACTACGCCGTGGTGTGGGCGCCGCCCCAGCAGTTCTTTGATGAGCAGGTGCAACTCCAGGCCGTGTTCAACATCGGCGCCGGCGTCGACGCGCTGTTGAAGCTGCGCCTGCCACCCCAGGCAAAGATTGTGCGGCTGGACGATGCCGGCATGTCGGTACAAATGTCCGAATATGTGTGCCACGCCGTGATCCGCCACTTCCGCGAGTTCGACGCCTATCAGGCCGACACCCGCCAGGGCAAATGGTCGTTCCACAAACCGCGTGCCCGTGCCGATTTTCCGGTGGGCATCATGGGGCTGGGCGTGCTGGGGGAGCGCGTGGCGCGATCACTGGCGCAGTTTGACTTCCCGGTGAATGGCTGGAGCCGCTCGCCCAAGGTTGTGGACGGTGTGCGGTGCTTTGCAGGTGCTGATAGGTTCAAGGATTTTCTGGCTGCCAGCCGCGTGCTGGTCTGCCTGCTACCGCTCACACCGGACACGCGTGACATCATGAATCGCGACAGCCTGTCCCTTCTGCAGGTCGGCGGCTACATCATCAACGTGGCGCGCGGGGCTCACCTGGTGGAAGCCGATCTGCTTGCTTTGCTGGAAAGCGGCCACCTTGCCGGCGCTACGCTGGACGTGTTCCGCACCGAGCCGCTGCCGGCAGGCCATCCGTTCTGGACCCACCCGAAAATCACGGTCACACCCCATACCTCGGCCCGCACCCTGCGCAGCGAGAGCATTGCGCAGATTGCCGGCAAGATCGCGGCGCTGCAGCGGGGAGAGCCTGTGGCCGGTGTGGTGGGCCGTGAGCGCGGGTATTGAGTGGTCAAAGGTGCTACCATGGTGACACCGCTGCCTTTAAATTGTTGCCATGGCCACCACATCCCTGAAACTCTCTGACGAACTCAAACAACGCACCGTTGCCCTGGCGCAAAAGCAGGGTGTGTCTCCGCATGCGTTCATGGTGGACGCCATCGAGCATGCGGCGACGGCGGCAGAGCGGCGCGCGGGTTTTGTGGACGAGGCACAAGCCGCCCGCGCCCAGATGCTCAAGACCGGCAAGGGATTGGATGCCGATGAAGTGCACGCTTATTTGAAGGCGCGCCTGAACAACAGACAAATCCCCAAGCCGAAGGCCAAGTCTTGGCAAAGCTGAGTTATTCTGCGCGGGCGCTGGCCGACCTGGAGCGCCTGACCGATTTCCTGCTGGAGCTTGATCCCGTGGCCGCGGCCGGCACGGTCGATCTGATTGCGGAGGCGGTTGGCTTGCTGGCTCGCCACCCGCTGATTGGGCGGCCGGTTGAATACGGGTTGCGAGAGTTGGTGATCTCCCGGGGGCGCACGGGGTATGTGGCCCTGTACAGCGTGGAGGATGAACACGACGCCGTGCTAATTCTCGCGATCCGCCACCAGCGTGAGGCCGGCTATTGGGGCTACGGCGAAGACATCTGATTGAACTGGTATCGATTGAACGGAACAAACACCATGACTATTCCAAAACGCGTCAAACTGGTCGAAGTCGGCCCCCGCGACGGCCTGCAGAATGAAAAGCAGCCGGTGCCGGCCGCCGTCAAGATCGAACTGGTGCATCGACTGCAGGAAGCCGGCCTGCAAGAGATCGAAGTCACCAGCTTTGTGTCGCCCAAATGGGTGCCGCAGATGGCGGACAACGCCGAGGTCATGGACGGCATCCAGCGCCAGAGCGGCGTGCGCTACTCCGTGCTGACGCCCAACCTGCAGGGCTTTGAGGCCGCAGTGAAGACGCAGCCCGACGAGATCGTGGTGTTTGGTGCGGCCAGCGAGGCCTTCAGCCAGAAGAACATCAACTGCTCCATAGCCGAGAGCATCGAGCGTTTCCGTCCGGTGGTGCAGGCTGCGCTGGCGCAGGGTATTGCGGTGCGCGGTGCCATCTCCTGCGCGGTAGGTTGCCCGTATGAGGGCGAGATCGCGCCCGAGCGCGTGGCCCTGGTGGCGCGGCTGATGCACGACATCGGCGTGCAGCACGTGGGCGTGGCCGACACCATTGGCGTCGGTACGCCGCTGAAGGTGCAGCGGGCGCTGGAGGCGGCGCTGACGGTCTACACCATCGACCAGATTTCCGGCCACTTCCACGACACCTACGGCATGGCCCTGGCCAACACCCTGGCCAGCCTGCAGATGGGCGTGTGGCAGTTCGACACCTCGGTAGCCGGGCTGGGCGGCTGCCCCTATGCCAAGGGTGCGACCGGCAATGTGGCCTCCGAAGACGTGGTTTATCTGCTGCATGGCATGGGGATTGAGACCGGTATTGACCTGGACAAGCTGGTCGATGCCGGGAAGTTCATCAGCGACTTTTTGCAGCGCAAGCCCAATTCGCGGGCGGCGACGGCGTTGCTCAATAAGCGGGCGCAGGCATGAGCGCCGCCGGGCCGGCCCAAGGCGCAAAGGACTCCTTGGAGGGCAGCACCCTGCCCGAAGGCGTGCAGCGCGTGGCGGCCGCCCTGAAAGCCAAGAACCATCCCCATGCCCCGGTGATGCTGGATGACGCCGCACGCACCGCCCAGCAGGCAGCCGACGCGCTGGGCATTGCACTGGGCCAGATTGCCAAGAGCATCATCTTCCGCCGCAAGGAAGATGACGTGGCCGTGCTGGTCATCACCTCCGGCGACCGGCGCGTGGACGAGAAGAAGGTCGAGGCCCTGGTCGGCAAGCTCGGCCGCGCCGACGCCGATTTCGTCAAGGCCAAGACCGGTTTCAGCATCGGTGGTGTGTCACCGCTGGCGCATGCGCAAGTGCCGGTGACACTGGTGGATGAGGAGCTGTTCCGCTTCGAGGAAATCTGGGCCGCCGCCGGCCACCCGCACGGCGTGTTCAAGCTGCGCCCGCACGATCTGGCGCTGCTGGCCGATGCGCCCACGGCCAATGTCACCCAAACCCCGAAACCCTGAGATACCCATGAATGCTATTGAAATGCTAGCAGAGCGTGCAGCGTTGGCGAGGGCTAGCACCGAAAATGTTCCATCGCCCTGTGTCTCGGTGTGCCGCATGGATGCACAGCGGGCGTTCTGCGAAGGCTGCCTGCGCAGCCTCGACGAAATCCGGCTCTGGAGCACCGCCAGCGACCCACAGAAAAGGGACGTCTGGGCGCTGATTGCGCAGCGCATCGCTTCACTGGAACCCACCGCACCATGAAACACATCACCTGCTACCTGGATTTCATCTCGCCCTACGCCTGGCTGGCGTTCGAGGAACTGCCCCAAGCCCTGATGGGCCTGAGCTATTCCATGACCTACAAGCCGCTGTTGTTTGCGGCCCTGCTCAAGCACCACGGCCAATTGGGTCCGGCCGAAATCTCTGCCAAGCGCGACTGGACCTACCGCCAGGTGCAGTGGCTGGCGCACAGCAAGGGTCGCACGCTGGATATGCCGGCTGCCCACCCGTTCAACCCGCTGGGCCTGCTGCGTCTGGCGATCGCGACCGATCCGAATGGCCAGCCTAACCGCTATGTCTGCGAAACCGTGTTCAAGCATGTGTGGGCGGGCGGTCAGGACGCGGCCGACCCGACCCGGCTGGCCGCGCTGACCCAACAGCTGGCCCCGGCGCGCGACCCGGGTGATGCGTCAGTCAAGGCCCAACTGCGCACCCATACCGAAGAGGCCATAGCCAGGGGCGTGTTTGGTGTGCCGGCATTTGAGGTCGATGGCAAGGTGTTCTGGGGGCTGGACGGCCTGCCCATGTTGCGTGCCTACCTGCAGGGCGACGCCTGGTTTGATGGCCCGGCCTGGGATGCAGCAAAAGCCGTTCCCGTGGGGACCGCCCGTCAGTAAAGTAAAGGTTTGGCAGTGTAAAAATTGAGGCATGCCAGGCGCCTTCAATTTCTCCGCATCTCCTTTTGATTGCCTGACGCTGGATCAGCAGCGGCTGGTTCGCGACAGCGTCGATATAGCCTACTTCCCCAAGGGCAAGACCATTCTGGCGCTGGGTGATCCACCCACCCACCTGTTTGTCATCATCAAGGGCTTTGTCCAGCAGTTCGACGGCAACGAGGCGCTCACCACCTATGGCCCTGACGACACCTTTGACGGCCGCGCCCTGGTCGCGGGCAAGGTCAGCAGCAAGTTTGTGGCGGCCGAAGAGGTAGTGGCCTACCAGTTGGCGAAACAGGCCGTCAGCGATCTGATTGCCGAAAACGCCACCTTTGGCGCCCTGCTGTTTTCAGACCTTTCCAACAAGCTCAGCGCCCTGACCGAGCGGCAAAACCGTCACGAGCTGCAGTCGCTGACCATGGCGCGGGTCGATGCGGCCTTTATCCACCCACCGCATTTTGTTGACGCCGACACCAGCATTCTGGACGTGGTCAAGACGTTTCAGGCCCTGCGCATTGGCGCGGTGCTGGTGCGTGATGTGCGTGATGTGCGTGCGGCCACTGGCGCATTGGGGATTTTTACGACGACCGGGCTGCAAAAGGCGATTCTCCATGGCACGCCGCTGGACCAGTTGCCGGTGCGCGAACTGGCCAACTTTGCGCTGGTCACGGTGCGCCCCAGCGACCTGATCGGCGATGCGCTGGCAACCCTGATCAAACACAAGGTGCACCGGGTGCTGGTTTCTGAGGGCGAGCACATCCATGGCATTCTGGAGGCGCTGGATTTGTTCGGCTTTCTGTCCAACCAGTCCTACCAGATCAATGAGCAGATCATCCTGGCGCAGGATGTGGAGGCGCTGAAAGCTGCGGCGGGCCAGATCACCCGGCTGATTGCGCTGCTGCACCGCAGTGGTACCAAGGTCAACATGATTGCCCGGTTGGTGCAGGAGCTCAATCTACGCCTGTTCGAGCGCGCTTGGCAATTGATAGCCCCGCCGGACCTGGTGGCCAATAGCTGTCTGTTCGTGATGGGCAGCGAGGGCCGGGGCGAGCAGTTGCTCAAGACCGACCAGGACAACGGCCTGGTGCTGCGTGACGGCTATGTGTGTTCGGTCGACCTGGCCCAGGTGTGCCAACAGTTCTCCGCGGCGCTGACCGATTTTGGCTACCCGCAGTGCCCCGGCAATATCATGGTCAGCAACCCGCACTGGCGCCAGAGCGTGTCGGACTTCAGCCAGATGGTGCGCCTGTGGTCGGTCACGGCCAGCCCGGACAGCCTGATGGAGCTGGCGATTTTTCTGGACGCCCACGCCGTCTGTGGTGATGCCAGCTTGCTGGAGACCGTGCGCTCCGCCGTGTTTGACCTGACCGCCGACAACGACGCCATGCTGGCGCGATTTGCGTCGGCCATCAATTTCTTTGGCAGCAGCCACGGCTGGTGGAATCGCCTGCTGGCGCTGGGCGACAAAGACGGCGAACAGCTAGACCTGAAAAAGGTGGGCACCTTTCCGCTGGTCCATGGCATCCGCAGCCTGGCGCTGGCGCAGCGCCTGACCGAGGTGACCACGGTGGGCCGCATCGAAGCCCTGGTTGCGGCGGGCAAGTTGCCCGAGAAGCTGGCGGCCGACCTGATCGACAGCCTGCACTTCTTCATGGGGCTCAAGCTCAAGGTCGGCCTGCAGGAGCTGGACACCGGGCACGCCGTGTCGGGCGGCATCCAGATGGAAAAGCTCAGCAGCCTGGACCGCGATTTGCTCAAGGACACGCTGGGCGTGGTCAAACTCTTCAAGGTCTTGCTGAACCAGCGGTTCCATCTGGAAGCTTTGTAATGGCGGCCGACTATCCCCTGGCGACCTGGATCGCGGCCCTCAAGCGCGAGTGGCTGCTCTACCATCTTGGCGATCCGCGGTTTCGTTTCATGTGGGATACGCCCCCAAAGGACGAATGGGTGGCACTGGACTGCGAAACCACGGGCCTGAACACCCGCACCGACGACATCATTGCCATCGGTGCGGTTCGCATCCGTGGCAACCGCGTCATGACCAGTGAGCGTCTGGAGCTGCTGGTGCGCCCCGACAAGAAAAAGATCTCGGCCGACAGCGTGCGCGTGCATCGACTGCGCGAGCAGGACGTGGCGCAGGGCATCAATGTGGATGATGCGATGATGCAATTGATGCGCTTCATCGGCAGCCGCCCGCTGGTGGGCTACTACCTCGAATTTGACGTGGCCATGATCAACCGCGTGCTGTTCCCCATCCTGGGCATGGGCCTGCCACAGGAAAAGATCGAGGTCTCGGGCCTCTACTACGACTACAAGTACCAGCAGTTGCCGTCCAGCGCGCGCGACCACCCCGCCATCGACCTGCGCTTCGACACCCTGATGCGCGATCTGGACCTGCCGCTGTGGCCGGCGCACGATGCCCTGAACGATGCGGTGATGGCGGCACTGGCCTTTGTGAAACTGCGGCATTTGAGGCTCCGGTCGTAGCCAGGAATTGCCGTAAACTGGGCCAACTCCCTTCGCCGGAAACGAATTTGGCCGACCTTGCGCACCGTCAGGATCACTCCCGCACAGCAACCCAGCAGGCTTTGCGGATGCGTCGCTTTCACATGTCGGTGGCTACGTATTTTTCCTGCGGTGTCTTGGCGCAAGTGTGTGCTGTACTGGGCTATCTGCCGCCCTGGTTGCCTGCGTGGTGGGCATTGGGGGCGTTGGCCGTTAACGCAGTCTTCTACGGGTTGTTGCGGTCGGAGTTGAACCTGCGCCTGCCCGACCCCAGCATGACCGAAGCGCAATTGATGGTGTCCATGCTCGCCGTCATGGCCTTGATCTACCACACTGACGCGGTGCGTGGCGCATTCTTGATGTTGTTTCCGGTGCCCTTGCTGTTTGGCGTGTTGCGCTTGCGCCTGGCCCAGATCGCCCGGGTTGCCGTGGTCGGCGTTGCCGGCTATGCCGCGGTGATTGGCCTGCTGGCGGCGAACCATCCGCAACGGGTGCAGTTGGGTGCGGAGATCGTGAATCTGGTCGCGCTGACCGGCGTGATGGGGTTCGTCACCATGATGTGCGCCTACATCAGCGGCGTGCGGGTTGAGCTGTCGCATTCGTTGGCAACCATTCGTGAAATGGCGCAGCGCGATGCGCTGACCGGCGCCTTCAATCGCCGCCATCTGATGGAGACGCTGGAGCAGGAAGTGCAGCGTTGCGCGCGCAAGGCGCGGCGCGGTCTGGTGTTGTGCCTGATCGACCTGGATCACTTCAAAATAATCAATGACACCTTCGGGCACCCGGCCGGCGATGATGTGCTGGTCGAAGTAGCCCGGTGTGTAGGCGGTGCGATTCGCAGCATTGACTACCTGGCCCGCTATGGTGGTGAGGAATTCGTGGTGCTGCTGGATATGGAGGCGGGTGATGAGTGGCGGGTGGTTTGCGAGCGCACGCGCACACAGGTAGAAGCCCTGCGCATTGCCTCCGCCCGGGATTGCCGCTTGAGCATCTCCATCGGAGTCGCGCAATATGCTGCGGGTGACAGCGCACTGTCGTTGGTGGATCGGGCAGACAAGGCGCTCTACGCGGCCAAGGACGGTGGCCGCAATTGCATTCGCATGGCGCTGCCGAACTGGGGACAACCCGCATAGCACACAGTGGCGTTTGCGCTGATCATGGGTGACAGAAAAATTCTATTCACCGAGGAGATTCCATGCCCCAGCGCCCCGTACGATCCATCGCCCCTATCCCCCATGGGCTAGCTCGACTGGCCCCTTTGGCCGCGGCCGCATTCCTGGTGGCCTGTGCCACCCCGTCCGGGGGGCCAGACGCCCGTGCCGCCACCATCCAGCGCACCGCCAACGGCGTGCCGCACATCAGCGCACCGGACCCGGAGACCCTGGCCTACGCCATGGCCTACGCCTATGCACAAGACAACGTCTGCATGACGGCCAACCAGTTGGTCACCGTCCGCGGCGAGCGCTCACGCTACTTTGGCGCCGCCACCCCGGGCCTGCTGGCGCGGCGCATGCTGCCCAATGAGCAGATCGATTTTTTCATTGCCGCCCACATGGACGACGCGGCGCTGGAGCGCACCTGGACCGCCAACGCCAGTGCCGAGTCGCTGGCGCTGGCGCGCGGTGCCGTCGCGGGCTATAACCGCTACCTGGCCGACAATCCTGGCAAGCTGCCCGTTGCCTGCAACAACCAGCCCTGGGTGCGGCCGATGACCTTGGCCGAGTTCCGCCGCCAGGGCGAGCTGACCGCGGTGCAGGCGGCGACTGCCGCACTGGCAGACGCCATGCTGGGTGCCCGTCCACCGGCTCCGACGGCGGCACTTGCACCCGCGGTCCATCTGGCGGACGCCTCGGAAGCGATGCGGGAGATGGGTCTGCTCGATTCACCGCTGGGCTCCAACGCCTGGGCTTTCGGCAAGGACACCACCGCCAACGGCAGTGGCCTGCTGGTCGGCAACCCGCACTTTCCATGGGCCGGCGTCAACCGCTTCTGGCAGGTGCACCTCACCATACCCGGCAACCTGGATGTGATGGGCGTGGGCATCGGCAACTTCCCCAATGTGACCATTGGCTTCAACAAGGACGTGGCCTGGTCCCACACGGTCTCCACCGGCAAGCGCTTTACGCTGCATGAATTGACACTGGCCGCTGGCGACCCCACCAGTTATGTGGTCGATGGGCAGACCGTCAAGATGACACCACGCACCCTGAGCATCCAGGTGCCGGGTGCCGATGGCAGCCTGCAGGCCAAGAGCCATACGGTCTGGTCCACCCGCTGGGGTCCAGTGGTTGTCATTCCGCGCGCCGGCCTGAACTGGACTGCCAAGACGGCCTATGCGCTCAAAGACGCGAACGTCGGCAATGTGCGTGCCACCGACGCGTCTCTGGGCTTTGGCCGTGCCCGCAATGTGCACGAACTGCGCCAGGCCATGAAGAACATCGGTACGCCCTGGGTCAACACGCTGGCCGCCGACCGCGACGGCAACACACTTTATGCCGACGTGTCGGTTGTGCCCGACGTGGACGCCGCGCAGCTGCAGCGCTGTGCGCCGAGCAAACCGGCCGCCGCGCTGCTACCTGCCGCCGGGCTGGTGGTGCTGGATGGGTCAAAGAGCGACTGCGACTGGCGCCGCGACCCCGCTTCACCCATCCCCGGCCTCATCCCCATGGAGCGCATGCCCACCACGGTGCGCAGCGACTGGGTGCACAACAGCAATGACGGCTTCTACTACACCAACCCGCTGCAGCAATGGTCTGGCATATCGCCCATGGTGGGAGACACCAGCGTGACGCGCCCCCGTACCCGTGCCGGTCTGACCGAGATTCCTGAAATGCTGGCGCGGGGCAAGGTCACGCCCGAAGCGGCACAGCGCCAGCTGTTTTCCAACCGCAATTTCATGGCCAGCGTAGTCGTGCCCGACCTGCTGGCCGCCTGCGGCGATGCACCCACGGCCGAAGCGCGTGACGGCTGCGCCGCCCTGCGCGGCTGGGACCGCACCAACAACCTGGAGGCACACGGCGCCCACCTGTTCCGCGAGTTCTGGCGCGCCGTGCGCACGGTGCCGGGCCTGCACCGTGTGGCTTTCGATCTGGCACAGCCCGCAGCAACACCTGCCGGTCTGAAGATGGCCGACCCGGCCGTGGCAGGCAAGGTATGGGATGCGTTGACCGCTGCCGTCAAGGCGGTGCGTGCGGCCGGCTTCGCGCTGGATGCCCCGCTGGGCACGGTGCAGCGGCCCCTGATCACCACCGAGGCTATTGCCTTGCATGGCGGTGATGAGATTGAGGGCGTGCTGAACAACCTGGGCAATCAGTTCGCACCGGGCATCACCGCCAAGGGGCTGCTGATTGACTATGGCAGCAGCTATGTGCAGTCCGTCACCTTCGACGCACGCGGGCCGGTGGCCAACGCGGTGCTGACCTACGGCCAAAGCACCGACCCGGCCTCCGCCCACGCCACCGACCAGATGCGCCTGTACTCGCGCAAGGAATGGCCGGTGCTGCCTTTCCATGCGGACGACGTGGCGAAGGCCCGCGTCGGTGAGGTGCTGCGCCTGACGAGGCCGTAGTGGATGCTTGAGCGTCGCCATTGAGGGCGGCGCAGCCAAAGAAAAAGCCGGGCTTGCCCGGCTTTTCTGCGTCACATGGCGACGTTTAGTGACCCGAAGCGCCCGAGGCACCCAGACCGGTTTCCGAACGTACCTGTTGCGACTTGTACGCGGCGCGTTCCTTGGCGGCTTGCGGGCTACGGTCCAGCATCGAGAACAGCCACACGCCCACGAAACCAATGGTCATCGAGAACAGTGCGGGTGACGAGTAGGGGAACCAGGCCGAGCCCTTGGGGTTGCCCAGTGTGGCTTCCCACACCGAAGGCGACACCACGGTCAGGGCGACCGAGGAGATCAGGCCCAGGAATCCGCCAATCACGGCACCCTTGGTCGTGCAATCCTTCCACAGCACCGACATGAACAGCACCGGGAAGTTGGCCGACGCGGCAATTGCAAATGCCAGCGACACCATGAAGGCAATGTTCTGCTTCTCGAACGCAATGCCCAGGCCCACGGCCACCACGCCCAGTGCCAGTGTGGTCAGACGCGACACCTTCAGCTCGGAGTCGCTGTCGGCGTTGCCCTTCTTGATCACGGTGGCATAGATGTCGTGTGACACCGCAGAAGCGCCCGACAGCGTCAGCCCAGCCACCACGGCCAGGATGGTGGCAAAGGCCACGGCCGAGATGAAGCCGAAGAACACGTTGCCGCCCACCGCCTTGGCTACCAGCACGGCCGCCATATTGGCCGATCCGCCGCCGCCCTTGATCACACCGGTTGCGATGTTGGCAAACTCGGGGTTGGTCAGCACCAGCGTGATGGCACCAAAGCCGATTATGAAAATCAGCACATAGAAGTAGCCAATCCAGGTGGTGGCCCAGAACACGGACTTGCGGGCTTCCTTGGCATCGGGCACGGTGAAGAAGCGCATCAGGATGTGGGGCAGACCAGCGGTACCGAACATCAACGCCATACCAAAGGAAATGGCGGAGATCGGGTCCTTGATGAAGCCGCCGGGTCCCATGATGGACAGGCCAATCTTGGCCGCCTCTTCCGGTGTCTTGCCGGTGTTCGTAGCGATCAGAGCCTTGACTTCGACACCCTTGGCAAACAGCGCTTCAAAGCTGAAACCAAACTGCGCCATCACCATGAAGGCCATGAAGCTCACGCCGGCCAGCAGCAGGCAGGCCTTGATGATCTGCACCCAGGTGGTGGCGGTCATGCCGCCGAACAGCACGTAAATCATCATCAGTGCGCCGACGATGACCACGGCCATCCAGTACTCCAGACCAAACAACAGCTTGATCAGCGAGCCTGCACCCACCATCTGGGCGATCAGGTAGAACGCCACCACCACCAGCGTGCCCGATGCCGCGAACACGCGGATAGGGGTCTGCTGGAAGCGGTAACCGGCCACGTCGGCAAAGGTGAACTTGCCCAGGTTGCGCAGGCGCTCGGCCATCAGGAAGGTGATGACCGGCCAGCCCACCAGGAAACCGATGGAGTAGATCAGGCCGTCATAGCCTGAAGCCATCACGGCTGCGGAAATGCCCAGGAAGGAGGCGGCCGACATGTAGTCGCCGGCAATAGCCAGGCCATTCTGGAAGCCGGTGATGCCACCACCACCGGTGTAAAAGTCAGCCGCCGACTTGGTGCGACCCGCTGCCCATTTGGTAATGAAAAGTGTCATCACGACAAAGGTGCCAAACATGCCAATGGCAACCCAATTGGTGGGTTGTTTGTCCACCTGGCCCAGGTCGGCGCCAGCGGCTTGTGCTGCCACTGCCGCCAGGAGCGCGGTCAGGGCGATGAGAAATTGCGTTGCGGCCTTCATTTGGAAGCTTCTTTCAGGATTTCAGCGGTGAGGCGGTCGTATTCGCCATTGGCGCGGCGCACATAAAGGCCGGTGATGACGATGGTGAAAACGATGACAAACATGCCAATCGGAACACCCACGGTGGTGACGCCGGAGCCTATGGGCTGTGCCAGGAAGGGCTTGTTGAAGGCGATCAGCGCGATGTAGCCGTAGTACACGACCATCATGATGATGGTGAGCAACCAGCCAAACGAATTGCGTTTGCGGCGCAACTCGTGGTATTTGGGGTTGGCCTCGATCTTGGCCACGATGGGGTCTATCATTTTTTCTCCTTGGGGCATGGGGTTCGGCGTACAGCGCGCTGCGTTGCAGGCGCTGTTGGGGCTGGATCATGTGCGGAGGGTCTGACAAAGTCCTTACGCTCTTGTCGGGAATATGCGTGGTTTCCCTAATGCTTTTCGCCAAAAAATGCCAGCCCAAAACGCAAATATGGCTCAAATTTTCACAATGGGAAAAATTTCGCGCGGGTTAACGCCTATTCCGTAAGTCTGTGTTCAGTTCGCCGTCAGTTGCTGTTGGGGACCCGTCAGAACGGGGTCAGACGCGGCCACCATAGTCCGGTCAACCCACCGTTTGGGGTGGACGATTTTTTTTAATCCTGGAGACATAACTATGGCAACTGTAGCCCCACGCCCGATGTCGGCGGAAGAGAAGAAAGTTATCTTCGCTTCCTCGTTGGGTACCGTTTTTGAATGGTACGACTTCTACCTGTACGGCTCGTTGGCAGCAATTATTGCCAAGCAGTTCTTCAGTGGACTGGACGAAGGCTCGGCCTTCATCTTCGCGCTGCTGGCGTTCGCCGCTGGCTTCATCGTGCGCCCCTTCGGCGCGCTGGTGTTTGGCCGTCTGGGCGACATGATCGGTCGCAAGTACACCTTCCTGGTGACCATTTTGATCATGGGCTTGTCCACCTTCATCGTGGGTATTCTGCCGAATTACGCCACCATTGGCGTAGCCGCTCCCGTGATCCTGATCGCACTGCGCATGCTGCAAGGCCTGGCGCTTGGCGGTGAATACGGAGGTGCTGCAACCTATGTGGCCGAGCACTCGCCCCAGGGCAAGCGCGGTGCCTACACATCATGGATTCAGACAACAGCCACCTTGGGCCTGTTCCTGTCCCTGATGGTGATTCTGGGTACCCGCACCATGATCGGTGAAGCCGCCTTTGCCGATTGGGGCTGGCGTGTTCCATTCATCGTGTCCATTCTGCTGTTGGCTGTTTCGGTCTACATCCGTTTGAGCATGAATGAGTCGCCCGCTTTCACCAAGATGAAGGCCGAAGGCAAGACCTCCAAGGCACCGTTGTCCGAGTCTTTCGGCCAATGGAAGAACCTGAAGATCGTGATTCTGGCCCTGATCGGTCTGACCGCTGGTCAAGCCGTGGTCTGGTACTCCGGCCAGTTCTATGCCCTGTTCTTCCTGACCCAAGCCCTGAAGGTGGACGGCGCGACCGCCAACATCATGGTGGCGATCTCCCTGATCATCGGCACACCGTTCTTCGTCGTGTTTGGCGCCTGGTCCGACAAGATTGGCCGCAAGCCCATCATCATGGCCGGTTGCCTGTTGGCCGTGGTGACCTATTTCCCCGTGTTCACCGCGCTGACCAAGGCTGCCAACCCTGACCTGGCCGCTGCACAAGCTGCCAACAAGGTGGTCGTGACTGCCAACCCCGCAGAATGCTCGTTCCAGTTCAACCCGACCGGTACCGTCAAGTTCACCAGCTCCTGCGACATCGCCAAGCAGGCGCTGGCCGGCCGCTCGGTCAGCTATGACAACACCGCTGCTCCGGCTGGTGCTGTTGCCTCCATCACGGTTGGAACCACGGTTATCCCCGGTTACACGGTCAAGGGCCTGTCCAAGGAAGATGCCAAGACCCAGGGCGATGCCTTCAACAAGTCTTTGAACGATGCGCTCAAGACTGCCGGCTACCCCGCCAAGGCTGACATGGCCAAGTTCGACAAGGTTACCGTTATCGCCATCCTCACTTACCTGGTGATTCTGGTGACCATGGTGTACGGTCCTATTGCTGCCATGCTGGTTGAAATGTTCCCCACCCGCATCCGTTATACCTCCATGAGCCTGCCCTACCACATTGGTAACGGCTGGTTCGGGGGCCTGTTGCCCACCACTGCCTTCGCCATCGTGGCGCAGACCGGTAACATGTACAACGGTCTGTGGTACCCGATCATCGTGGCCGGCATGACCTTTGTCATCGGCATGCTGTTCGTCAAGGAAACGAAAGACGTGGACATCTACGCCAACGATTGATGACCCAGTGAGTTGACGACCCCGGACCACTGTGGTCCGGGGTCTTTTTTTTTAGGAATTGCTATGTGGAAAATTGTTGTGGGTTTTGTAGTCTTTGCCGGCCTGGCCCTGTTTATTCTGAGCAAGGGTGGTGACATCGACATGAGTGGTGAAAAGCACGGCAGTGAAGCGACGCATGCCCCCGAAGCCGCTCCGGCTATGCCTGCATCGGCAGCATCTGTGCCAGCCAGCGGTACCGCCAAGTAATTGTTTGCCGCACGGTATACGGCGGATATGATCCTAGCGGGGCACCACCTATTGCAAGGTGGATGTCCGGTCGTTAGGATGCACGCATGAAACTTGTAAAAACGGAGACTGGCCAGCAGGCGTTCAAGGCGCGTTCGCCTCTGTTTTCCGCCAGACAGCGCACGGCCTTCATCATGTTTGACGGCAACAAGACCGTAGAACAGGTGGTCGCCGGTGCTGCAGGCCTGGGCTTGACGCAGGCAGACGTGGACCACATGGTGGAGCAGAACTTCCTGACTCCGGCGCCCGGTGAGGCGTTTCTGGCCGAGGCCCATGCCCAACAGGTCGCGGCGGATGAAGCCGTGGTCAACTCCTTCAAGGCGCACTCGGCCCAGGACCGTTACAAAGAGGCCAAGCCGTTGGCCACCAAACTCACGGCAGGCCTGGGTTTGCGGGGTTTTCGCCTGAATCTGGCGGTGGAGGCGGCCGGTGGCTTTGAAGAATTGCTGGCGCTATTGCCCAAGATCAAGGACGCAGCGGGTGCCAGTGCCTGTGCCGAGCTGGAACGCACGCTGACGCAGTAGCCGGCGCGAGGCGACAAGCTGGGGGGCACATCCCTAGCGCATGAACTTTCCGTCGGATCCAATGATGGACAGGTCGGCAAAGTCCAGGCCGGTGTGGTTGGTCGGGCTGTAACTGATTTCCAATCCGCCAATATCGAATTTTTGCAGGCTCTCCAGCGCATCACGCAGGCCGCTGGAGGTGGGTTTGGGCCCGGCACGCCGCAGACCTTCGACCAGCACCTTGGCCGCCGCAAAGCCCTCCAGCATGGCGGGCGAGACGCCGCTCAAGCCATTGGCCTTGGCCAGCTCCTGTGCTTCCTTGATCAGTTTGTAGGTGACGGCGCGTTCGTTGGGGAACACCTGCGTGACGACCACCCCGCGTGCCTGGTCGCCCAGCAGCTTGATGAAGCCCTCCGACGCATTGTTGGACAGGGTCACCACCTGCGCGCTCGACCCCGCCGCGCGCAAGGCCTTGACGCCGCTGGCCACCGTGCCGGACGAGCCGATGTACAGCACCGCCTGGGCCTCGCTGCGCGTGATCTGGGCCGCCAGCGCGGCAAAGTCGGCCTTGTCCCGCGGAAATTTCTGCACCAGCACCGGTTTCAATTTCACCGAGACAAAGCCTTTTTCCGCGCCGGCCGCCGAGTCGGCGCCGAAGGAGTCATCGGTCTGCAGGATCGCAATGCGGGTCATCCCCATGCTGGCCAGGTGCCGAACCGCCTTGATCGCCTCGTTCTGGTAGGGCGCGCGCACGTTGAAAACCCAGGGTTGCACGGGTTCGTGCAATGCCATGGCGCCGGTACTGGGCCCCACCAGGGGGACCCGATACTCGCTCAGCAAGGGCAACAGTGCCTGCGCGTGTGGCGTGCCCCGGTTCAGGAACAGCGCCAGCACGCCTTTCTCGGTGATGAGGCGCCGCGCGACTTCCACCGTGGTGGCGGGATCGAATTTGTCGTCGACCGAGATCAGTTCGATTGGCTGGCCATGGATGCCGCCACGCTTGTTCACGGCGTCCAGGTAGAGCTTGGCGCCGGTTGTGTTTTCCTTCACCCCGGCCGCCACGGAGCCGGTAAAGCCAGAAGGCTGGCCGATGCGCAACTGGGCGTGGGAGTTTGCCGCCATCAGGACCAATAGCAGGGCACTCCACAGGGGTGTTGCAATTTTCACGGGATGTCTCCTGGGTTGCCCCGATTGTCGGCAGCGTCGGCAGGACGCGCCAGTTGTGGACTTCCACATCTAGGGTTTGTCCGGGTACTTCCCGGTGCCCCCACGCTCCACCGCTGCGCGTGTCGCTGCCCCCCGAGGGGGCCGCGTTTTCCCTAGGGGCGGCCCGCCGAGAAAACCCCCAAGACCCTGCGCCCACCAGCGAGGCCTCAAATCCCTAGAATGATTGGCCTCATCAAAATAAGCACAGCACTATGACCCAGGGAACCATCCGCATTCGCGGCGCGCGCCAGCACAATCTGAAGAACCTGGATCTGGATATCCGCACGGGCGAACTGACGGTGGTGACCGGCCCCAGCGGCTCCGGCAAGTCCAGCCTGGTGTTTGACACGCTGTATGCCGAAGGTCAGCGCCGCTATGTAGAGACGTTCAGTGCCTACGCCCGCCAATTCCTGGACCGTATGGACAAGCCGGCGGTCGACAAGGTGGAAGGCGTACCACCAGCCATCGCCATCGACCAGACCAACCCCGTGCGCTCCAGCCGCTCCACCGTTGGCACGATGACGGAGCTGAACGACCACGTCAAACTGCTGTACTCCCGCGCCGCGCAACTGTTTGACAAGGCCACGGCTTTGCCGGTGCAGCACGATACGCCGGAGACCATCTACGCGGAGTTGGTGCGGCGCGCGGCGGTGAACAGCCCAATGGCAGATCCACGGTTGGTGCTGACCTTCCCGGTGGAATTGCCGGCCAGCACCACCGCCGAAGAGCTGACCCAATGGCTATCCGCCAGCGGTTTTACCCGCATCCATGCCGAGCGTGCGGTGGACAAGCGAAAGGTCCTCGACGTCGTAGCCGACCGCTTCCGCATCACCAGTGTGGAAAAGGCTCGCGTCCTCGAAGCCATCGAACTCGCCCTGAAACGCGGCAGCGGCCGGCTCAATGTCTATGTAGTGAACGAGCCGATAGCCATCGTGGATACTGAACAAGACGCTACTGATTCAATAGCATCTTCAGAACCCACGGTATGGCGCTTCTCCACCGGCCTGCACTGTCCACAAAGCGATATCCGCTACGCCGACCCGATTGCGTCCATGTTCTCGTTCAACTCGGCGGTGGGCGCCTGCGAGGCCTGCCGCGGCTTTGGCCGGGTCGTCGGGGTGGATTTGGGCCTGGTCATTCCCAACGACAAGCTCACGCTGCGCGCCGGTGCCGTCAAACCCATGCAGACCCCGGCGTGGCAGGAGTGCCAGGACGACCTCATGCGCCACGCCGAGGCGGCGGGCATTCCACGCGACACCGCCTGGTATAAGCTCACGCCCGAGCAGCAGGGCTGGGTCATCAACGGCTCACCCAACTGGAACGGCAAATGGAACCAGCACTGGTTTGGCATCAACCGCTTCTTTGCCTATCTGGAGACCAAGGCCTACAAGATGCACATTCGTGTGCTGCTGTCCAAGTACCGCAGCTACACGCCCTGTGGCACCTGTGGTGGTGCGCGGTTGAAGACCGAGAGTTTGTTGTGGCGCATAGGGACCAAGGCGCAGGCGGATGCTGTCTTGTTGCCCTCCAAGCGGTTTATGCCGCAGGGGGTTACGTGGACGCGGGCCCAGCTCGAAGCCCTGCCGGGGCTGTGTTTGCATGACTTGATGTTGATGCCGATTGACAAGCTCAGAAGGTTTTTTGATTCGCTGCAAGCGGGGCTAGGCGGGGTGGGGGCGTCGGATGCCTCATACGTCCGCTTCGCGGCCGCCAAATCGGCAACCGACACCCCCGCCCCGCCCAGCCCCTCTACTGCCCCGGCCACCTCAGAAGCCGAAGCCAAGACCCTCAAATTGCTTTTGGAAGAGGTTTGTACACGTTTGAAATACCTGTGCGACGTCGGCATCGGCTACCTCACGCTGGACCGTCAGAGCCGCACCCTGAGCGGCGGCGAAGTACAGCGCATCAACCTGACAACCGCGCTGGGCACATCCCTCGTCAACACACTCTTTGTTTTGGACGAACCCAGCATAGGCCTGCACCCGCGCGATATGCACCGCATCATCGTCGCCATGCAGCGCCTGCGCGATGCGGGCAACACGCTGGTGGTGGTGGAGCACGACCCGGCCGTGATGATGGCCGCGGACCGCATGATCGACATGGGCCCCGGCCCTGGCGAAAAAGGCGGCCAGATCGTGTTTGACGGCAGTACCGAGGCACTCAAGGGCGCAGACACACTCACCGGTGCCTACCTGGGTGGACGCAAGCAGGTCGGCATGGGCTTCAAGCGCATGGTGGCGGAGAACACGCCGCGCCTGATTCTGGAAGGTGCGACCGAGCACAACCTGAAGAACGTGACCGTCGATATCCCGCTGCAGCGCCTGGTGTGCATCACCGGTGTCAGTGGCTCCGGCAAGTCCACGCTGGTGCAGGACGTGCTGGCCCCGGCGCTGCTGCGCCACTTCGGCAAGGCCACCGAGACACCGGGCGCGCACAGCCGTCTGCTGGGCGCCGAGCAACTGAGCGAAGTGGTGTTTGTGGACCAGTCGCCCATCGGCAAGACGGCGCGTTCCAACCCCGTGAGTTATGTGGGCGCCTGGGACGCCATCCGCGAGTTGTTTGCCGGTGCCGACCTGTCGCGTGAGCGTGGCTACACCGCCAGCAAGTTCAGCTTCAATGGCGGCGATGGCCGTTGCCCCACCTGCGGTGGCTCGGGCTTTGAGCACATCGAGATGCAGTTCCTCAGCGACGTCTACCTGCGCTGCCCGGACTGCGACGGCAAGCGTTACCGCCCCGAGATTTTGGAGGTGACGATTGAGCGCCGGGCCAAAGGCGCGTCCCATTCCAGGCGCGTCAACGTGGCCGACGTGCTGGACCTGACCGTGACCGAAGCGGCAGACTTGTTTGCGAACGATCGCGACGTCATCCGTGCGCTGCAACCGATTGTGGACGTGGGGCTGGAATATGTGAAGCTGGGCCAGCCCGTGCCCACGCTGTCGGGCGGCGAGGCGCAGCGGCTCAAGCTCGCCGGCTTCCTGGCCGAGGCCGCCAAGAGCAGCACGGCCAGCCGCCAGGCTGTGGCGCGGCGCGGCACGCTGTTCATGCTGGACGAGCCGACCACCGGGCTGCATTTTGATGACATTGCCAAGCTGATGCGCGCCTTGCGCAAGCTGCTGGATGCCGGGCATTCACTGCTGGTCATCGAACACAACCTGGATGTGATCCGGGCTGCCGATTGGTTGGTTGATCTGGGGCCGGAAGGTGGGGACGCCGGCGGTGAAGTGGTGGCCTATGGCACGCCGGAGGATTTGCTGCTGCATGCGTCGTCGCATACGGGCAAGGCTTTGCGGGAGTACGCGGCGGCCATGGGAGTGGTGCATGTGGTGGCCGAGCCCCATGCGAAGTATTTGGCGCTCGCTGGCGGAGCTTCAGTGGCGCTCGCTGCCGGGGATGGGGTCACGCCGGGCTCCTTGTCGCGAAGCTCAATGTCGTCACCCGGCGCAACCCCATCCCCGGCGGACAACTCTATTCGTATCGTTAATGCCAAAGAACACAACCTCAAGTCGTTGTCGGTGGATATTCCGCGGGGGAAGTTCAACGTCGTTACCGGTGTCTCTGGGTCTGGCAAGTCGACACTGGCGTTTGACATTCTGTTTAACGAAGGGCAGCGACGCTATTTGGAATCCTTGAACGCGTATGCGCGTTCCATCGTCCAACCGGCGGGGCGACCGGAAGTGGATGCGGTGTATGGCATTCCGCCTACGGTGGCGATTGAGCAGCGGCTGTCGCGCGGGGGGCGCAAGTCGACGGTGGGTACGACCACCGAGGTCTGGCACTTTCTGCGCCTGCTGTACGTCAAGCTGGGTACGCAGCATTGCATCCACGACGGCGCGGCGGTGGAGCCGCAGTCGGCGGACAGCATTGCGGCGCAGCTGTTGAAGAATTTTCGCGGGCAGCACATAGGCCTGCTGGCACCGCTGGTGTCTGGCCGCAAGGGTGTCTACACCGAGCTGGCGGACTGGGCCCGCCCGCGTGGCTTTACGCATCTGCGGGTGGATGGCAACTTCTTGCCGACCACCAACTTCCCGCGCATCGACCGCTTCAAGGAACACAACATCGAGCTGCCGGTGGCCAGCCTGGATGTGAACCCGGCGCACGAGGCAGAGTTGCGCAGCGCATTGGCCACGGCACTGGTGCATGGCAAGGGCGTGGTGCATGTGATCTCGGGCATGGACGGCTTGAAGGCCGCGATGATTGCAGGCACACCCGCAGCCGGCATTGGCACGGTGCAGGTGTTCTCCACCAAGCGGGCTTGCCCGGTGTGCTCCACGTCGTATGTGGAGCTGGATCCGCGCCTCTTCAGCTACAACAGCAAGCACGGCTGGTGCCCCGATTGCGTGGGCACCGGCGTGGCCCTGACCAAGGACCAGCGCAAGGTGTTTGACGATTCGGTGAAGGACGAGGACAACAAAGGCCGCGAGCAGACCTTTGCCGAGGCCGATATCGAAGACCTGCATGACACCAACTGCCCCACCTGCCACGGTACGCGACTCAACGCGACGGCCCGTGCCGTGCAGTTCAACGCGGTGAGCATTACCGACATTGCGCGCCTCTCGGTGACCGATGTGCGCAAGTGGGTGCAGACGCTGCAGGTGATCGGCGGCATGACGACGCGCGAGGGCGACATTGCCCGCGATCTGGTGCCCGAGATCAAGAGCCGTCTGGAGTTTCTGGAAGAGGTGGGGCTGGGATACCTGACGCTGGACCGCGGCGCACCCACGCTCAGCGGTGGTGAGGCGCAGCGCATTCGTCTGGCGGCGCAACTGGGCAGCAATCTGCAGGGCGTGTGTTATGTGCTGGACGAGCCCACCATCGGCCTGCATGCGCGGGACAACAAGATTCTGCTGGGGGCCTTGCGGTCCTTGAGCGACAAGGGCAATACGCTGGTGGTGGTGGAGCACGACGAGGAGACCATTCGCCACGCGGACCACATCATCGACATTGGGCCCAGTGCGGGCAAGCGGGGCGGGCGTCTGGTTGCTGAGGGCTCGGTGGCGGATGTTCAGGCGGCTTCGGAGTCGCAGACCGGTAGGTACTTGTTGCATGCGATGAAGCATCCTTTGATGGCGCGGCGTTCTGTCGTTTCGCACGCTGAGTCAATTGCTGCGTCTGTTGCTCTCGCTGCGGCCGAAGCCGGTACGCCGGGAGCCTCATACGTCCGCGATGCGTCCGCCAAATCGGCTCCCGGCGTACCGGCTCCGGCCGCGGCTCTGGGGAGCGCGAAGGGGGCCAAGTTGCCGAAAGGCAAGGCGGCCAAAGCAGCTGCGATTGCGGCGGCGCGGGTGTCGACCAGCGTGGCGGCGAATGCCGAGTTTGTCGAGCGTGCACGCGTAGCCGCCGAATACGAAAGTGTCTCCAACCGTTCCAGCACCAACACAGTGTTCGCAGCAGGGGAAGACCTGGGGGTGGGTGACGATATTGGGCTTCGCGACGAGGAACCCGCCCCCAGGGCTTCCCCTGCGGGCCCAGCACCGCTGCCTCCGATAGACTGGCTCACAGTCAAGGGCGCCAACCTCCACAACCTGCAAAACGTCACCGCCAACATCCCGCTGAAACGCCTGGTCGCCGTCACCGGTGTCTCCGGTTCCGGCAAATCAACCTTGGCCAGGGATGTGCTGCTGACCAACGTGCAAGTTGCAGTGCAAAAACGCAGCACCAAAGCAGGCCGCGATGCACTGGATGCCGGTGAAAAAATCCAATGGACCGGTTGCGAAGGCGTCACCGGCTTCGAGACCATAGACCGCGTGCTGGAAGTAGACCAGACCCCCATCGGCAAGACGCCACGCAGTTGCCCCGCTACCTACATCGGCTTCTGGGACACCATCCGCAAACTCTTTGCCGACACACTCGAAGCCAAGGCCCGTGGCTACGCGGCCAATCGCTTCAGCTTCAACACCGGCGAAGGCCGCTGCCCCGGCTGCGAAGGGCAGGGCATCCGCACCATTGGCATGAGCTTTCTACCGGACGTCAAAGTCTTGTGCGAAACCTGCAGGGGCGCACGCTTCAATCCCGAGACGCAAGCGGTGACCTGGCGCGGCAAAAACATTGGCGATGTGCTGCAGATGGAGGTGGACGAGGCGGTGGAGTTCTTCGCCGCCATGCCGGTCATTGCGCACCCGCTGCAACTGTTGAAGGACGTGGGTCTGGGTTACCTCACGTTGGGCCAGCCCTCGCCCACGCTCAGCGGCGGCGAGGCGCAGCGTATCAAGCTGGTGACCGAGTTGAGCAAGGTACGCGACGACATCGGCAAGCGCGGCAACAAGGCGCCGCACACGCTGTATGTGCTGGACGAACCCACGGTAGGTCTGCACATGGCCGATGTGGAGAAGCTGATCCGGGTGCTGCACCGCCTGGTCAACGGCGGCCACAGCGTGGTCGTCATCGAGCACGACCTGGATGTGATTGCCGAGGCCGACTGGGTCATCGACCTGGGGCCGGATGGCGGCAATGCCGGTGGGCAGGTGGTGGCAGCGGCTACGCCCGAGGCGGTGGTGCAACTGGGCACACACACCGGTCAGGCCTTGCGCGCTGTGCTGGCCCGTACCTAGTCTGGCTCGGGCTTGGCGGTGCGCAGGGCGCGCTGGGCCCAGTCGGTCTGGAGCTTACCCAGTGCGCCGCTGCGCTTGAGGCTAACCATGCCGCGATCAAACGCCTGCATCGCGGCCTGGGCCTGCGGGTGGTGACGGCTGAACGCGATGTAGGCCGGCAGCTCGCCAAAATGGCAGATTGCTTTGAAATCCGGCGGTAATCCTGCCAGCCGGGCCACATAGTCGATGCGCTTGATGGCATCGGTGGTGATCAGCGCCGCATCGGTGCGCCGGGCATGCAGCATGCGCAGGGCCGAGACCTCGGACAGCGTGGTTTCCCGCTTCACATCCACCGAGGCCAGCAGCGCGTCTACCACTGGCAGGTATTCGTATTCGTGGACCACGCCCAGCGCGATCTTGCGGCCCCACTGCGCACGGTCGCAGCCGGTCAGCGGGGAGTCGGTGTTAGCGAACAGGCGGTTCTCGGCGGCAAACACCGGTGTCGCGGGAAATTGCAAATCCTTTTCAGTCTCAGCGGTTTGGCTGGCCGAGAAGCAGGCCACCAGATCCCCGAGTTGTGCCATGCGCTTGCAGCGTGCGTAGGGCAGCACGCGATAGTGGACTGTCCAGCCGCTGGCGCGAAAGGCGTCACGCACCAGATCGTTCACGAAACCCGTGCCATCGGGGTAGGACCACGGGGCCGCGTCGTTCTCTGCGCCAATGGTCACTGACTGGCCTGGCATCGGTGCCGACGCGGGCGTTTGCGCCAGGGCCGCGACGGCGGCGCATGCCACCATGCTTCCACCAACCAGTAACCGGTGCGAGGCTTTCATGGACGCTATTATGTGTAAAGCCGCACGCGGCACAACCCTCTGAATACCCGGCCCATCTATGCCAATGACCCTCACCCCCCTTATCGATGACCTCCGCGTCTTTGCCCGGGCGCGCGACTGGGAGCAGTTCCACACCCCCAAGAACCTGGCCTGCGCGCTGTCGGTGGAGGCCGCAGAGCTGCTGGAGCACTTCCAATGGCTGACCGAGGCACAGAGCCAGTCGCTCAGGCCCGACAAAACGGCCGAAGTGGCGGCAGAAGCTGCCGACGTCTTCCTCTACCTGCTGCAGCTGTGCGACAAGCTGGGCATCGACCTGATCGCCGCGGCCCAGGCCAAGATGCTGGTCAATGCCGAAAAGTACCCCGCTGCGCTGGCGCGTGGCACGGCTGCCAAATACACCGATTTGTCGCCAGAGTGACCAACCGCAGCCGACCCGGGTTAACCGCGTGGCAAGCTGCGCAGGAGTCCGGTTTAATCCAGCCATCCACCACCCCAGGAGCACTCCATGCAACGCCGTCAACTGGTACAACTCGCCGCCACCGCCCTTGCCGCTCCGCTGCTGGACGCACATGCACAGGCTTTTCCGGCCAAGCCCATCAAGCTGGTGATTGCGTTCCCGGCCGGTGGGCCTACCGACATCACCATGCGCGCGCTGGCCGACGCTGCCAGCAAGATCCTTGGCCAACCGGTGGTGGTGGAGAACAAGCCGGGCGCCGGTGGCACCATGCCGGCCCAGCAACTGCAGACCGCACAGCCCGACGGCTACACGGTTGCGCAAATCCCGCTGGGGGTCTTCCGCCTGCCCTACACGACCAAGATCAACTGGGACCCGATCAAGGACATCAGCTACGTGCTCAATGTCACCGGCTATGCCTTTGGCCTGGTCGTGCCGGCGGACTCGGCGTTGCGCACCTGGACCCATTTCGTGGCCTGGGCCAAGGCCAACCCCGGCTTGCTGTCCTATGGCTCCACCGGCACCATGACCAGCCCGCACCTGACCATGGAGCTGATCGCGCAGAAGCTGGGGTTGCAGCTGCTGCACGTCCCCTATAAGGGTAGTGCCGACCTGATGCAGGCCATCCTGGGCGGGCAGATCATGGCCGCAGCCGACTCCACCGGCTTTGCACCGCAGGTGGCGGCCGGCAAGTTGCGCGTGCTCAACACCTGGGGTGCCGAGCGGTTGGCAAAGTTCCCGGATGCGCCTACGCTCAAGGAATTGGGGCTGGACCTGGTGCAGAACTCGCCCTTTGGCATCGGCGCGCCCAAGGGCACACCGCCGGCGGTCATCAAACGCCTGCACGATGCCTTCAAGCAGGCCATGGAGCAGGAGAGCTATGTGACGGCGCTGGCCCGCTACGACATGGTGCCCATGTACATGAATTCCGCTGCTTACCTCAAGTTTGCGCAAGAGACCTATACCAGGGAAAAGGCGCTGGTGGAAAAACTTGGCCTGATGCGCCAGCCCTGAACCTGCCCCGCGTCCTTTCATGATCACCTTCTACAACCACCTGCACGCCCGCCACCAGGGCAAGGTCGAAATGTTCCGTGGTGCGCTGGTGCCCTGTTTTGAAGTGCCGGCCCGCGCTGACCATGTGCTGGCCGAACTGCAACGGCGCCAGCTGGGCAGTGTGCAGCACCCCGACGCGTTTGACGACTTGGCGTTGGAGCGCATCCACAGCCCGCGCTACCTGCGCTTTCTGGCCACCGCCTGGGACCAGTGGCTGGCGCTGGACCCGGCCAACGCGGACAAGGACATCCTGCCCTCGGTCTGGCCCACGCGCACCTTTCGCACCGATATCGAGCCCGACAACTTTGCCGCCAAGCTGGGGCTGTATTCCTACGACGCGGGCTCGCCCTTCACGGCGGGCACCTGGGTGGCGGCGCGTGCCGGGGCCGACTGCGCGCTCAGCGCCGCGCAGCGACTGGTGCTGGGCGACCGCGCTGCCTTTGCGCTGAGCCGCCCGCCGGGTCACCATGCGGGCATGGACTTCTTTGGCGGCTACTGCTTCCTGAACAACGCGGCGCTGGCGGCCCAGCACCTGCGCGATGCGGGTCTGGAGCGGGTGGCCGTGCTCGACATCGACTACCACCATGGCAACGGCACACAAGCCATCTTCTACGACCGAGCCGACGTGTTCTTCGCCAGCATCCATGGGGATCCGCGCACCGAATACCCGTTCTTCCTGGGCCATGCCGATGAAACCGGTGTGGGCGCGGGGCTGGGTGCCAACCTCAATATTCCCTTGCCCCGCGGCACCGGGTTCGAGGTCTGGTCTGCGGCACTGGAGCACGCGCTGGGCGCCATCCAGCGCTTTGGCGCGCAGGCTCTGGTCGTCTCGCTGGGCATGGACACCTTTGTCGGTGACCCCATTTCGGGCTTCACGCTGCACAGCGACGACTACCTGCGCGTGGGCCAGCGCCTGGCTGCTGCGGGCCTGCCGACGGCGCTGGTTTTTGAAGGCGGCTATGCGGTGGCCGAGGTTGGTGTGAATGCGGTCAATGTGCTGGAGGGCTTTATCGGGGCTTGACGCTGGCCGGTTGCAGGCGCTACGCTCACCCCGATGCATCTTACGGCGTTCACCAGTTTGCATCCGCGGTCTGCCAGGGCCAAGCTGGCCTTGATCGCACTGCTGGCATCGGCTCTGCTCATGGGTGGGTTCGGGGTGGGCTCGTACCTGATGACCGAGCAACGCCTGCACGCGCAACGCGATGCCACATGGGCCCAACTGCAGCGCCATCTGGCACAGCCGGTTTCCATGTCCCTGTGGAACTTCGACATTCCCAGTTTGAACGCCGCACTGGCTGCCGAGCTGGGGGGCTCCGTGCTGGGCATGGCGGTGGTGGACGACGGCGGCAAGATCATCGCCCAGACCGGGCTGGCACTGCCGGTGGCCGGCGGCGAACTGCCCACGGATGCCGAAGTGCTGACCATGGACCTGCCCAAGGTGGAAGGCAACCACCTGGGCAGCGTGCAGGTCGCCTGGTCGGACCGTTCCCTGCGTCAGGCCCTGACGACCACGGTGTGGCTTGCGCTGGCCCAACTCGTTGGCGTGGGGCTGATCCTGCTGGCGGTCGTGTGGGTCGGGGTGGACCAGTTGATTTTCAAGCGCGTGCGGCGACTGCAGCAAGCGCTGGACGATGCCATCCGGCGCGATGGCGCATCCGACATCGTGGCCCTGCCGGTCACGGCCGACGACGAGTTTGGCGCCATTACCCGCAGCATCAATGCCATCACCGCCCGCCTGGGTGACGAACTGGAAGCGGGCAAGGAGGCCGAAGAAGAAGCCCGCGCCGCACTGTCCAATATGCAAAGTGCCCAGGAGGGTCTGGTTCAGGCCGAGAAAATGGCATCGCTGGGGCGACTGGTGGCCGGCGTGGCCCACGAGCTCAACACCCCCATTGGCAACATCATGATGGTGGCCAGTACCCAGCAAGAGGTTGCGCGCCAACTGGACCAGGCCGTCGCCACCGGTGCGCTGACCCGCACAGCGCTCAACGCATTTGCACAGCGGATCGATGAGGGCGCGGAGCTGATGCTGACCAGCTCGCGGCGCGCGGCCGAGCTGATCCAGAACTTCAAGCAGGTGGCAGTGGACCAGACCACCGACCAGCTGCGCGACTTTGACCTGGCCCAGCAGATCGCCGAGATGCTGTCGGTCATTGCCCACATCCTGGCCAAGACGCCGATCAAGCTGGTGCAGCACCTGGAGCCCGGCATTCCTATGCACAGCTACCCCGGTCCGCTGGGCCAGGTCATCACCAACCTGGTCATGAATGCCGCCAAGCACGGCTTCGATGGCGCGCAGTCCGGCACCATCACCGTCACCTGTGCGCGCGACGGCGAGCGGGCCTGCATCACCGTTGTGGACGACGGTGTGGGCATTCCGCCGGAGAACGTGGGCAAGATTTTTGACCCCTTCTTCACCACCAAACTCGGCCAGGGCGGCACCGGCCTGGGCCTGCATATCTCGCACAACATGGTGTATGGCCCGCTGGGAGGGCGCATCACCGTGCACAGCACGCCCGCCGTGGCCACCCGCTTTACGCTGCACCTGCCCTTCATCGCCCCGGATGCCCGCCGGATCTAGATTTTTATTGACTGGAGAACCTGACCATGCAACGTCGTCCATTTCTTACGCATGCCCCTGCTGCGGCTCTTTTGTCGCTTATGGCCCTGTTGGTCCTTGCGAGTAACACCTGGGCGGCCAGCCCGGCGGAGGCGCGTGCCGAGATCCAGAAGATGCGCGCCGCCACACTGGAGCGCCTGTATAAAGTGCACCCCGCCGCCCGCGCCGATGTGCAAAAGGCGGCCGGCTACGCCGTGTTCAGCAACGTCGGCATCAACCTGATCCTGCTGTCCGCCGCCGGTGGCTCGGGCGTGGCGCATGACAACCACAGTGGCAAGGACACCTACATGAAGATGGTGTCGGGCGGCTTTGGCATCGGCCTGGGGGTGAAAGACTTCCGCGGCGTCTTCGTCTTCTCCAGCACCGAAAAACTCAACCAGTTCACCAACAGTGGCTGGGAGGCCAGCGCCCAGGCCGACGCCGCCGCCAAGGCCGGCGACAAGGGCGGTGCAGCCGCCGGTGCCATCACCGTGGCCCCGGGCGTCAACCTGTACCAGCTCACCGAAAACGGCCTGGCCCTGCAGGCCACCATCCAGGGTACAAAGTACTTCAAGAACGATGATTTGAACGCGAAGTAGCCACTTTGCAAACCTTCCCCATCCGCCTGACCCCCGGCCAGGACCTGCGCCCCGCACTGGAGGCTGCTGTACAAGGCCAGAACTGCCGCGCCGCCTTTGTGCTGTCGGGCATCGGCAGCCTGTCCACCGCGGGCCTGCGGCTGGCCGGGGCAGAGCAGCCCAAGCGCCTGACGGGCGATATGGAAATCCTCAGCCTGTCGGGCACTGTTGCGTGTGATGGTGCCAAGAGCAGTTCGCACCTGCACATAGCGCTGAGCACGTCTACCGGCCAGGTGCTGGGCGGGCACGTTGCGGCGGGCTGCATCGTGCGCACCACGGCTGAGATTTTGCTGGCGCTGCTGCCTGAATGGGAGTTTGCGCGCGAGCCGGATGCGGTGACCGGGTATGACGAGTTGGTGGTGCGGGCCACACGCACCCCACAGGCACCGTCAGACTAGGGCCTGAATCCCGCCTGCTACCGGCTATCGGTAACCGCCTTGGCCACCTCGACAAACCCCGCCCCGCGTTCACTGGGCGCAACGTAGCGCGGCAAGTGCGTGAGCCGGTCAGCGCAGTGGCGGATATTGGCCACGCCCACGCTGTGCGTGAAGTGCTCGAACATGGCCTGGTCGTTGCCCGAATCGCCAACAAACACCCAGCGGTCCAGTTCCTTTGCCAGGTCGCGGCCCAGCAGTTCGCGGACGATCCAGTTGGCGCCCTGCCATTTGTCGAAGTTGCCAAAGCAGCCGTGGATGTGGATGCTGCTGACGGTGGTGTGCATGCCAAAGCCCTGCAACAGGTCCACCACGCGCTGCACCGTTTCGGGCGAGAGGCGGGCGTGCTCGTGGTAGTCAAACGCCAGGTCGGTTTCACGGCCCACGCTGTCGCGGGTGATGAAGACGCCGGGCACTTCGAACATCACCCGGGCGCCGATCTGCTGCATGCGCATCTGGTTGGCGGCGCGGGTCACGGCGTCCTGTTGATACAGTTTTGATAGCGAAGTATTCTTATTCGACGAGGGCTCCAGGGCAATATTGCTTACAGCTTCGCCCGGGCGTGTGTGTACAAATGCCACTGCGCCGTTTTCCGCCACCATGGCGTCGACCGGCCAAGGTGCCGGGCCTGTCATGAACGCCGCGCACCAGCCAATGGGTCGGCCGGTGATGGCGATAACGGTCAGTCCCGCTGCTTTCAGGTCGGCCAGGGCCTGCAATGCGTCGGGCGTGATGGCGCCTTCGGTCGTGAGCGTGTCGTCAATGTCGGTGAATACGCCGACAATGCCGCGGCGCTCGGACGCGGGCCAGGATGACAGGGGCAACATCAAACGAACCCGTGAATGGCTTGATCAACCTGCAGTCTGCAGTGCCAGCCCGGCATGCTCGCGCAGCGGATGGAAGTGGATCTTGGGAAAGCGTTCCTGCGCCAGCCGCACGTCATACGGGCTGGTGCACAGATAGGCCAGCGTGTTGGCCGCGTCGCGCGCCATGCGCATGGGGTAGGCGTCGCAAAAAGCCTTCAGTTCCTGCGGCGTGTCGGCGGTGATCCAGCGCGCGCCGGTGTACTGGCATCCTTCCAGGCGGATGTCGGCGTCGTACTCGCCCTTGAGCCGGTGCTGCACGACTTCAAACTGCAACTGACCGACGGCGCCCAGCAGCATGTTGCCGCCGACTTCGGGTCGGAACACCTGGATCGCGCCCTCTTCACCCAACTGGGCCAGGCCCTGCTGCAACTGCTTGGTGCGCAGCGGGTTGCGCAGCACCACGGTCATGAACATTTCGGGCGCGAAGAAGGGCAGGCCGGTGTAGAGCAGGTTGACGCTGCCGTCGGTGATGGTGTCGCCCAACTGCACGCCGCCGTGGGTGGTGAAGCCGACGATGTCGCCGGCGTAGGCCTCTTCCACCGCCTCGCGGCGCTGGCTCATGAAGGTCACCACCGACGTGGGGCGCAGTTCCTTGGCGGTGCGCATGACTTTGAGCTTCATGCCCGGCGTGTATTTGCCCGAGGCCACGCGCACGAAGGCGATGCGGTCGCGGTGGTTGGCGTCCATATTGGCCTGCACCTTGAACACCACGCCGCTGAAGGCGTCGTCGTCGGGTTGCACCTCTTTGATGACCGGCTGTTTGTTGACGACGAAGGAGCTGGTCCGTTTGCCCGGCGAGGGTGCCAGGTCGACCAGCGCGTCCAGCACTTCCATGACACCAAAATTGTTGACACCGGAGCCGAAGAACACCGGCGTCTGTTTGCCGGCCAGAAAAGCTTCATGGTCCCAGGCGGGCGATGCGCCGGTGGCCAGCTCCATGCTCTCCATGGCAGACGTCCACTCGTGGCCAAAGCGCTTTTCCAGCGCGGCGGGGTCGCTCAGCGGCATGGATTCGAACTCTTGCGGGCGGCGGTCCTTGCCGCCGTCAAACACCGTCATCATCTGCGTGCGCAAATTGACGATGCCGCCAAAGGATTTGCCCTGGCCGACGGGCCAGGTCATGGGCACACAGGGCATGCCCAGCTCGCGCTCGATCTCGTCCAAGATGTCCAATGGTTCGCGCACCTCTCGGTCCATCTTGTTGACGAAGGTGATGATGGGGGTATCGCGCTGGCGGCAGACCTCGATCAGGCGGCGCGTTTGCGCTTCCACACCGTTGGCCGCGTCGATCACCATCAGGGCCGAGTCGACGGCGGTCAGCACGCGGTAGGTGTCCTCGCTGAAATCCTTGTGGCCGGGGGTGTCGAGCAGATTGACCACATGGTCGCGGTAGGCCATTTGCATCACCGAGGATGCGACCGAAATACCGCGCTGCTTCTCAATCTCCATCCAGTCGGAGGTCGCATGGCGCGTGGCCTTGCGCGCTTTCACCGAACCGGCGATCTGGATCGCGCCCGAGAACAGCAGCAGTTTTTCGGTCAGCGTGGTTTTACCGGCATCGGGGTGGGAAATGATGGCAAAGGTGCGGCGACGCTTGGTCTCGGCAAGAAAAGTCATGGAGGCGGGTGGCTGCAAGCAGCGGCAGAGGCAAAGGGCGTGATTTTAAGGGGTCATCCCATTCGCCTTAGTTTGCGTCCACCCCAATGAACTCTGCCAGGGCCTTGGTCTCCAGGGCGCCCAGTGTGCTGACGACCTCGCCGGTGCGCGCATTCTTGGCCAGGATAAAGGGGACCGACTCAATCTTGAGCTGGTTGAAGAGGCCGGTATTGCCTTTGATGGCGGCGGCCATCGCGGGGGACATGGTACCCATGACCGTGGTTCCGCCTTTGCCCGCCATGATGGAAGCTTCGTGCGACACCATGGCCTGCTCCGGGTTGGGCGCACCCAATAACAGCGCGCCTTGCGGGGCGCTCTTGGGGTTCAATATGGCGACGGGAATCCACACAAACTTCGCCTTGCCCCACAAAGGCTGCGTGGTTTGCCATAGATGGCCGCAGTGGGGGCATTGCGCGTCGAACATCACATAGACCGTGTTCGCGCTTGCCGCGGAACCGACGGTAAACCCCTTGCCCTGGGTGCTGACCTGCTCCAGGGCTTGGGCCGGGTTGGATACGCCAGGCGGGGGTGGTGCGTCTTTGGCCCAGCCAGCAAGACCGAACACAGCCAGCGTGAGACCCAGGACTATGGTTTTGGTACGAATCAGTGGTGTCATATTGCGCAATAGGGTTTGTGAAAGCAGAAAAACTACGGTGCTGAGGGGCAGAAGCTTACACGGCGCTGGAAATTCCGTGATCGACGGTGTCGGACTCGTCGCCTGCTGTGCCGCGCTTTGGGCTAAGCTGGTTGCCATGGCCAAAACAAACCCAGTAGCATCGATTCCAGCCCTGCCTGTTGAAGACCAGCAGCAGCTCCAGCTTTTGCGCGCCCATAGACGGGCCCATCGGCGCAAGCAGCCCGCGCGACCACCCACCCAACCCGACCACTTTGACCCTGCACCGCCGACTGCGGGACAGCGCCTGGCCGACAGGGTGGCCGCAACCATTGGCTCGTGGCGCTTCATCATCCTCCAGAGCACGGCCATCGCGGTGTGGATTGCCGGCAATACCCTGGTGGGATCTGGGGCCTGGGATCCGTATCCGTTTATTTTGCTCAACCTGCTGCTGTCGTTTCAGGCGGCCTACACGGCGCCGGCCATCATGATGAGCCAGAACCGGCAGTCGGAACTGGATCGCAAGCATGCCGAAAGCGACTACGAAATCAACATCAAGGCGGAACTCGAAATCGAACTGCTCCACGACAAGATCGATCTCCTGAAAGAGCAGGAATTGCTGGCCCTGACCCAGTCAGTGCGAGACCTGTCGACGCAGCTGGAAACGCTTTCCCAGCGGCTGGCGGACAAATGACGGCTAGGGGGGGGCAGGCTCAGCCGCCTTCGGCGTGGCGGGCATACATCTTTTGCATGCCACCAATCCAGCGCTCGTAGTCCTGGCCCTTGTTGCAGAAGTACTGCGCCACCTCGGGGTGGGGCAGCACCAGGAACTTGCCGTTCTGCATGACGGCGCGCACTTCTTCCGCTACCGCCTCGGGTGCAATGATGCCGTCGTGCGAGGCCGAACCGCCGTCGCCGGTGACCATGTCGGTCTGCACCGACTGCGGGCACAGGCAGGCCACCTGCACGCCCTTACGGCCATAGGCAATGCGCAGCCATTCGGCAAAGGCCACGGCGGCGTGCTTGGTGACGGCGTAGGCGGGGGACTCCACAATCGTCAGCAATCCGGCGGCCGATGCGGTGACCAGGAAGAAGCCTTCGCCGCGCGCCACCATGTCGGGCACCACGGCGCGGGCCGCCCACACGTGGGCCATGCCATGGATGTGCCACATGGCCTCCCACAGCGGGTCTTCCAGATCCAGACCACCCATGCGGCCCAGGATGCCGGCGTTGGAGATGTAGGCATCGACCTGGCCATAGTGCTCCCGTGTGGTGGCCACCAGGGCCTGGATGTCGGCTTCCTGGCTGACATCGCAGCGCACGGCCAGTCCACCGATCTCCTCGGCCACGTCCCGGGCGCGCTCCAGGTTGAGGTCGGCCACGACCACGGCGCGCGCGCCATCGGCGGCAAAGCGGCGGGCGATGCTGCGGCCAATGCCGCTGGCGCCGCCGGTGACGATGGCAACTTTGTTTCGAATGTCCATGAAAAGCTCCTGTTGGGGCCGACAGTGTCTGGCGGCTTGCGGTGCGGGTCAGCCACGCAGGTGACACGCAGAACCGCGTAAAAAAACGCGTGGGTTGGCAGGCTGGTGCGTAGCTCCGTATAATCGGAGTCTTCCGAGGAGCGTTGCAGCTCGATCGCCTTTCCCCCCAGCTGGAAAAGGACGCGAGTGAGGCTCGGAACACTTTGTCCTTCTGGGGCATTGCAAGTCAACGGCGCTCACCCACTGGTCTGTGCGGTGAGCCCATTTCCTCGGTTCTCCCCGGTTTTTCGCACAGCGCAGTGGCCCTCACATTTATTTGGAGCAGACCATGAGCGCACTCAAACCCGTTAAAGCTGAAGACTACAAAATTGCCGACCTGAGCCTGGCCCCCTGGGGCCGCAAGGAACTGACCATTGCCGAGACCGAAATGCCCGGCCTGATGGCGATCCGCGAAGAGTTCGCCAAGAGCCAGCCCCTGAAGGGCGCGCGCATCACTGGCTCGCTGCACATGACCATCCAGACCGGCGTGCTGGTCGAAACCCTGCAAGCGCTGGGCGCCGAAGTGCGCTGGGCATCGTGCAACATTTTCTCCACACAAGACCACGCCGCTGCCGCGCTGGTTGCCAAGGGTACGCCCGTGTTTGCGCACAAGGGCGAAACGCTGGAAGAGTATTGGGACTTCACCCACCGCATTTTTGAATTTGGCGGCAAAAAGGGTTCTGCGGCAGAAGGCCCCAACATGATTCTGGACGACGGCGGCGACGCCACGCTGCTGATGCACCTCGGTGCCAGGGCCGAGAAGGACATCAAGGTTCTGGCCAAGCCCGGCAGCGAAGAAGAGATTTGCCTGTTCAAGGCCATCAAGGCCAAGCTCAAGCTCGACCCCACCTGGTACAGCCGCCGCCTGAAGAACATCATCGGCGTGACCGAGGAAACCACCACCGGCGTGATGCGTCTGGAAGAAATGTCCGCCAAGGGCACGCTGGCCTTCCGCGCCATCAATGTCAACGACTCGGTGACCAAGAGCAAGTTCGACAACCTCTACGGCTGCCGCGAATCCCTGGTCGATGCCATCAAGCGCGCCACCGATGTGATGATCGCCGGCAAAGTGGCCTGTGTGGCCGGCTACGGCGACGTGGGCAAGGGTTCCGCCCAGGCGCTGCGCGCATTGAGCGCCCAGGTGTGGGTGACCGAGGTCGACCCCATCAACGCCCTGCAGGCCGCGATGGAAGGCTACAAGGTCGTGACCATGGAATACGCTGCCGACAAGGCCGATATTTTTGTGACCTGTACCGGCAACAAGAACGTGATCACTTACAAGCATATGGCGGCCATGAAGGACCAGGCCATTGTTTCCAACATCGGCCACTTCGACAATGAGATCGATGTCGCTTCGCTGGAAAAGCTCCAGTGGGACGAAATCAAGCCCCAGGTCGACCACGTGATCTTCCCCGCCACCAAGGGCAAGAACGGCAAGCCTGAAAAGCGCATCATCCTGCTGGCCAAGGGTCGCTTGGTGAACTTGGGCTGCGGCACTGGCCACCCCAGCTTTGTGATGTCGTCCAGCTTTGCGAACCAGACCATCGCCCAGATCGAGCTGTTCACCAAGCCCAAGGAATACAAGAACGGCAAGGTCTATGTGCTCCCCAAGCACCTGGACGAGAAAGTGGCACGCCTGCACCTGAAGAAGGTCGGCGCCATGCTGTCCGAACTGACCGACGAACAGGCGGCCTACATCGGCGTCAGCAAGTCCGGTCCGTACAAAAAAGACACGTACCGGTATTGATCGCCCCGCATGCGCATTGACCAACTACTCGTTCAACGTGGCCTGGCCACTACCCGGTCGCAGGCCCAACGCCTGATTGCCGACGGTGTGGAATGGCTGCAGGGCGAGGCGTGGAAGCGCATCGCCAAGAACGGCGACGAAGTTCCGGAGAACGCCGACGTTCGCCTGCTCGACGATTCCGAAGCCCGCTACGTATCCCGTGGCGGTCTGAAGCTGGAGGCCGCGCTCAAGCACGTGGGCCTGTCGGTGGACGGCCTGGCCTGCCTGGACGTGGGGCAATCCACCGGCGGCTTTACCGATTGCCTGCTGCAGCACGGCGCGCGCATGGTGGTGGGTGTGGATGTGGGCAGTGCCCAGCTCCACCCCAAACTACGCGAGGATGGCCGTGTGCTGTGCGTCGAGAAGGTCAATGCCCGTTCCCTGGATGCTAGTGATTTGATAGCGGCGTGTGTCAATTACACGGGGGCTGGTGGTCTGTTTGATCCAGAGGCCGAAGACGCCGAGCCGTTGGTGACGGAGTTTGATGTGGTGGTGGGTGACTTGTCCTTCATCTCGCAGACCCTGGTGCTGCCGGCGGTTGTGCCGTTCCTGAAAACCGGCGGCACCTTGCTGATGCTGGTCAAGCCGCAGTTCGAGCTGCAGCCCGGGCAGGTGGGCAAGGGCGGCATCGTCAAGGATGCGTCGTTTTACCCGCTGATCGAGACCCGGTTGCGCGAGGCCTGCGCCGAGTTGGGCCTGACCGTCACGGCTTGGTTCGACTCACCGATTGAAGGTGGCGACGGCAACCGCGAATTTTTTATCTGCTCAAGGAAAGCCTGAGACTTTGCGGGACAGACCGCAGCTACGCGTAGCGAGCCAGCTCTGTCCTCAACTGAATAGAAGCGGGACAGACCGCAATTACGGAGAGAGTATCTATGTCCGAAACAACCCGTATCCCTGTGAGCGTGGAGTTTTTCCCGCCCAAGACACCCGAAGGCGTCGCCAAGCTGCGCACCGTGCGCCAGCAGCTGTATGCCTTGAAGCCCGAATTCTGTTCGGTGACCTTTGGCGCCGGTGGCTCGACGCAGGAAGGCACGTTCAACGCCGTCGGCGAAATTCTGGCCGAGGGTGTGAGTGCCGCCTCGCACTTCTCGTGCATTGGCGCCACGCACGAGACGGTGCGCACGCAACTGGCCACGCTCAAGGCCATGGGCGTCAAGCGCCTGGTGGCGTTGCGCGGAGACATGCCCAGCGGTTACGGTGCTGGTGGCGAGTTCCACTACGCCAGTGATCTGGTGGCCTTCATCCGGTCTGAAACGGGTGACGACTTCCACATCGAGGTGGCCGCCTACCCCGAAATCCATCCCCAGGCCAAGTCGCCCGACAGCGACCTGCAGGCCTTTGCCACCAAGGTGCGCGCCGGTGCCAACTCGGCCATCACCCAGTATTTCTACAACCCCGATGCCTACTTCCGTTTTGTCGACGACGTCGCGGCCTTGGGGCTGAACGTGCCCGTGGTGCCCGGCATCATGCCCATTACCAGTTCAACCCAGTTGATGCGTTTCTCGGACGCTTGCGGCGCCGAGATCCCGCGCTGGATTCGCCTGCGCCTGCAAAGCTTTGGCGACGACACCGCATCGATCAAGGCCTTTGGTCTGGACGTGGTGACGGGTTTGTGCGAGCAACTGCGCGCCGGAGGCGCGCCCGCCTTGCACTTCTACAGCATGAACCAGAGCGTGGCCACGCTGGCGCTGTGCCAGCGGTTAGGGTTAACCTAATCCGTTGAGGACAGAGCTAAAGATCTGTCTCGCAAGATTTCAAATGTCCATTGCCGGGCGGTGTTCGTCCGGCGTGACAAACTTCCAGCTGCCGACAAAACACGCGGACAGCCAGGCCACGGAGCCGATCAGCCCGATGACCAGCCACGGGCTGAACCAGTCGCCATCAAAGGCACCAAACATGCTGGCGCGCAGGGCCTTTACCACCCAGGTAAAGGGCAGCCACGGGCTGACCGTCTGGTAGATGCCGCCGGCCAGTTCCACCGGCAAGACACCGCCCGCGGATGACAGCTGCAACACCATCAGCAGCAGTGCGGCCGCCTTGCCGGCATCGCCAAAGGCGCGGGTCAGGGCGACGATGATGGTCAGGAAGGTCAGTGAGGTCAGCACCAGCGTCAGGGCAAACGGCAGCAACCGCGAGACATGCAGGTCCAGCAGAAACAGCGACATCAGCATGATGACCATGGACTGTGCAATCACGATATGGCCCAGGATCCCCAGCTTGCCCATCAACCGGGCAGGGCGCGACGCGCTGGCGGCGGCTTCGGGAAGGCGGCGCAGGTGAAAAAGAAACGCCGACATCACGGCACCCAGCCACAAGGTGGTTGCCAGGAAGTTGGGTGCAAATCCGGCGCCGTTGTTGGGCACGGGCGCGACGATGTCGATCGAGGGTTCGACCGAGTCGGCCAGGCCGCGTGGGCTGCCATCGGGCGCGCTGGTCTCCGCGGGCAGGGTTTGGTTTAGCAGTTCCAGTCCGGAGGCCAATTCCCGGGAGCCCGCCCTGAGTTGGGTCAGACCGCTGCGCAGGTCTTGCGCGCCGGTGGCCAGGGTCTGGCCGCCGCTGGCCAACTCGTCGAGTTTGGTGTCCGCCGGCACCTTGCTGGCAGCGGTGTGCACGCCGCCGCCCAAGGCCGCCATGCCGTCAGCCAGTTTGCCAACGCCGGTGCTGAGTTTTTGCGTGCCGTCGGCCAGTTGCGCCTGCCCGGTCCTGGCCGTCTGCAGGCCAGCCCCCAACTGCGTGGCGCCATTGGCCAGCTGGCCCGCACCTTCGGCAATGCGCGTACCCACCAGGGGGATGCCCTTGGTCTCGTCCTGCAGCTTGGTGCCGCCCTCCGCCAGTTTCAGCGCTCCGGTCTGCAGTTCTTGCAGGCCTTGCGCCAGGCCCGCGTGGCCCGTCACCAGTTCAGCGGCGCCCGACTTCAGTGCGGCCAGATCCTGGGCCGCCGGGCGCTGCTGATCCATGCTGCGCAGACCCGCGCCCAGTTGTTTGACGCCATCGGTCAGTTGCCCCACCGCATGGCCCAGGCCATCGGCACCCGTCGCCAGGGCCTTGGAGCCGGATTCCGCCTTGCCCAGGCCCGCGTCGAGTTTGCGGGCACCGTCGTTCAGCGCCGCAGCACCTTTTCGCAGTTGCGCCAGTTTGTCCAGCGAGCCGGTGGCGGTGGTCAGCACCAGCGACCAGCGTTTCTCATTCAGGTTGATGTTGACCTGGTGGCCCAGCTCGGTGGCAAAGCGTTTGGCAAGATTGGCGCCGTTGTAGTTGTTGCCCTCGGACACATACATCACCAGCCGTCCACCGGCCGCCTCTTGGCCGGGCACGGCGTTGGCGCTGAAATCCCTGGGAATGATCAGGGCAAATGCCAGGCTGCCCTGGCGCACGGCCAGTTTGGCGTCTTCTTCGGCCGTGTAGTCGACAAAGCCAAAGCTGCGTTTCTCCTTGATCGAGGCGGCCACCGACTGCCCAACGTTGACGTCCTGACCCCGGTAGTTCAGCCCCAGGTCCAGGTTGACCAGGGCGGCCTTCAAATCGCCGGTGTGGGCGCCAGGGTCGCGTACGCTGGCCAGGTAGATCAGCGCATACAGCGCCGGGATGATGACTACCCCAACCGCGGCAATTCTGAGCTTGGGAAAACGCGCGAACAGCGTCAACTCCATGCGAAAAATGGCAAACGCATCGCGAAAAACGCGCATGGAGGGCTCCTGTCTTAACCGCCGGATTCGAGCGTAAACGCGGCGTGCTGATCCTGTTTGAGTACCGCCACCATCTGGGGCAATGCCAGCGCCAGGGCCGCCTTGAGCGTGTGCGGCGGGTTGATGATGAACATGCCACTGGCCGGCAGGCCGGGGCGAATCACCTCGCCCGCACCGTCCTGCAGCAGTTTGCTGGATTTGACGGTGAGCGTCGCACCCAGCCAGCTCTTGCCGGCCTTGTTGGCCAGTGTCTTGAGTTTCTTGGGCAGATCATGCGCTTCGGGCCGCGGAATGATGGGGTACCAGACGGCGTAAGTGCCCGTCACAAACCGTTGCAGCGAGTCGGCCACCATGACGGCCACGCGGCCATAGTCGGTTTTGAGTTCATAGCTGGGGTCGCAGAACACCAGCGCGCGGCGTGACGGCGGTGGCAGAAATTTCTTGATGCCCTCAAAACCATCTTCGCGCAGGATGGCGACCTGGCGGCCGGCCTCCAGCTGCGCAATGTTGGCAGTCAGGGTTTTGGTATCGGTCGGATGGATTTCAAACAGCTTGAGCTTGTCGCGGTCGCGCTCCTGCAGTACGCGCTGGATGATGAAGGGCGAGCCCGGGTAGACCTTGTGGCTGCCCTTGCTGTTGAAGCCGGCCACCAGGTCCAGGTAGTCCTGCAATGCGGGTGCAAAGGGCTGGTCCGGCTTGGCAGCAACCAGTTTGAGAAAACCGTCGGCCGCTTCGGCGCTGGTCTGGGCGTAGTCACCGTCCAGGCGGTACAGCCCGGCTCCGGCATGGGTGTCGAAGACCGTCAGGGCGGCCTCTTTTTGCACCATATGCCTCAGTACGGCCAGCAAAACGGTGTGTTTGAGGACGTCGGCGTGGTTTCCGGCGTGGAAGGCGTGGCGATAACTGAACATCCGTGGATGGTAACCGCCCCGGCCCTGTTTGGCTAAGCTTGCATGCCAAATTGGCACCTAGCCCTCGTCGTTGTTGCACAAGTTGCTATGATTTTGATAGCTCCCTGGAGCGGGCACCAGGCCGACCCCTGCAGTTGCCCACGCGCATCCGTGATTCCGGCGACCTATTGCGTGGTTTTCGCCGGGTAGAAGCGGTTCATGAGGTCTGCAGCGCGCTGAAAGCCTGTGGTGTCCCCGGTCTTGGCCCGTGCATCGGCCAACAGTCGCAGGGATATTTCCGGCGGTGCCTGGCCATCGCCAGCCATTTTTTGCACGACGGGTTCCAGTATTTTTGCTGTGTTTTCAAAATCACCAAGAAGGTAGTGGCTTTGCGCCCGCAACAACTCGGTGGCAGGCACGGGTCCGGCCAATTGCGCGTAGCGCTCGTACCAGGCTGCCGCTTGGGCATAGTCCTTGGCCGTGTAGAAGAGTCCGGCAATCGATTGCGCCATGACCGCCTTTTCTGCGGTCGCCCACCACTTGCCACTACTCGCCTGGTCGTACATCTGCGCCGCGAGGACGGCGTCGCCGTTTTGTGCGGCCAGGGTTGCCTTGATGCGCGCAATCACGTGCCGCTCGTAACCGGACTTGTTGCCAACCCGCTCGGCGGCTGCGATTTTTTCAGCAGCGGCCCCCAGTTGCTGTTCCTGCATCAAACGTTGCGCCGCCATCAGTGGTGTCGCAATTTGTGGGCGCAATGTTTCGTCAATAGCCGCTTTCAATTCCGCCTCGCGGATGAGGTCTTTGTTGGCGCCGATCTGCGTTGCAACTTCGGGCCGGTATTGCGCACTGGCGCACAGGGGGGCGACGCAACCCAGGATTGCGATGCCAAGAACAACGGGGCGTGCGATCATTGAGGTCTCAAGCATACAGTGGCTCCTTGTTTCATTTTTCAGGTAATTCTTGACACGCCGCTGGCAGCCGGTGCTGGGCGTGGAAGTCGGAGTATCGATGAAATTCGGTACTCAGACAAAGGGAAAACCAGTGCTGGCGCATAACGTTGTCCACCCGGCCTCGGGGCGCAAGCCTTTCATCCGACGCCCCTATGGCGCTGTCCAAAAACGACGCTGTATGCGGCTCGGGGCGGCACAACTAGCTGTTTTTCAGCAAATCTCATATAATTGAAGGCTTCGCAGCGCTTTTGTGGCTCCGCGGCGAAGGCTTTTCACAAAGTATCCCCACCTAAGAGATTCCCATCAGAGGAACGCCGACCGTGGAAAAGAGCCCGCCAAACCAACTCCTTTTTAGGAAATTCTCATGTCTACTTTCAGCGCAAAACCCGCTGAGGTCGTGCACGAGTGGTTTGTGATTGACGCGACCGACAAGGTCCTCGGACGAGTAGCCAGCGAAGTTGCTCTCCGTTTGCGCGGCAAACACAAGGCCATTTACACGCCTCACGTCGATACCGGCGATTTCATCATCGTCACCAATGCAGCCCAGTTGCGCGTCACCGGCGCCAAGTCGCTGGACAAGGTGTACTACCGCCATTCGGGTTACCCCGGCGGCATCTCGTCCACCAACTTCCGTGACATGCAAAACAAGTTCCCCGGCCGCGCTTTGGAAAAAGCCGTCAAGGGTATGTTGCCCAAGGGTCCCCTGGGTTACGCCATGATCAAGAAGCTCAAGGTCTACGGCGGTGCTGAGCACCCCCACACAGCCCAGCAGCCCAAGGTTCTGGACATCCCCGGTATTTCTGCCAATGCAGTGAAACGTGAGGCCGCCAAATGATCGGTGAATGGAACAATGGCACCGGCCGTCGCAAATCCAGCGTCGCCCGCGTGTTTCTGAAAAAAGGCTCCGGCCAAATCGTCGTCAATGGCAAAGCCATTGAAAAGTTCTTTGGCCGTGCAACGTCCATCATGATCTGCAAACAGCCCCTGCTGTTGACCAACCACGCCGAAACCTTTGACGTCATGGTCAATGTGGCCGGTGGCGGTGAGTCGGGTCAGGCCGGCGCCGTGCGCCACGGCATCACCCGTGCCCTGATCGACTACGACGCAACGCTCAAGCCATCCTTGAGCCAGGCTGGTTTCGTGACGCGTGATGCGCGCGAAGTCGAGCGTAAGAAGGTCGGCTTCCACGGCGCTCGCCGTCGCAAGCAGTTCTCCAAGCGTTAATCCAGCGCCGCAACACTCCGTTGCAAATACTACGGTCGCCAGGGTGCAAACCCTCGCGGCCGTTTTACATGGGGCTGCTAGACTCGCGCACCATGCGATTTCGACTTCTCCGCCGCCGCCTCACCGTCAGTGCCCCCCGCATGGCCGTACGCAGTGCCTTGCCCTGGCCGTTCCGCTGGGCTGTGCTGGCCATCGTGCTGGGGTTTTGTGCGGCCATTGGCCTGTGGGCCTTCGAGTTTGGCAAGGACATTGCCGGGCTGGAAAGAGGATCCCGGGAAGAACTGGTCCACCTGCGTGCGAATCTGGCCGCCGTGCAGGCCGAGTTGGTGACAGTCAAGAATGACCGGGACCAGGCGCAGTCGATTGCCAATACAGCGGGCACTTTGGTCACCACCGAGAAAGCTTCGCAAGAGCGCATGCTGGCGCAGCTCAAGCAACTGGAAATGGAGAACCGGACCCTGCGGGACGACCTCGGGTTTTTCGAAAAGCTGATTCCGGCCGTGGGGGGAGAGGGAATGGCCATTCGCAGCCTGCAGGCCGAGATGCAGGGTGGCTCCAAGCTAAAATGGCAGGTTCTGGTGATCCAGTCGGGGAAAAACCCGGCGGAATTCAACGGTCGGCTGGAGATGACCTTCACCGGGTTTGTCAATGGCAAGCCCTGGACCGCAAACCTTCCCGGCGAGCCGGTGGGGGTCAAGGTCCGGCAATACGGCCGCATAGAGGGCGAGTTTGAGTTGCCGGCACAGGCGGTCGTCAAAGGCGTCTCTGCCAAGGTGATGGATGGCACCGTGGTCAAGGCCAGCCAATCCATCAAGTTGTAATATTTCAACGAGGCGCGTTATGTTCAACAAGAAGAAACAACCTCCCATCAAGAGTCTGATTGCCGAGGGCAGTCAGATTGACGGCAACATCAGCTTTACCGATGGTCTGCGGGTGGATGGGGTCGTCGTTGGCAATATCCTGGCGGGCGAAGACGTGGCCAGCATTCTGGTGATCTCCGAGATCGCCAGCATTACCGGTGAAATTACAGCGGACCACATCATCGTCAACGGCACGGTGAAGGGTCCCATCCATGCGCGCAAGATGCTGGAACTGCAGCCCAAGGCCCGTATTGAAGGCGATGTCGAGTACGCGGCACTTGAAATGCACCAGGGTGCGCTGATCACCGGTCAGTTGCGGCCCATCCTGGCCGAAGGTGAAAAGCCCACACTGAAACTGGCGGCAAATAACCAGTAGAAGAATTCCCGAGCAAATTGGTGTAGTATTCTGCCAATATCTGATCCCACCGGAGTCCACCCATGAGTGCCGTAGCCGAAAACGTCCATACCGAAATGCCCGCGCCGATTCTGTTCACCGACAGTGCGGCCGCCAAAGTGGCAGACCTGATTGCCGAAGAAGGCAACCCCGAACTCAAGCTGCGCGTGTTTGTGCAGGGCGGGGGGTGCTCGGGCTTCCAGTATGGGTTTACCTTTGACGAAATCACCAACGAAGACGACACGATTATGAGCAAGAATGGCGTGTCGTTGTTGATCGACGCCATGAGCTACCAGTATCTGGTCGGCGCAGAAATCGACTACAAGGAAGATTTGCAGGGCGCCCAGTTTGTGATCAAGAACCCCAATGCCACCACGACCTGCGGTTGTGGCTCGTCCTTTTCCTGACTACAGGTCTGTTTCGTCGCTGGGCCGCCCCAAGGCGAAACGCGCCCCCTCGGGGGGCAGCGACCCACACGGAGTGGGGGAGCGTGGGGGCCTTTGTCAGGCCGGATAGATTGCACCGAGTATGCGGGCGCCCTGGGCGCCCGTAACGCTTTTCAGGCTCGAGGTTTTTCCCAGCACCGTCTGGCGTGCCAGCCACGCAAAAGCCGTGGCCTCCACTTGCAAGGGTGGCAATCCATGTTCAGCGGACGATACGACCTGGCAGAGCGGCAACGCCGCCTGCAGCCGCTGCATCAAATACGTGTTGAGCGCGCCACCGCCACACACAATCAATCGGGTGCAATGCCGTGAGACGTCGAGCAGGCTGCGGGCGCTAGACAAGGCCGTGAGCTCGGTCAGGGTGGCCTGCACATCCTCGGGCGCCAGTGGGCCAACACCCGCCAACTTGGCGGATAGCCACGGGCCATTGAACAAATCCCTGCCGGTGCTCTTGGGGGGACGTTTGGCGAAGAAGGGCTCGTCCAGCAAGCCTGCCAGCAAGCCTGCGTGCACGAGGCCCTGGGCCGCCCACTGGCCCGCGTCGTCATAGGCCTGGCCGGTGTGGGCGTGGCACCAGGCGTCCATCAGGGCATTGCCGGGGCCGCAGTCAAAACCACACAGATCGGATACCGCCGGGTCCAGTACTGTGAGATTGGAAATGCCGCCGATGTTGAGCACGGCCAGTGCCTGGTCCGCCCGGCCAAAGTAGGCCTGGTGAAATGGCGGCACCAGAGGCGCGCCCTGACCACCGGCTGCTACATCGCGGCTGCGAAAGTCAGCGACCACTTCGATGCCACACAGCTCGGCCAGCAGGGCCGGGTTGTTGAGTTGCAGCGTGTAGCCCGTGCCGTCAAACTCCTGCGGGCGGTGGCGTACGGTCTGGCCATGGGCGCCGATCGCCCGAACGGCACTGGCCGCAACGCCACACTGTCGAAGGAGTATCTGGACCTGGCCGGCATACAGCCGCGCCAGTCCATTGGCGGCCAGGGCGGCGCGGTGCAGTTCGTTGTCGGTCGGGCTGTTGAGGGCCAGCAACTCGGCCCGCAGGGGCGGGGGCAAGGGTGCGCTGCAGTGCCCCAGGACCGTTGGCGCGGGGCCGTCGAAGTCCGCCAGTACCGCGTCGACCCCGTCGAGCGAAGTCCCCGACATCAGGCCAACGTACAAGCCGGACAAAATCTTGCCCGCAGCGGTTTACTGTGCGCTGCCGGGCAGCATCTGTGCGGCGGCCAGCAATTGGACGCGCACCTGGTCAGCGGCCTGGTTGAAGGCCGCGCGCGCGCTGGCGGCAACCGGCACGGATTCGCTCTGTTTGGCAATCGTCAGCGGGTCGCGGTGGGCGCCGTTGACGCGGAACTCAAAATGCAGGTGGGGACCGGTGGCCCAGCCGGTCTGGCCCACGGCACCGACGTTTTGACCCTGGCTGATGCTTTGTCCGCCCCGCACATTGATGCGGCTCAGATGGGCATAGACGGTGACGTTGTTGTTGCGGTGCTTGACCATCACGACATTGCCGAAACCATTTTGCACGCCGGCAAACTCGACCACGCCATCGCCGACGCTGCGCACGGCAGTGCCAATCGGGGCAGCGTAGTCCACACCCAGATGGGCGCGCCAGGTTTGCAGAATGGGGTGAAAGCGCATCTTGAAGCCGCTGGTCACGCGCGAAAACTCCATGGGTGATGCCAAAAAGGCGCGGCGCAGGCTTTCACCGGCCAGCGTGTAGTAGCCACCCTTGGTCAGCGTGTGGCTGGCCGTGGATGCAGCGGCGCTACCGGTGGTCACGGGTTCCTGGAACCACATGGCCTGGTAGCTCTTGCCCGCATTGACAAATTCGGCGCTGAGCACGCGGCCGGCGCGCAATGGTTCGCCGTCGCCTTCCAGCGTTTCATAGGTCACGGAAAAACGGTCATCCTTGCGCAGAGCGCGGTGGAAGTCGATGTCGCCCGAAAAAATCTCGGCCAGCTGCATGGCAATGGTGTCGGGAATGCGCGCATCGTCGGTGGCGGCAAACAGCGACGAGCGGATGGTGCCGCTGGACAGACGCGACGATGCCGTCATGGGCAGTGTCTCGATGCGGGAGGCAAAGCCGGTGGCCGTCTTCTCCACCGTCATGCGCTTGAACATGCCGTCGTCTTCCGGGCTCCAGCGGGCGGTGAGCTTCTGCAGGGTGTTGGCCTCGCTGGCTTCCACGGTGACATTGCGCCCGGCGCGGCCCATCAGGGTCTGCTGCACCACGGTATCGGCACGGAAGAACGCGGCGGCTTGCGGGTCATACACCCCCAGGCGTTTGAGCAGCGCCTCGGCGGTATCGGTGGAGCGGGTGATGTCGGAGCGGTACAGGCGCATCGCCTGGGCCTGCACGGCGTCATTGGGCGCCAAAAACGGCAGCGGTTGCACGTTTTCCACCACGGTGCGAACCGGCAGATCGGCGGCGTCGGGTGCCAGGGAGGCCACAGCAAACGTGGCGCCTGCGCCGCCCAGCATCAAGGCTGCGAGCGCGAGGGTGACTTGCTTGGGGTGGTGCTGTAAGTGACCGGCGGCAAAGGCAAGAGTGTCCTGTGCGGCCTGTTTCAGTCGAGGTATCAAAATTCGGGCTCCATGGATTGGGGCGGCGCCGTGTGGCGCAAAGCCCCGAACTGCGGCGTGGGCGCGACTAAAATTCGGTCGCTGGCTCCAAAAGGTCGCAGGAGAGGAGAGGTAGTATAACTGCCCCCTGCACCCCGGCATCGAGAAAAACCCTTATGAATCAAGCCCCAAGCCCCCAGTCAGTTGTAAGCGATCGTGTCCGTGAGGCGCTGGCGGTCTCGTTGCGCGGCTGTGATGAACTCATTCCCCAGGACGAATGGGTTAAAAAACTGGCCCGATCCGAGGCTAGCGGCAAGCCGCTGCGCATCAAGCTGGGGCTGGATCCGACGGCGCCGGACATCCACATTGGCCACACTGTGGTGCTGAACAAGATGCGCCAGTTGCAGGACCTGGGCCACACCGTCATCTTTTTGATTGGCGACTTCACCAGCATGATTGGCGATCCGTCCGGGCGCAACAGCACGCGCCCGCCGCTGACCGCCGAGCAGATCAAGGTCAACGCCGAGACCTATTACAAGCAGGCCTCCTTGGTGCTGGACCCGGCCAAGACCGAGATCCGCTACAACAGCGAATGGAGCGACCCGCTGGGCGCGCGCGGCATGATCCAGCTGGCCAGCCGCTACACCGTGGCCCGCATGATGGAGCGCAACGACTTCCACGACCGCTTCAAGGCCGGACAAAGCATCAGCGTGCACGAGTTTCTGTACCCGCTGATGCAGGGCTATGACAGCGTGGCCCTGCACAGCGACCTGGAGCTGGGTGGCACCGACCAGAAGTTCAACCTGCTGATGGGCCGCACGCTGCAGGCCGAATACGGCCAGGAGCCGCAGTGCATCCTGACCATGCCGCTGCTCGAAGGCCTGGACGGCATCGAGAAGATGTCCAAGAGCAAGAACAACTACATCGGCATCAGCGAAGACGCCAACACCATGTTTGCGAAGGTGTTGAGCATCTCCGATGTGCTGATGTGGCGCTGGTTTACGCTGCTGAGCTTCAGAAGCGAAGCCGAGATTGCCGCCCTGAAGGCCGAGGTGGACGCTGGCCGCAACCCCAAGGACGCCAAGGTGGCGCTGGCCAAGGAAATCACCGCGCGCTTCCACAGCGCGGCGGCGGCCGATGCGGCCGAGCAGGACTTCATCAACCGCAGCAAGGGCGGTGTGCCCGACGAGATAGCCGAAGTCAACCTGCCCTTGGGCGAGGGTGGTGCGGCGGTGGGCATTGCCGCGCTGCTCAAGTCCGCCGGGCTCGCAGCTTCTGGTGGCGAGGGCAACCGCCTGATCGACGGCGGCGGTGTGCGCGTGGACTCCAATGTCGTCAGCGACAAGGGGCTCAAACTGGGCGCCGGCACCTATGTGCTGCAGGTCGGCAAGCGCAAGTTTGCGCGCGTGACGCTGGCCTGAGCCAGGGTCAATTTGCTATGCATTTGGTAGCTACTTGCGAAGACTTCACGAGGGCTAGCGGCCTTTTTCTATGATCGCCGTCCTGCAACGTGTCAGCTCCGCCCGCGTGGAGGTGGATGGGCAAACCGTGGGGGCGATTGGCCCGGGTTTGCTGGTGCTGGTCTGCGCCGAGCAGGGCGACACCCCAGCCGAGGGTGACAAACTGCTGGCCAAGATATTGAAACTGCGCATCTTCAGCGATGCTCAGGGCAAGATGAACCTCAGCGTTCAGGACGTGGACGGCCAGGGCACGCCGGGCGGCCTGTTGATCGTCAGCCAGTTCACGCTGGCGGCCGACGTGCGCGGCGGCAACCGGCCCAGCTTCACCAACGCCGCCGCGCCCGAGGATGGCCTGCGCCTGTACGAAGGTTTCGTCAGCGCGGCGCGCCGCCAGCATGGAGAGGTGCAGACCGGCATCTTTGCGGCCGACATGCAGGTGCACCTGGTCAACGACGGGCCGGTGACGATCCCGCTGCGCATGCCTCCACCCAGCCGCGCAAGCTGTTGACGAAGGCGACGGCCTGCACACGCGGCAGGTCGCTCACAAGCACCACCGCTTCTTCCATGCGTCCCTGTGCCAGCCAGTGCGAACGGCCGACGCCCGGCAGCAGGCCGCAGTCCAGCGCCGGGGTGACCCAGCGGCCGTCCAGCAGCAGGGCCAGGTTGCCGCGGGTGCATTCGGTGATTTCGCCGCGCGCGTTCCACAGCACGGTGTCAAATACGGCCGGGTCGCTGGGGGCGAAGGCGTCGTAGTGGGCGCGGCGTGTGGTCTTGTGGCGCACGAATTCGCTGTCTGATTCTTCCAGCGGGCTGTCCGCCAGTTGCAGGCGCACGGGCGCGGGCGTGTCGGCCAGCGCAAAGGCCTGGGCCTGCAGGCGGCCGGTCGCGTTGAGTAGCAGGCGCACGCGCCATGCGCCTTGCGGGTGTTGACGACACAGGTCGGTCAGCGTCTGCTGCACGGCGTCGGGCTGCCAGGCAAAGCCGAAATGCGTGGCCGATGCCTGCATGCGCGCCAGGTGCTCGGGCCGGTGTTGCAATACCCCGCCCCGCAGTGCCAGGGTTTCCAGAATTTCAAACGCCTGGCTGGCCCGGTTTAGGAAGGCCTGTTTGTGGCGCCACTCCTGCCATTCGGCCTCGGGCGTCGAGTCAAAGGTGATGCCGCTGCCGGTGGCGGCGCGGATGGTATTGCCGCGCACTACGGCGGTCCGGATCGGCACGTTAAAGGTGGCGCTGCCCCCCGGGCGCACCACGCCGACGGCGCCGCAGTAAACGCCGCGGTCATCGACCTCCAGTTCCCGGATCAGGCGCATGGCCTGTACCTTGGGCGCGCCGGTGACCGAGCCACACGGGAACAGCGCGGAAAACACTTCGACCAGCGTCGTGCCCAGGCGCGTGTCGGCATGCACATCGCTGACCATCTGCCACACCGTGGGCAGCGCCTGCACACGGCACAGGCCATCCACGGTGACGGAAAATGGTGTGGCAATGCGCGACAGGTCGTTGCGGATCAGGTCCACGATCATCACGTTCTCGGCGCGCTCCTTGGGCGAGGTCTGCAGTGCCTGCGCCAGTGCCGCATCCTCCTGCGGGTTGCGTCCGCGCGGGGACGTGCCCTTCATCGGGCGGGTGATCAGATGGCCGTCGTGCCAGTCGAAAAACAGTTCCGGCGAGACCGACAGCACCTGCTCCTCGCCGGTGTCGATGTAGGCCGCAAAGCCCCCGGGCTGCGTCAGGCGCATCGCGGCGAACAGTTCCTCGGGAGACACATGCAATTGCCCTGCGGTGCGGGCCGTGAAGTTGGCCTGGTAGATCTCGCCATCGCCAATGGCTAGGCGCAGGCGCTCGAGGGCGGCGTCAAAGGTCGCGCGCGGGATGCCACTCTGCCAGCTTGCGCGGACGGTGTGGGTGCCGGTGGATGGCTGCGCCGCCGGCGCTTGCGCATCGGGCAACGGCGCATCGTGCACGCCAAACCACACCAGCGGCCCTGTCGCCGGGTGCACCGCCAGCGCGCTGTCAAAGGCGGGCGCCGCTTCGTACCGCACATAACCCACGCACCACTGGCCCTGCTGGGCGCGCTGCTGCACGGCCTGCAACACGGCTTGCACATCACCCAGCGCGTGGGCCGCCAGCACCTCACGCGGCGGGCCAAATGCCAGGTGCAGGGCGGGTGAGCCTGCGGGCTGGGCGCCAGGCTGTGTTGTGCTGTCAGGGGCGTGGGTAGGTGCCTGAATGGCGGCGAAATCGATCAGAGCGCGCATGGGGATGGGTGGGAGCGGGGATGCCGATTATGCTCAGGTCCATGAAACTTCTGATTCTCGGTGGCACGGTATTCCTGGGCCGGCATGTGGTGGACGCCGCGTTGGCGGCGGGCTGCGAAGTCACGCTGCTGAACCGCGGCACGCGCGCGGTCCGTTTCGCACAGCCGGTCGAGCAACTGCGCGGCGACCGCGATGGCGATCTCGGCGCGCTGCATGGCCGCCGATTCGACGCCGTGGTGGACTGCAGCGGCTACACGGCGGCGCAGCTGCAGCGCACGGCCGATGTGCTGGGCGACCAGGTCGGCCACTATGTATTTGTCTCCACCATTTCAGTCTATGCCCGGTTTTCGCCCGGGCTTGTCTTTGAAGAGTCCGCGCCAGTGACACCGTCCCTTGAGGGCTATGGCGGTGACAAGGCCAGGGCCGAGGAAGTCATCCTGGCCGCGTTGCCCACTCGCGTGACCGTGCTGCGTCCCGGCCTGATCGTCGGTCCATACGACCCGACCGGACGCTTCACCTACTGGCCGCTGCGTCTGGCCCGCGGCGGCCGGGTGCTGGCGCCGGGCCGGCCCGATCGCCCCGTCCAATGCATCGACGCGCGCGACCTGGCCGCCTGGTGTGTGCAACTGGCGCAGCAGCGCACGCCGGGCGTGTACCACGGCGTAGGCCCCACGGGCACCATGGCCGGCGTGCTGCAGGCCTGCCAGCAGGCCGCTGGCGCCGATGCGCAACTGGTGTGGTGTGACGATGCCCAACTGCTGCGCGCGGGCGTGGCGCCATGGACCGGTCTGCCGCTGTGGATACCCGAGGCGGACGCGGATTTTGGCGGCATGCTGCTGGCCTCCGACCAGCGGGCCGTGCAGGCCGGGCTGACCACACGGCCCTGGGTCGCGACGGCGCAGGACACGTTGGCCTGGGCGCTGGCGGCGGGCAGCCCGGTTGGTTCGGTCGTTACGTTGACGGCAGAGGCTGAGGCGGAAATTTTGGCTGGGCTGCAGTAGGTTCTGTCGTCGTTGGTTCGAATGGTTGCTACTGTTTTGATAGCTATATGTTGAGGTTGCACGAGGGCTAGGGGCTCGTTTTTCTTGGAAATTCTGGGCGTAGGTGGGGCTGGTGGATCGGGTGTCCGATCGCCGGCCCGATTCGCGGTTGCGACAGAGCCAGCGCACCAACCGAGCCGTTAACGCAAGCCCGCAGGCGACCCCGCCAAGCCCGCCCGCGAGCCTGGGCCAGAGAGCGGATACCCGTTCCACCAGCCTGGCGACGCGGCGGCGGGTGGGGTTACAGTTCCAAAAGTCCACTGCAGATATCCCCCATTGAGAGGTCCGTCATGCTACCCGTCCTTGCGCTCATGCCTCCCAGCACGTCCCTGCGCGACTCGTACCGCGGTCTTGTCGCCGAATGGGTTGCCAGCGGAGAGGCGCTTGTTCCGTTCACGCTTGCCTTTGAGCATGCCGACTTTGATGCCTTCCTTGCCAGGCTCAGCGACTGCGCTGCTGGCGTAGGAGTGCCCCATGGCTTCGTCGCGCACTCGACGTTCTGGCTGGTCCGCGACCAGACTGAGGTCGTCGGGGTCTCGAACATTCGCCACGGCCTGACCCCGGCGTTGCGCCGTGAGGGAGGCAACATCGGCTATGGCATTCGGCCCAGTTCGCGCCGCCAAGGGCTGGGCGTCGCCATATTGCAGCACTCTCTGCAGCGTGCGGCCGGGCTGGGCCTGTCGCGCGTTCTCATCACCTGCGGCAAATCCAACATCGCATCGGCGCGCGTGATCGTGCGCAACGGTGGTGTCCTGGAGTCCGAGGAATACCTTGCCGATAGAGGCGAAGTCGTCCAGCGCTACTGGATCACGCAGGCATAGCCCTTACGGACCGACCATGCACCCCGTCACCAGCTTTAGCGCTCTGTCACTCCCCACGGCCAGGCTGCTGATCCTGGGCAGCATGCCCGGCGCGGCCTCGCTCAGGGCGCAGCAGTACTACGCCCATCCGCGCAACGCTTTCTGGCCCATCATGGCCCGCGTAGCCGGGTTTGACGCGGCGGCGCCGTACGACGAGCGGGTGGATGTGCTTCAGCGCGCGGGCATTGCCGTGTGGGACGTGTTGCAGAGTTGCGTACGGCCCGGCAGTCTGGACAGTGCCATCCAGGCGGGTACGCGGGTGCCCAACGATTTCGCGGCGTTCTTCGCGGAGCATCCCGGCATCCGGCTGGTGTGCTTCAACGGCACCGAGGCGCAGACGAGCTATAACCGCCAGGTGCTGCCGCACCTGACCACACAGGAGATCCGCTATGTTCGCCTGCCGTCCAGCAGCCCCGCGCACGCCGTGGCGTTCGAGCACAAGCTGGCGGCGTGGCGTGCGGCGATGGAGCTGAACCCATGAATTCCATTGCCGTCATCACCACCGTGGGCAACCGCACCGAGGCGCAGGCCATGGCACACGCCCTGGTGGCGCGCAAGCTGGCAGCCTGTGCGCAGATTGACGCGATCGAGAGCTTCTACCCCTGGGACGGCGCCATCCAGAACGCGCCGGAGTTCCGCATCACCTTCAAGACCACGGACGCGCAGTACGCCGCGGTGGAAGCCGCCATACGGGAACTGCACAGCTATGACTTACCGGCCATCCATGCCATTTGGCTTTCCCATGTCTACGCGCCGTATGCGCAGTGGATATTGGACAACTCCAAAGGAGCTTAAGTCCGTGCAGTGCCGCGCCCGGGTCAGTCCCGGATCGCCGACAAAAACTGCCGCAGCTCCGGCGTCTGCGGCCGGTTGAAAATCTCGTCCGGCGTGCCCGCCTCGTGGATCAGGCCCTGGTGCATGAACACCACGCGGTCGCTGACCTTGCGGGCAAAGGCCATTTCGTGCGTGACCAGAATCAGCGTCATGCCCTCGTTGGCCAGCATCTCCACCACCTGCAGCACTTCGCCGACCAGTTCCGGGTCCAGCGCCGACGTGATCTCGTCGCACAGCAGCACCGTGGGGTCCATGGCCAGCGCGCGGGCAATCGCCACGCGTTGCTGCTGGCCGCCGGAGAGCTGGTCCGGCATGCGGTCAAACAGATGCCCCAGGCCCACGCGCTCCAGCAGCGCCTGGGCACGGGCTTTCGCGTCCTCCCGTGGAATGTCCTTGACCAGGGTCGGGGCCAGCATCACGTTGCGCCCGGCGCTCAGGTGCGGGAACAGGTTGAAGCTCTGGAAGATCATGCCGACCTGCTGGCGCAGTTCGCGCATGGCGTTGGCGTCACCGTGCTGCAGCGCCTGGCCGTCCACGCTCAGGCTGCCGCGTTCGAAGGTCTCCAGGCCGTTGATGCAGCGCAACAGCGTGCTCTTGCCCGAGCCGCTCTTGCCGATGATGCAGACCACTTCCTTGCGGCCCACCTGCAGGTCGATGCCCTTGAGCACCTCGGTGGGGCCAAAACTCTTGTGCAGGCCGCGGATGTCGACCAGCGCGAATGGGGGATTGGGTGTTGGTTGAGTCATGGGTCAGGCCAGGCGGCGGTTTTCCAGCCGCTGGCTCCACCAGGACAGCGGAAAGCACAGGGCAAAGTACAACAGACCCACAAAGGTGTAGGCCAGGAAGGGTTGGTAGGTGGCGTTGGAGATCATCTGACCGGCCTTGGTCAGCTCCACAAAGCCGATGACTGAGGCCAGCGCCGTGCCCTTGATGATCTGCACCAGAAAGCCCACCGTGGGTGCAATCCCCACGCGCAGGGCCTGGGGCAAGATCACATAGCGCATTTGTTGCGGGTAGGTCAGCGCCAGGCTGGTCGACGCTTCCCACTGGCCCTTGGGAATGGCGTTGACGCAGCCGCGCCAGATTTCGGTCAGGTAGGCACTGGCGTACAGCGTCAGGCAGATGGCGGCCGCGACCAGCGGCGAGGCGTCCATGCCCAGCAGTGCCAGGCCAAAGTAGACGAGAAAGAGCTGCATCAGCAGTGGCGTGCCCTGGAAGATTTGCACATACCAGGCCACTGCCGTGCCCACGCCACGGAGCTTGGTGAATCGCAGCATCAGCAGGCCCATGCCGGCCAGACCGCCGCCAATGAAGGCGATCAGCGACAGCGCCGCCGTCCAGCGCAACGCACCCAGCAAAAAGGTGAAGATGTCCCAGAGAGAAAATTGAACCATGGTGCTGTTCCGTTGTTAGTCGCCGCCGGGCCGCCCCAAGGCGATGACGGCCCCTTGGGGGCGGCGCAGTACGCGAAGCGACAAGCGTGGGGCCATGATGCTATCGGCTGGAGAAGATGAAGCGCGGCCCTACCCAGTACAGCAACTGCCGCAGCGCAATCGCCAGCAGCAGGTAGATGGCGGTCACGATGATGTAGGACTCAAAGCTGCGGAAGGTGCGGCTGGAAATCAGGTTGGCCGCCTGCGAGAGTTCTTCCGCCGAGATTTGCCCGCATACCGCCGAGCCCAGCATGACGATGATGATCTGGCTCACCAGCGCCGGCCAGATGCGCGCCAGCGCTGGCGGCAGCACCACGCGCGAGAAGGTTTGCCACGGGGTCAGCGCCAGGCTCATGGCCGCTTCCAGCTGACCGCGCGGCGTGGTCTGCAGGCCGGCGCGCACGATCTCGCAGGCATAGGCGCCCAGGTTGAACACCATGGCCAGCACACACGCCACCTCCACTGACAGGCGCAGCCCAAGCGAGGGCAGGCCGAAGAAGATGAAGAACAACTGGATGATGAAGGGCGTGTTGCGCACCAGCTCCACATAGGCGCCCACCACCCGTTTCAATACGGAGCCGCCATGCAGTCGAGCCCACGCACAGGCTGTGCCCAACAGCGCACCCAGCACTGCGGAGATGGCAGTCAGGGTGACGGTCAGGCCCAGCCCGCGCAACAGCATGGGCCACTGTTCCAGCACGGTGACAAAGTTGAATTCAATCATGGTGCGTCAGAGCGTGGTGCGCATTCTCAGAGGCATTACTCGGGCAGCACGCCGGTGCCGCGGCCCAGCCACTTTTGCGAATGCTTCTCCAGCGTGCCATCGGCCTTGGCCGCCAGCAGGATTTCGTTGACCTTTTTCAGCAGCTCGGTTTCACCCTTGCGCACGCCAATGAAGTTGGGCGAGTCTTTGAGCAGCAGCTTGTACTCGGCCTGCACCTGCGGGTTCTTCTGCACGGCGGCGGCGGCCACGGCAGCGCCAGTGGCCAGCAACTGGGTCTGCTGCGAGATGAAGGCCGCCACGGTGGTGGAGTCGTCTTCAAAGCGCTGGATCTTCAGCGTGGGTGGGGCCACCTTTTGCAGCACGTCGTCCTGGATGGTGCCGCGGGTCACGGCGATGCTCTTGCCGGCCAGATCGTCAAAGCTTTTGATGTTCAGTGCCTTGGGGCCGAACACGGCCTGGAAGAAGGGCGCGTAGGCCACGGTGAAGTCGATCACTTTCTCGCGCTCGGGGTTCTTGCCCAGGGCCGAGACGATCAGGTCGATCTTCTTGGTCTGCAGGTAGGGGATGCGGTTGGGGGTGCTGACGGGCACGAACTCGGCCTTCACGCCCAGTTTGTCGGCAATCAATTGCGCCGTGGCCACGTCCACGCCGGTCAGCTTGAAGTCGGGACCCATGTAGCCATAGGGCGGAAAGTCGGAGGCCACACCCAGGGCGATGGACTTCTTGGCCAGGATGGATGAGAGGGAGTCATCCGCATGCGCGGGGGCAGCAAAAGCCAGAACGGCGCCGGTGATCAGACCGGCCACGGTGGTGGAGAGCGCATTGAATTTCATGGGGATTCCTGTCAATAAAAAGGATGGGACACGACAGCTCTTGCGCAAGATGTGTGCCACGTGCCGCGCCTGGTATGGCCCTTGCGAACAGATAGGCGAGAATATGAAAAAATCGTTTCCTGGATATGAAAATATGAAACCAATGTTCCATGTCGGTGCACAAGCCGCCTCGTTTTGGGGAAGTGGGCACCAAAACGCGATGCCGGTTCTGCAATGACCAAAACGCTTCTCCTGCGCGAGCGCATCCAGGCCCAGCATGCGGCGCTGTCCCCGGTGGACCGCAAGCTGGCCGACGTGGTGCTGGCCCATGAAAAAGATCTGCTGGCCTACAGCGCCACCGAGCTGGCGGCTTTTGCCGGTGTCTCCAAGGCCAGCACGGCGCGCTTCTTCAAGCGCCTGGGCTTTACCGACTTTCAGGCCTTCCGGGCGCACCAGCGCAAGGGGGCGCCGCAGCCGTCGCCTCTGAGCCATCTGGTGCAGCAAGGCACACGCACCAGCCCCTTGCAGCAGCACATTGCGCAAGACGCACTGCAGTTGCAGGCCCTGGCCGACAGCCTGACCGAAACCCGCGTGCAGCAGGCCGCCAAGCTGCTGGTGGGCGCGCGGCGCGTCTGGGTGGTGGGCTACCGCAATGGCTACATGGCCGCGTTTTACGCACAGGCGTTGCTGTCGCAGCTGCGCGCTGACGTGCACCTGCTGAATGAGGGCTCGGGCGAAGACGCCGAACTGCTGGCCGACATCCAGCGCGGGGACGTGCTACTGGCCATGGACTTCCGCCGCCGCACGCGCCGCCTGAGCCAGGTCGTTTCAATAGCCTGCGATGCCGGTGCCGCGCTGGTGCTGGTCAGCGATGCGCGCGTGTCCGCGCTGGCAGCACGTGCCCAGGCCCTGTTCATCTGCCCTCCGCAGGGTGAAGCGATCTTTGACTCCTATGTGGGCGCCATCAGCCTGATCAACTACCTGGCCACCGCCGCGCTGGCCCAGGTGCCCAAAAAAGCCCGCACGCGCATGGCCGCCATCGAAAACGTCCATGCGCAACTGGGCGACCTTGAATAACTCCTTTGAAACCACGCCATATATGTCCTCATTCCCACACCACCCCTTCACACTGCTGACCAACCCCCGCTTCCAACCGGGCGAGCCCTATGGCGCGCACCGCAGCACCCTGCTCAGCGCGCCTGCACTGGAACAGGCCCAGGCAGTCATCACCACCTGGAGCGGCTATGCGCCAACGCCCCTGCGTGCCTTGCCCGCCCTGGCGCGCGACGCCGGTGTGGCCAGCATCCACTACAAGGACGAAGGCGGCCGTTTTGGCCTGGGCAGCTTCAAGGCGCTGGGCGGCGCCTATGCGGTGGCGCGCCTGCTGTGCCGCGAGCTGGGACAGCGCCTGGGTCGCAGCGTCAGCCATGCCGAGCTGCAGAGTGACCCGGCCTTGCGCCAGGCCTGCGCCGACATCACCGTCACCTGCGCCACCGACGGCAACCATGGCCGCTCTGTGGCCTGGGGCGCGCAGATGCTGGGCTGTCGCTGTGTCATCTACATCCACGCCACGGTCAGCGAGGGGCGCAAGGACGCGATTGCCCGCTACGGCGTGCAAGTGGTGCGCACCGCCGGCAATTACGACGACTCGGTGCAGCAGGCCGACCGCGATGCCAAGGCCAACGGCTGGTTTGTAATCTCCGACACGTCCTACCCCGGCTACATGGACATTCCGCGTGACGTGATGCAGGGCTACCAGCTTATGGTGCACGAGGCGGTGAGCGCGCTGCCGCAGTGGCCCACGCATGTGTTTGTGCAAGCCGGCGTGGGTGGTTTTGCGGCGGCGGTGTGTGCCTATTTCTGGGAGCGCAACAGCGCACAGCGCCCGGTGTTCGTGGTGGTGGAGCCGCAGCGGGCCGACTGCCTGCTGCAAAGCGCGCGCGCCGGTGCCGTGGTCGCGGTCAAGGGCGACCTGGACACGCTGATGGCCGGTCTGGCCTGTGGCGAAGTCTCGCTGCTGGCCTGGGACTTTCTGGCCACCGGTGCCAACGCCTTCTGCACGATTCCCGACGCCGCTGCTGTGGATGGCATGCGGCTGCTGGCCGACCCGCAGCGTGGCGATCCGGTCATCGTCGCCGGCGAGTCCGCCGTGGCCGGTCTGGCCGCGGCACTACTGACGGCGCAGGACAGTGCCGCCCGCGCAGCCCTCTGCCTGGGGCCGGACAGCCGCGTGCTGCTGTTCGGCAGCGAGGGCGATACCGACCCCGCGCTGTACCAGCAACTGGTGGGCCGCAGCGCCAACCAAGTAATGAAGGAAGGCGCTGCCGTATGACGGCTCCACAGATCAACGGCCAGCGCCTGCTGGACAGCCTGCAAGCGCTGGGCCAGATCGGCGCACTGCCTGGCGGCGGCGTGAACCGCCTGGCCCTGACCGATACAGACCGTGCGGGTCGTGAATGGACTGTGGCACGCATGCGCGAGCTCGGAATGCGCATAGCCATCGATGGTATTGGCAACATCGTCGGCACCTTCCCGGGAACCGCGGACCTGCCCCCGGTGATGGTGGGCTCCCACATCGACACCGTGCGCACCGGTGGTCTCTTTGATGGCAACTACGGTGTGCTCGCCGGTCTGGAAGTGATTGCTACGCTACGCGAAGCCGGCATCCAGACCCGCCGCCCACTGGCTGTGGCCGTGTTCACCAACGAGGAGGGTGCGCGCTTCCAGCCCGACATGATGGGCAGCCTGGTCTATGTGGGCGGTCTGCCGTTGCAGGAGGCACTGGCCACCTGCGATGCCGATGGCGTGTCGGTGCAGGCCGAGTTGCAGCGCATCGGCTACCAGGGCACAGCTCCGGTGGGCGCACCCGTTGTGGACAGCTATGTGGAACTGCATATTGAACAAGGCCCGGTGCTGGAGCAGTGCGGGTTGCAGATCGGCGTGGTCGAGGGCGTGCAAGGCATCTCGTGGACCGAGTTCACGGTGGAGGGCCAGTCCAACCACGCCGGCACCACGCCCATGGCCTTGCGCCACGATGCGGCATTCGTTGCTGCGCAGGTGGCAGTGTTTGTGCGCTCCTTAAGTGCGCGCATGGGTGGTCGCCAACTGGCCACCGTGGGTGCCGTGCGGCTCAGCCCGAACCTGGTCAATGTCATCGCCAACAAGGCGGTGTTCACCGTGGACTTGCGCAATACCGACGGTGCCGCGCTGGCGCAGGCCGAAGGCGAACTGCATGCCTATGCCCAACAGGCCGCGCAGGCTGAAGGAGCGCGCATCACCCATCGCACGCTGGCTCGCTTTGAACCGGTGGCCTTTGACCCCGCCGTGGTGAACCTGGTGGAGCAGCAAACCCAGGCCCTGGGTGCAAGCTACCAGCGCATGCCCAGCGGCGCCGGGCACGACGCGCAGATGCTGGCCCGCATCTGCCCCAGCGCCATGATCTTTGTGCCCAGCGTGGGTGGCCTGAGCCACAACGTGCGCGAGCACACTGAGCCGGCCGACCTGCAACGTGGTGCGCAAGTGCTGCTGCAGGTGGTGCTGGCGCTGGCCAACCGACCTAACTGATTCCACTCTGACTGATCGACCTATGCCCCGCTATCTCAACGTTGCCCTCGGCCAGCTCGGCCCCATCCAGCGCGCCGACTCCCGCATCCAGGTGGTGGCGCGCCTTTGTGACCTCATGCGCCAGGCCCACGCCGTGGGCGCGCAGCTCATCGTCTTTCCCGAGCTTGCGCTGACGACCTTCTTTCCGCGCTGGTACATCGAGGACGAGGCCGAGATCAGCAGCTTCTTCGAGCGCAGCATGCCCAATGAGGCCACACAGCCACTGTTTGATTTGTCGCACGAGTTGGGCGTGGGCTTCTACCTCGGTTACGCCGAGCTGGCGCAGGAAGCCGGTGGGGAGGTCCGCTACAACACCTCCATTCTGGTGGGCCGCAGCGGCCAGATCGTCGCCAAATACCGCAAGGTGCACCTGCCCGGCCACCAGGAGCACGAACCCTGGCGGCGCTTCCAGCATCTGGAGAAACGCTACTTCACCCCGGGCACTGGCTGGGACGTGACGCAAGCCTTTGGTGGCATCCTGGGCATGGCCATCTGCAACGACCGGCGCTGGGCCGAGACCTACCGCGTGATGGGCCTGCAGGGTGTAGAGATGGTGCTGATTGGCTACAACACGCCGGTGCACAATGCCCCCGCACCAGAGCACGACGACCTGTCGCTGTTCCATAACCAGCTGTCCATGCAGGCCGGCGCCTACCAGAACGGCACCTGGGTCGTGGGCGTTGCCAAGGCCGGGGTGGAGGAGGGCGTGGACAGCATTGGCGGCAGCTGCATCATCGCCCCGTCGGGCGAGGTGGTGGCGCGCTGCCTGACCAAGGGTGACGAGATGGCGATTGCCCGCTGCGACCTAGATTTTTGCGCCGTCTACAAACGCACCACCTTCAACTTCGACCTGCACCGCCAGCCGCAGGCCTACGGGCTGATCACGCAGCGCAAGGGCGAGACGCTGGCGGCGGACGGGACGCCTCTGTCTGAGTTGCCTGCGGTCTGATCTTGCTATCGATTATGTAGCTGCTTGTTGAGTATGGCCGAGGGCTAGTGGCCAATTTGTCTCTAAGTGTTGCGGCCGCATCAGCGTGCCCCCTCTCAGAACTCCGTGATCACGGTCACACCGGTCACGTCAAACCTGTCCATGGTCATCAGCGCATCGATGGATTGCTCCAGGCTGATGGTTTTGCCGATCAGTTTTTCGGGGGCCAGTTTGCCCGTTTGCAGCATTGCCATCATGGCGCCGTAGCGGTGGGCCTGCATGCCGTGGCTGCCCAGGATTTCAAGCTCGTGGGCGATGACCTTGCCCATCGGGATGGCCGGTGTGCTGTTCTCCGCCAGCATGAGTCCGACCTGAATGTGCTTGCCGCGCTTGCGCAGGTTGCTGATCGAATTGAAGCAGGTGGTGGGGTGGCCCAATGCGTCCACCGAGACGTGGGCACCGCCCTGGGTGATCTCGGTGACCGCTTCCACCACATTGGCGACCTGGGTTGCGTTCACGGTGGCGACCGCGCCCAAGGCTTTGGCCAGCGCCAGCTTCTCGTCTGAAATGTCGATAGCCACCACGTTGGCCCCGATCGCGTTGGCAATCATGATGGCCGACAGGCCCACGCCGCCGCAGCCGTGCACCGCTACCCACTGCCCGGCAGACACTTTGCCCTGGTCGACGATGGCGCGAAACGAGGTGACAAAGCGGCAGCCCAGGCTGGCGGCGGTGGCAAAGTCCAAGGTCTCGGGCAAGCGCACCAGATTGATGTCCGCCTTGTGGATGGAGACGTATTGCGCAAACGAGCCCCAGTGGGTGAAACCGGGTTGGAACTGATGGTCGCAGACCTGGTGGTTGCCGGAATGGCACTCGGGGCAGGCACCACACCCGGCCACGAAGGGCACCGTCACCCGGTCGCCGATCTTCCAGCGTGTCACGTTCTTGCCAACGGCCTCAATGGTGCCGGCCAGTTCGTGGCCGGGCACGTGGGGTAGTTGAATGTCGGTGTCGTGCCCGACCCAGCCATGCCAGTCGCTGCGGCAGACACCGGTGGCCATCAGCTTCACGACAACGCCATGGGCTTCAGGCGTGGGGTCGGGGACATTCTGCAGGCGCGGCGGGGCAGAAAAGGCTTCGTAAACGACGGCTTTCATGGGGACATCCTTATCATGAGAACAGCAAATAGATCTGCTGAGTGAACCTGATCAGTGCACAAGGATTATGGGGTTTCAGCCGGAGATCGCCGTTCCTCTTGATTGGCTCGGATAAACTGGCACGGACCGAACGCCCGAGGACCCCCGCTCCGTCTTAGGCCTGCCAACTTCCCTCACCGCACACCCATGTCCCAGAACATTCTCACATCCCTTTTCGCCCAGAAGTCGTGGGCCAATCGCGAACTGTTTGATGTGCTGGCCTCGGTCACGTCCACCGAGCACGCGGCCTCGATGCACACGGCTATCCGGACGCTCAACCACATCTACGTGGTCGACCGGATCTTTCGCGCCCATTTGCTGGGCGAGACGCACCCGTACACGGCAACGAATACGACAGAGACCCCCGAACTGGGCGAGCTACATTTCGCCGTTGCCGAAACCGACCTCTGGTTCGAAGACTATGTCTCCACCGTCGACGCCCCGGCACTGGCACAGAGTCTTGCCTTCCAGTTCACGGATGGTGACGCGGGAAGGATGACGCGCGAGGAAATGCTGTTCCATGTGCTCACCCACGGGGCCTACCATCGCGGCAATGTCGGCCAAATCCTCAAAGGCATCTCGGTTGCGCCACCGCGCGATTTGTTGACCAAGTTCCTGCATGTTCGCGAGCCGGCACGTCGGCAGGGCTAGTCCATCCACCAGCCCTGCGCTTCCGTTTCCGTTTGCGCAGAAGCTGGCGGCGTGCCGAGCGGCGCTGGACGCTTACCGGGGCGGCGGCACTTAGAAGTGGTATTCGACCCGGACCATCGGGGTCCTGGCGAATGCGCCCTTGCCTGCTGCGCCGTCGCTGTCATTGCCAAACTTGTTTTTCCAGTATTGGTATTCCAGGCCGACCTTCAGGCTCTTCGGCGCGGCGCCGATGACCGGGCTCAGGTCGTACATGACTTGCATGTCGATATTGGTTTCGGGGGCGGTGTCGCCACCGAACTCATTCTTGCCCTTGGCGGCAATGAAGTTGGCAAAGCCCTCGAACGAGAAACCGGAACCGCCCAGCGGAATGCCCCAGGCCGCGCCCAGCATCAGGTGGGAGTCGTAGGTGTAGCGCGGTGTGGCCACGCGGGAGAACGTGCTGTAGGGCGCGTTGCTTTCAAACAGTGCCAGCAGGCTCAGGTTCAGGAAGCCGGGCACGTCCATCATGAACGTGGGGCCAGCCACCAGCATGCGCTTCTTGGAGTTGTAGCCGGCATCGGTCTTGGTGTTGTAGTCAAAGCCGGCAGTGATGCCCATGCCGCGCACGGGGCCGAACTTGTAGGGCGAGCCGGTGAGCTTTTCCAGTTCAACCGTGTTGCGGTAGACGATGTAGACCTCCTGGGCACCGGTACCGGCTCCCGCGCTGGATGGGTCCTTGTTATCGGACAGCAACATGTCGACATTGAAGAAGTTGGTGCCGTACTTGTAGCCGCTGACGTGGTTGAGGTTGATGATGTCCTTACTGATGGCGTTGGCGTTGAACGGTTCGGCGAAGTCAGTGCCGTAGCGGTAGCCGATGGAGGTATCGCTGAAGGTCGCGGCCTGCGTGGCAAAAGCGCAGCTGAGGGCGGCGGTGCCCAGGATGGTGCGTGTAACTAATTGGTGCATCATGATTATTTCCGGGTGAAGTTGATGGGGAGTGGGCTGATATCCACGCCGGTGTCAATGCAAGTTGCGGGCCATGTGTATACAAAATCAGGCACCGTTCTTGCTCAGGACTTGGGGATCGCTATTTGCTACCCCCCACTTCCCCGGAGTCCCCATGAAAAAACGCAGCTTCCTCACGGCCACGGCCTTCACACTGGCCGCGCTCGCCGCGACCGGCCTGGCCCACGCGCAGACCACAACGCCCATCAAGTTCCAGCTGGACTGGCGCTTTGAGGGTCCCTCGGCCCTGTTTCTGACCCCCGCCGCCAAGGGCTACTTCAAAGACGCCAAGCTGGACGTGACCATCGACGCCGGCAACGGCTCGGGCGGCACGGTCACCCGCGTGGCCTCTGGCGCCTACGACATGGGCCTGGCCGATCTGGCCGCCTTGATGGAATTCCACGCCAACAATCCCGACGCACCCAACAAACCGGTGGCCGTGATGATGGTCTATAACGACACGCCCGCCTCGGTGATGGCACTCAAGAAATCGGGCATCAAGACGCCGGCCGACCTCAGCGGCAAGAAGCTGGGTGCTCCGGTGTTTGATGCAGGCCGCCGCGCCTTCCCGATCTTCGCCAAGGCCAATGGCGTGACCGGTGCGCAATGGACGGCGATGGACCCACCGTTGCGTGAAACCATGCTGGTGCGTGGTGACGTGGATGCCATCACCGGCTTCACCTTCACCTCGCTGCTGAATCTGGAAGCGCGCGGTATCAAGGCGGAAGACGTGGTCGTCATGCCCTACCCGGACTTTGGCGTCAAGCTGTACGGCAACGCCATCATCGTGTCGCCCAAGCTGCTGAAAGAGAACCCGGCCGCGGTCAAGGCCTTCCTGAGTGCCTTCACCAAGGGGGTGAAGGATGTGCTGGCCAACCCGGCGGCGGCCATTGCCGACGTCAAGGCGCGCGACGGCATCATCAATGTCGATCTGGAAACGCGCCGCCTCAAGCTGGCGATTGACACCGTGGTCAACAGCCCGAACGCCCGCGCCGAAGGCTTTGGCCAGGTCAATGCACCGCGCCTGGCATTGATGGCCAGCCAGGTGTCGGACGCCTTCAACACCAAGACCCGCATCAACCCCGATGTGGTGTGGAGTAGCGCCTACCTGCCGCCCAAGGCGGAACTGGCCATCCTGCCCAAGAAGTAGGGCGGTGCGCATGACCACCACCGTGCATGACGACAAGGCGGCGCCCTGGTTTGTCGACTTCCAGGATGTCTGGCTCGCCTACAACGAGCAGTTGCTACAGCAGAACCACTTTGCGGTGGAAGCCATTGACCTGAAGGTACGTCAGGGGGAGTTCATTGCCATCGTCGGGCCATCGGGCTGCGGCAAGTCCACCTTCATGAAGCTCACCACAGGGTTGAAGATGCCGTCCATGGGCAAGATCCTGATCGATGGCCAGCCGGTAACCGGGCCGCTGAAGATCTCCGGCATGGCATTCCAGGCGCCGTCCCTGCTGCCCTGGCGCACCACGGTGGACAACGTGCTGCTGCCGCTGGAGATTGTGGAGCCCTACCGCAGCCAGTTCAAGGCCAAACGCGCCGAGTATGTGGAGCGCGCCCGCAAGCTGCTGCAGAAGGTCGGGCTGGGCGGTTATGAGGACAAGTTTCCGTGGCAGCTCTCGGGTGGCATGCAGCAGCGCGCCAGCATCTGCCGCGCGCTGATCCACGAGCCCAAGATGCTGCTGCTGGATGAACCTTTTGGTGCACTGGATGCGTTCACGCGGGAGGAGCTGTGGTGCATCCTGCGCGACCTGTGGACCGAGCAGCGGTTCAACGTGATCCTGGTCACGCACGATTTGCGGGAGTCGGTGTTTCTGGCCGACACGGTGTACGTGATGAGCAAAAGCCCGGGCCGTTTTGTGGTGCGCCGGGAGATCGAGTTGCCGCGTCCGCGCGATCTGGAGGTGACCTACACCCAGAAGTTCTCCGACATCGTGCACGAGCTGCGCGGTCACATCGGAGCCATTCGCCAAACTGGTGCACACACAACTGCCTAAAGGGTTCGCATGAACAAAAAACTGATAGAGATGTGGGCTCCGTGGATCCTGCTGGTGGTGTTGATCCTGTTGTGGCAGATCCTGTGCTCGGCGCTGGAGGTGTCGGAGTTCATCTTTCCCAGCCCCTGGCGCATCTGGACCCAGTTTCTGGAGTTCAAGGGCATCATCGCCGCCCACGCCTGGCGCACCTTTTGGGTGACCATGGTCGGTTTCGGGATTGCGATTGTGGTGGGTGTGCTGCTCGGGTTTGTCATTGGCAGTTCGCGCCTGGCCTATGCGGCGGTCTACCCGCTGATGACCGGCTTCAACGCCCTGCCCAAGGCGGCGTTTGTGCCGATTCTGGTGGTGTGGTTCGGCATTGGCGTCGGCCCCGCGATCCTGACGGCCTTCCTGATCAGCTTCTTTCCCATCATGGTCAACATCGCCACCGGTCTGGCCACGCTGGAGCCGGAACTGGAAGACGTGCTGCGCGTGCTGGGCGCCAAGCGCTGGGACGTGCTGGTCAAGGTGGGGCTGCCGCGCTCCATGCCGTACTTCTATGGTTCATTGAAGGTGGCCATCACGCTGGCCTTTGTCGGCACCACCGTGTCCGAAATGACGGCGGCGAATGAAGGCATTGGCTACCTGCTGATTTCCGCCGGTTCGGCCATGCAGATGGGCCTGGCGTTTGCCGGTCTGCTGGTCGTGGGGGCCATGGCCATGGTGATGTATGAGCTGTTCAGCGTGATTGAAAAGCACACCACGGCCTGGGCGCACCGGGGTTCACAAGGCCATTGAGCAAGGGGCCAAGAAAAAATCCCCCGCATCCGGGAGGATGCGGGGGACAACACAGGAACCTCATCGCTTGAAAAGGGCCTGAGAAACCCATTCGTACATGAGCAACTTTGATGCCAAGTTGGTGCATGGCGATGGCACCGGGTGTTCTCAGTAGGGATTCTTGAATCCCAGCCGCGCCATGATCTCGGTCTCGCGCAGTTCCATGACCTGGGCGTCCTCATCCAGCTCATGGTCCCAACCCTGGGCGTGCAGGGTGCCGTGCACGATCAGGTGCGCGTAGTGGGCTTCCAGCGTCTTCTTTTGCTCCTTGGCCTCCTTGGCGACCACGGGCGCGCACAGCACCAGGTCGGCGCTGACCACCGGTTCCTGTGTGTAGTCAAAGGTCAGCACGTTGGTGGCGTAGTCTTTTTTGCGGTACTCGCGGTTCAGGGTCTGACCCTCTTCGGCATCCACGATACGCACTGTTATTTCTGCATCGGTCTGCAGCGCGTGGCGAATCCATTTTTTGACCCTGTGGCGGGGCAGGGCGGCGCGGTGTTTGTCGGGCTTGGCGACGGAGCTGAATTGCAGGGAAAGGGTGAGTTCGGGCAGCATGGGCGAGACTTTGGGTTTCAGGGTTTGGGGCTTAAGGCTTTGCGGCGCGGCGGCTGGGTGTGCGGGTCTTGGGCAGGCCCACGCGGGGTAGTTCCACCGCGTCCTCGGGGATGTCGATGGCCGGCAACTCGTTCTGCCGCGCGGCGTCATAGGCGTCCACCACGCGGGCCACCAGCGGGTGGCGCACGATGTCGGCACTGGTCAGGTGGGTGATGGCGATGCCGCTGACCCGGCGCAGCACGCGCTCGGCATCGACCAGGCCGCTGAGCTGGGTCTTGGGCAAATCAATCTGGCTCACATCACCGGTGATGACGGCCTTGGCGCCAAAGCCGATGCGGGTCAAAAACATCTTCATCTGCTCGGGCGTGGTGTTCTGCGCCTCGTCCAGAATGACAAAGGCGTTGTTCAGCGTGCGCCCGCGCATGAAGCCCAGCGGCGCGATTTCCAACTGCTGTTTCTCAAAGGCCTTGTGCACCTGGTCATAGCCCATCAGGTCGTACAGCGCGTCGTACAGGGGACGCAAATAGGGGTCCACCTTCTGGTTCAGGTCGCCGGGCAAAAAGCCCAGGCGCTCGCCGGCTTCCACGGCCGGGCGCGTCAGCACAATGCGTTGCACGGCGCTGCGCTGCAGGGCGTCCACCGCGGCGGCCACGGCCAGGTAGGTCTTGCCGGTGCCGGCCGGCCCAATGCCGAAGGTGATGTCGTGCTCGGCGATGTTGTCCAGGTACAGCGCCTGGTTCTTGCTGCGGGGCTTGAGGTCGGCACGGCGCGTGGCCAGGCTGGGGCCATCACCCTCATCGGCGGAGCCATCGCCCGACAGCATCAACTGCACCGTCGCCGCGCTGATGGGCTTGGCGGCCATCTCATAGAGCGCCTGCACCATGTCCATGCCGCGCTGCGCCTTGGCCTTGGGGCCTTCGATCTTGAACTGCTCGTGGCGGTGGGCGATGCGGATATCCAGCGCCGCTTCGATAGTGCGCAGGTGCTCGTCGGTGGGGCCGCACAGGTGGGACAGGCGGTTGTTGTTCAGTGGTTTGAAAGTGTGTCTGAGGATCAAGCTGATAATTCCGGTCAGAGGGAGGCTAGAAAAAGTCCTCCATCATAGGCAACAAACGGCAACGCAACCCAGGGCACACGATGATAGGCAAACTCACCGGCATTCTCAGCGACAAAAACCCGCCCCAGGTCCTGGTGGACTGCGGCGGCGTGGGCTACGAGGTGCAGGTGCCCATGAGCACGTTTTACAACCTGCCCGCTACCGGCGAGAAGGTGTCGCTGCTGACGCATTTTGTGGTGCGTGAGGATGCGCAGATTTTGTATGGTTTTTCTTCCACCGTGGAGCGTGCGGCTTTTCGCGAACTGATCAAGATTTCGGGCGTGGGGCCGCGCACGGCGCTGTCGGTGCTGTCCGGCATGAGCGTGGGGGAGCTGTCGCAGGCCGTCACGCTGCAAGAGGCCGGGCGGCTGATCAAGGTGCCGGGCATTGGCAAGAAGACCGCCGAGCGCCTGCTGTTGGAACTCAAGGGCAAGCTGGGTGCGGACATTGGCGCCGCGGCAAACCCGGTGAATGATGCGCAGGGCGACATCCTGCAGGCCCTGCTGGCGCTGGGCTACAGCGACAAGGAAGCCGCAGCCGCCCTCAAGGCCCTGCCGGTCGATGTGGGCGTGAGTGACGGCATCAAACTGGCGTTAAAGGCTTTGGCGCGGTAAGCTCCAGAGTCAGGTAGCAATTTCCACCCATTGGCGCATTGATCCCGGAGGCCACCATGACGATCGAATGGAATGACAGCTATGACATCGGTGATGTCCAGATCAACCACCAGCATCGGCGATTGTTTGTGCTGGCGAACCATGTCTTGCGCGCCACTGATAAAGCCGAGCTGCTGGACTGCGTGGTGCGGCTGTTCCAATACATCGAAGAACACTTTGCGTACGAAGAGGCCTTGATGCGCCAGGTGCACTTTCCAATGGTGGACGCGCATGTGCAGTCCCACCAGATCCTGATTGGCCGGCTGGAAGCGTTGAGCGGCCAGGACCTGGACGCCCCGGCGTTCAAGGCGGTTCTGGAGAACCTGGTTCGGGACTGGGCCCTGGGGCATATTCCCCATGAAGACGCCCAATTGGCGGAGTACCTGAGTTACGGCGACACCCGCAAGGCGGATTTGTCATCCGATTGAAAGGTCAAGATGTTCGTGCAATGGAAGCCGGAACTGGAGCTGGGCAACAGCCTGATTGATACGCAGCACCGCATGTTGATGCTGCTGTGTCGCAAGCTGGACATTGCGATCAAGACGAACCAGTCCGAAAGAACGATACAGCGCGTCATGCTGGAGCTGAAGAAATTCACTGAATTCCACTTCATCAGCGAGCAAAACCTGATGTACGAAATCGGTTACCCGGACGTGGTGGCGCACACCCAGATTCACACCACGTTGCTGATTGACCTGCAGGTCGAGTTGTCCAGGGTTCGCCACCACGCCGAATTTCCGGAGGACCTGCTGTACACGGTCTACAACTGGTTCAACAACCATGTGGTGAACGAAGACCTGAAGATCGCGGAGTTCTTCAGAGATTCACCCGATCGCCCGATAGGCGAAGGCCTGTACGCCCAATTCCTGGGCACACCGATTACCCGGTCTGTCGACTGACGACTGACTACAGCGCCTCCCGCACCGGCCGTCCATTGATGGGCTGCACGGGCCGCGCATTGTTGGGGTACAACTGCGTGAACAGCTTGTACTGGCCCGGGCTGATGCTCATCGGCTGCTTCATCACCATCCACAGCACGCCCTCCGAGCAGGGCGGTGTCGTGAGGGACCCCATGAACTGGTAGTAGCGCTGGTCCTTGGGCAGCAAGCCATTCACATCCAGCAGAGCCTGGGGCATGCGCACACGGTCGTTGGTGTCCAGCGGCATATAGGTCCATACCTTGTCAACCATGGGGTTTGCCTCTCCCTCCTGCAGCAGCACCGCCACCACGGCCAACTGGCCTTCGCTGTTCTTGTGGACCAGGTGGGCCACCATGGGAAAGCGCTTGAAGTTGATCTGCTCCTCCGATGGCGTGTGGAAGTGAAACTGCAGCAGGCGGTAGGTGGAGCCGCGCACGGTGATGGCGTTCTCGCCTTGCACATCGACCTGAATGGTGTGGCCGTTGTTGACCACCGTGCCATTGCTGGGTGCATAAGCAAACTGCACCGGTTCGGCCGGGCCTTGCAGGGTGTTGCCGTCTTCGATGTTGATGGGGGACTGGCGCTTGCCGATGGCACACAGGTTGAAGTCCGGCTTGAGCTTGCCCCAGGCTTGTGGACCGGTCTCCCCTTCGTAGGCCCAGTGCGCCTCGCCCCCATGGGCGTTGGTGGTCGGCGCACTGTGGGTGTCGCCCGCGCCCTGTTCGGCCACTGCGGCGGCGCGGGCCTGGTTGTAGCGCTGGCTTGCCAGCGCCTTGGCTACCGGGCGCGTTGGGGTCTTGCTGACGACGCGGGCTTCGGCGGCTTCCTTGTCTTCCACCACCACGGTCATTTTTTTGCTGGCCACCACGGTCCCGGCCATCGCGGCGCGAATCTTCTCGGCCATGGCATTGCCGCTGCTGGTGGGCAGGCTGTCGACCGATACTGCCTTCTTGTTGGTGTCGTGGCTTTCCTGGGACGCCGCCTTGGCCGGGGCGGACGCTGCGGGTGCCGCATGCGCCGGGCCGTGGCTTGCAGCCGGGTCGGCCGCCCGGCCGCTGGTGGAAAGTGCCAGCGCCATGGTGAGGATCAGGGGGCGCAGTAGCACGCTTGCCCGGGGGGCTGGGGTTGGGTTCATGCCATCCTATCGGCCAAATGGCCGGTGAACTTGAATCGGCGTGCCCGCTGCTGCGGCGTGCGCGCGCTATAGTGGGCATCCACTAGCCTTGTATGAACAGAAGACCCCCGCCGTGAGCATCCAGACCGACGACTTTGCCGCCCCGCCTTCCAAACGCATGGTGTCCGCCGCGCCCACCTCGCCGCAGGAAGAGGCAATTGAGCGCGCCCTGCGCCCCAAGCTGCTCGATGAGTATGTGGGCCAGGCCAAGATCCGCGAGCAGCTGGAGATCTTCATCAGCGCCGCCAAGATGCGGGGCGAGGCGCTGGACCATGTGCTGCTGTTTGGCCCGCCCGGCCTGGGCAAGACCACGCTGAGCCACATCGTCGCCGCCGAGTTGGGTGTCAATTTGCGCCAGACCAGCGGCCCGGTGCTGGAAAAGCCCAAGGACCTGGCGGCGCTGTTGACCAACCTGGAAAAGAACGATGTGTTGTTCATCGACGAGATCCACCGGCTCTCTCCGGTGGTGGAAGAAATTTTGTACCCCGCGCTGGAAGACTACAAGATCGACATCATGATTGGCGAGGGCCCTGCCGCCCGCTCCATCAAGCTGGACCTGCAGCCCTTCACGCTGGTGGGCGCCACCACGCGCGCCGGTATGCTGACCAACCCGCTGCGGGACCGCTTTGGCATTGTGGCGCGGCTGGAGTTTTACACGCCCGAAGAGCTGGCCCGCATCGTCAAACGCAGTGCCGGTTTGCTGAAGGCGCCGATGGATGCCGAGGGTGGCTTTGAGATCGCCCGCCGCTCGCGCGGCACGCCGCGCATCGCCAACCGCCTGCTGCGCCGCGTGCGCGACTATGCGGATGTCAAGGGCGTGGGCCACATCAGCCTGGACATCGCCAACCGCGCGCTGGCCATGCTGGATGTCGACCCGCAGGGCTTTGACGTGATGGACCGCAAGCTGCTCGAAACCGTGATCCACCGCTTCGACGGCGGTCCGGTGGGCCTGGACAACATCGCTGCCAGCATTGGCGAGGAGCGCGAAACCATCGAGGATGTGATTGAGCCCTACCTGATCCAGCAGGGCTATCTGCAGCGCACACCGCGCGGGCGCATTGCCACGCTGGCGGCCTATCGGCACCTGGGCGTGACACCCAAAAGCACCGGCGACGGCCTGTTTGCCGAGTGAACCCTGACCCTCAACCGTCGGCCGCCCAGGCACCTGGGTCCTATTGGCGCACCCAGCAAGGCAAGGGCGTTCTCCTGATTGTGCTGGCCACGCTGGCGTTTGCGCTGCTGGACACCACCACCAAGCACGCCACGCGTTTGGTCCCGGTGTTGCTGCTGCTGTGGTTTCGCTACCTGTTCCAGGCCGTGCTGACTTTTGCGCTGCGCTTTCCGGTGCAGGGGCTGTCGTTGCTGCAAACCGCCAATCCCCGGTTCCAGATGTTGCGCAGCGTGCTGTTGCTGATCACCAGTGCCTGCTCCTTCTTCGGCTTGCAGCACTTGCCGGTGGGCGAGTTCACGGCCATGGTCATGTTGTCGCCGCTGGCCGCGACCGCTCTGGCGGCGCGCGTGCTCAAGAACAGGGTGTCGAGCCGTCGCTGGTGGTTGATGGCGGGCGGGCTATTGGGCGTGCTGCTGGTGGTGCGCCCCGGTGGCCAGGTGTTCAGTTGGGCCTTGCTGTTTCCGGTGCTGCTGGTGACGACCTACGCCTGGTTTCAGGTGCTGACCAGTCAGCTCAGCGGTGCCGAGAACCCCTACACCACGCATTTCTATACCGGACTCGTCGGCACCCTGGTCATGACGCCGATAGCAGTGTTCCACTGGGATTCGGCTGCCCTGCTGACCTACTGGCCGTGGTTCCTGCTGGTCGGTTTTTTCGGCACCTTTGGCCACCTCATGCTGATACGGGCCTACCAGCGGGCGTCGGCCCCGGTGCTCACCCCCTATCTGTACGGACAAATTGCCTTTGCCACACTGTTGGGCTGGTTGGTGTTTGACCACGTGCCCGATGCCGGGGCCTGGCTGGGCATTGCGGTCATCGCGGCCAGCGGTGTGGGCAATGCCATGCTGTCGGCGCACGAGGCGGGCAGGCGGAGTTGATGTGATAGAAAATGGCCAACAGCCCTCGTAGATATTGCGTAAGTAGCTATAAAAAGGGTAGCAAACCATGGAAATCATCTTCGAGATTCTGTTCGGCTTTTTCGGCGAATTGGTACTGCAACTATTAGGCGAGATCCTGCTGGAGATCGGCCTGCATTCGTTGGCGGAGCCCTTCCGCAAGAAGCCGTCGCCATGGCTGGCGGCCATTGCCTATGCGCTGTTTGGTGCCGCGATTGGCGGCTTGAGCCTGCTGGTGTTTCCCGACTACCTGATGGCCAACAAGAGCCTGCGCGTGGCGAACACGGCGCTGTCGCCCATCGTTGCGGGCCTCAGCATGGCCGCCATCGGCAAGTGGCGTGCCCAGCGCGGGCAAGCGGTGTTGCGCATCGACAAGTTCGCCTATGGCTATCTGTTCGCGCTGGGTTTTGCGCTGGTGCGGTTTTGGTTTGCGAGTCCGGGTTAGACGGTTCTACTCACCGCCACCCGACACCCGCCCCCTGAGCTTCTTCACATCGCCCCGCACGGCCTTGCCTTCCAGCCGCTTGCGCTGCGAGCTCTTGGTCGGCTTGGTGGCCTTGCGGCGCTTGGGCAACACGGCCACGCTGTCCACCAGGGCCTGCAGGCGCTCTATGGCATCGGCCTTGTTCTGCTCCTGGCTGCGCGTCGTCTGCGCCTTGATGACCACCACCCCGTCGGCCGTGATGCGCTGGTCGCTCAGCGCCATCAGCCGTTCCTTGATTTCCTCAGGCAGAGACGAATCAGGAATGCTGTAGCGCAGGTGGATGGCGCTGGAGACCTTGTTGACGTTTTGCCCCCCGGCACCCTGTGCACGGATGGCAGTGCACTCGATTTCGTCTTCCAGTAAGGGGATCAGCGGTTCAGGCATGCGGGCTTGGGTTGATTTCTGTCAACCATTTTCGTCTAAACGGTGCGCATACTGGACGGATGGAATTCAAGGACTATTACCAAACGCTGGGTATTGAGCGCACCGCCTCAGAAGAGGAGGTGCGCAAGGCCTACCGCAAGCTGGCCCGCAAGTACCACCCGGACGTCAGCAAGGAGGCTGACGCCCAGGCCCGCATGCGCGACATCAACGAGGCCAACGACGTGCTGCGTGACAAGGAGAAGCGCGCCGCCTACGACGCACTGGCCGAGCGCGTGGCGCGCGGCGGCCATCCGGGCGAGGGCAACTTCCAGCCGCCACCGGGTTGGGATGAAGGCTTTGAGTTCCACCGGGGCCCCGGTCAAGGGCCGGCTGACCACGCCGAATTCAGTGAGTTTTTCTCGTCGCTGTTTGGCCGGGGCGAACAACGGGCCGCACAGAGCCGCCAAACCCGGGCCCGCGGTGAAGACCACCACGCCGCCATCGAGATCTCTGTGGAAGACGCCATCCACGGCGTCCAGCGCGAGATCACGCTGCGCGCCCTGGAAATGGATGCCCAAGGCCAACCGACCTTTGTCAACCGCACGCTGAGCGTGAAGATTCCGGCCGGTGTGCACCCCGGGCAGTTCATCCGCCTTACCGGCCATGGCATGCCGGGCCACGGCGGTGAACCGGCCGGTGACCTGTACCTGGAGGTGCGCATTGCACTGCATTCGCTGTACCGCGTGGAGGGGCGCGACCTGTACCTGACGTTGCCGGTCACGCCCACTGAAGCGGCGCTGGGCGCGCAGGTGCAGGTGCCCACGCCCAGCGGCGGTGTGGTGGAGGTGACGGTGCCGCCCAATGCACGCGGTGGCCTCAAACTGCGCCTCAAGGACCGTGGCCTGCCCGGCAAGCCGCCGGGGCATTTGTACCTGTTGCTGGAGATTGCGCTGCCGCCGGCTGACACCGACGCCGCCCGCAAGGCCTACGAACAACTGGCCCAGGCCGCGCCGTTCAATCCAAGACGCTTTTTTGGCGTGGGAGGAGCATCATGACCACGTCAAGCTATACCGCCGTGACCGTCCAGACGGTGGTCGCCATCGACAGCAAGAACCCGATTGCCGCCCTGGAGTTGGCCCATGCCTGCGGCGCCGATCTGGCCTGGGTGGTGCAACTGGTGGAGGTGGGCATCGTCCACGCTGCGCCGTCTGCCACGCCGCCCGATGACTGGCGCTTCTTCAGCGCCGATCTGCAAAGTGCCTTGGAGGCGCGCCGCCTGGAGCGCGACTTTGGCGTGGGGCTGGAGGCCGCGGCGCTGATCCTGGATCTGCAGCACGAGGTGCGACGGCTCAAGGCGGCGTTGCAAGTGCAGCGGCGCTGAACCGCATAGTGGGTCACATCACACAACCAGCACCTGGTTCAATGGCACCGGGTGACCCACTGCATAGCCCTGTGCGTAGTGCACACCGATCTCCTGCAGCAGGTTGAGAATGGCCTGGCTCTCCACAAACTCCGCCACCGTCTGTTTGCCCATCAAACAGCCAATCTCGTGAATCGACTTGACCATGGCCAGGCTGATCGGGTCGTGGGCGATGTCTTTCACAAACTGGCCGTCGATCTTCAGCACATCGACGGGCAGGTTTCTCAGGTAGGCAAACGACGACAAGCCGCTACCGAAATCGTCCAGCGATAACTTGCAGCCTAGCTCCCGCAAGGTCGCGACAAACCGATTGGCCGTTTGCATGTTGCTGATGGCAGCGGTTTCCGTAATCTCGAAACACAGCTTGTCGCAACGCACGCCGGAACGTTCCAGGCTCTGCAACACAAACGCCATTAAACCCGTGTCGCCCATTGATTGCCCCGACAAATTGATGGAGCACTGTTCGATCCGGTCCTGGTTTGCGCATACCCATTCGAGGGTACGGGTCACCACCCAACGGTCGATGCGCGAGGCAAGGTGGTAGCGCTCGGCTGCGGGAATGAATAGCCCGGGCAACACCAGGGCGCCCTGTTCATCGCGCATGCGCAACAGGATTTCACAGTGCAGGCCGTTCGCACGGGTGGTACCGATGGGCACAATGGGCTGTGCATACAGCACAAACCGGCCGTGCTGTAGCGCGTGTTCGATGCGGCTGACCCACTCCATTACCCCATAGCGCTGGGCCAGCGCAGGATCATCGGTGGCATACACATGAATGCGTCCGCGTCCGCCTTCTTTTGCCACGTAGCAGGCGCTGTCGGCGGCCTGCAACAACGCGCCGACGCTCTCACTGTTCGCGTCCACTACCACCATGCCAATGCTCACCCCGACGCCAAAACTCTGCTCCCGCCACACAAAGCGAAAGCTCGCCAGACTGAGTTGCAAGCGCTCTGCCGCGAGTACCGCATTGGCCACATTCTGGTTGGTCAGGATGATGCCGAACTCGTCCCCTCCAATGCGGCAAAGGTGGTCTTCCTCACGCAGTACCTTGGAAAACAGGCGGGCGATCTGGCGCAGCAATTCATCCCCCGCAGTGTGACCACAGGTGTCATTGACCAACTTGAATTCGTCCAAATCCAGATAACACACCACATGGTTGCGCGATGGAAGGCGCGCGTCGGCGAACGCCTGGTTCAAGGCTTGTTCAAACGCGCGGCGATTGCCCAGGCCGGTCAGCTCATCGTGCGTGGCCTGGAACGCGATCTCCTGGCTCAGGCGGCGCTGTTCGGTCACATCCCGAAACACCAGTACCGCACCTTGCACCTCGCCGTCGGCGTCCAGAATGGGAGAAACCGCGGCCTCCACCAGAAAACGGTCCCCCTGGCGCTGATGCAAGGTGAGTTGCGGGTAGCGTTGCGTTTGTGCGGTAGCGATGGCATCGGCTACCGGGTCAATGGGTGAGACGCTGCTGTCACCGTCAACCATGCAAAACACCTGGTGGTAGGGTTGCCCCACCGCTGCGGCCAGTAACCAACCGGTCAGCGTCTCCGCCACCGGGTTGATGTACAGCAGTTCTCCACTGGCGTTGGTCGAAATCACGGCATCGCTGATGGCATGCAGCGTCACCTGCAGGCGTTCCTTTTCCTGGTAGAGCGCGTCCTCGGCCAGTTTGCGCGCCCCCATGAAGCGCACGCGGTCCAGCGCCACCGCCACGTGGCCCGCCATGGCTTGCATGAAATCAATCTGCCAGGGCAAAGGCACACGCACACCTTCAATATCCCCGTGGGTCCCCATGCCCAGAGCGCCCAGCCGCTGCTCCGCCAACACCAGCGGCACATTGATGATGGTCCTGTTTTCCAACAGTGCCACCATCTCCTTGTTGGTTCGCGGGTCGGTGCGGGCATCCTCCACGACGACGACATGGTCGGCACCCATGATCTCTTGCAGCATCGTATCGCCGGCGATGGGAATTTCCATGCTTTGCGTCTTGCGCGACAGCTCCGATTCTCCGCCCGCAGTCATATGGCTGATGACCGTGCAAAAGCCGGGCTTCTGGCTGAACAGGGCCAGCCACGAATGGCGGTAGCCCAGCACCTGCTGCGCAACCGGAGAAAAAGCATCCAGAATGTCGGGCAGATTCCAGGCGCGCTCCAGCCGTTTGCACAGTTGCAACAGCGCCTTGGTGGGCAACTGCGAATCGGTCTCGGTAGTAATCGGGCTCATGCATTCAGTGGTGTACGGAGATCATCATATCGACACCGGTGCGCAATTGCTTGCCGGGGGGGGCATTGCGACCCTGACTGCGTTCAGTCCTCGGGCAAGCGCGCGTTGTGCACGATCAGCATCTGGGCGCAGTAGTAGGTCGTCAGAATCCACAGTGAGGACAGCGCCACGGGCGTTACAAACTTATTGATGGCGATCAGCGAGTCGCTGACCATGAACACACAGGCACCCAATGCGACCCAGCGCGCAGCGGCGTCGCGCTGGACCCTCGCGCGGCCAATGGCCTGTGCCGCCATCAGCGAGATGACGGTCACATAGGCCGCCACGGCGATCTTCAGCACCGGGTCACCCAATCCGCCCCAGACGATCCCGTACATGGTGGCACCCACCGCCAGCACGGCGACCAGGGCTCGCTTGCTGGGAAACCAGCCCTGGCCCTGGCGGAACAGGGCGATGTAGAAAACATGCGCCACCAGGAAGGACGCCAGACCGGGGATGAAGTAGTTGCCGGGCAGCATCAGGAACACATCGCCCGCCAGAGAAAACACCAGTGCGGCGATAAGCAATGCGTTAAATCGGCCTGCAGCCCTCGTGGAATATCCGCGTGTAGCTACAAAAACAATAGCAATTCCCATGGTCAGGGGTTTGAAGACCATGTAGCCATCCAGCATGCCCAGTGCGCTGACGGTGGCCAGGGCGGCGCACTCCACGGTGAGTACTTCCAGCATGCCCAGAGCACCCTGCAGGTAGCGCCCGGTGGCCCACAGGCCCGCAACAATCGCCGCGCACCAGATCGCTGCGTCGGCAAGGCGCATGCCGTCCGCATGCCACAGAAAGACCAGCACCGCGCCCATGGTCAGCACAAACTGCAGCGTCGCAAACCACTGTTGTGCGGGCTTCAAGGGCGGGTCGTAGGTCACAACAGTCTCCAGCGCGAAGGCCGGTTTGGGGTGGGCCCTTGCCATGGCGGCGCTCTGCCAGCCCGGTGGGTTGAACCAGATGCGCAGTTTGTCACCCCAGTCGGGCGTGCGCCAGGACTCCCGGGCCAGCGTCGCATACACCTCCAGGTTGGCCCACAGCGGGTCCCAGCTATTGAGCGGGCCGCGCGTGCCGTAGACGCAGGGCTCGCTGTCCTTCTCTTCCTGGAAGCTGCCAAACAGCCGGTCCCAGAGCACCAGGATGCCGCCATAGTTTTTGTCCAGGTAGCCGTCGTTGACGGCGTGGTGTACGCGGTGGTTGCTGGGCGAGCAGAACACGCGGTCAAACCAGCCCAGCTTGCCGACCTGCTCGGTGTGCACCCAGAACTGGTACAGCAGGTCGATCAGCAGCACGATGCCAAACACGGTGGGTGGCACACCGGCCACGGCCATGGGCAGGTAGAACATCCACCCGAACAGCATGCCGCTAGAGGTCTGGCGCAACGCGGTGGACAGGTTGTAGTGCTGGCTCTGGTGGTGCACCACGTGGGCCGCCCAGAACAGCGCCACCACGTGCCCTGCGCGGTGGTACCAGTAGTAGCACAGGTCATAAAAAATGAGCGCCAGCAGCACGCCGTACCAGGTGCCCCAGAATTCCGGCCTAGGATACAACGCCAGCGCATCGAACACCGCGGCGTAAATGCCCACGATCAGCAGTTTGCCCAGCACCCCCAGCAACTGGCTGAGCATGCCCAGGCTGATGCTGTTGATGCTGTCGCTCAAGCGGTAGGGCGTTTGCCCGGCGGTGCGGCTGGTGCGCAGGCGACTCCACGCAAATTCAAGGCCGATCAACAGGAAGAACACCGGCGCGGCGAAAACGATAACTTTGCTCATGCGGGCATTTTCGCCGAGCGGGTGCTTTGTGAAATGCGGGGCAACCCTATGGACGTTTGCTGCGGACGGGTCCATACTTTGCGCAGGGGGTTTGGATTCCCTTGCGAGGTGGTGCCATGCATTGCAAGAACCTGTCTATTGTTGTCTGTCTGGTGCTGGGTCTGGCGGGCTGTGCCAGCCCGCCGGTGGTGAGCGCACCGCCGGCTGACATCTGGCAAGACCAGGCGTTCCAGTACCAGCCGGCGCTGGTCACGGAAACCCGTGAATCGCTGTTTGCGCTGGACGCCGACATTGTGCAAAGCCTGCAGGCGGACAAGGGCCATGGCTTTTCCACCAAACGACGGCTGGATCTGTTGCTGGCCAGACTGTATGGCCCGGCCGGCATCCGGCTGGCATATACCAGTGGCCACACCACCGCCGCCTCCCAGACCTGGCATGACCAGCGGGGCGATTGCCTGTCGCTGACCATTCTGGCCTACGCAGCGTCCCGTGTACTGGGAATCAATGCCCATATGCAGGAGGTACGGGTGCCGTTCGTGGTGGACCGGCGCGATGGCGTCGATTTCATCAATGGGCATGTCAACGTGGTGGTCCGCGAAGAGACCGAGGCGGTGATTGACGGGCGCCCCTTTGTGACCGGCGTCTTCATCATCGATTTCGAACCGCAGGCCGGCTCCGGGCGCACCGGCACGTGGTTGACGGAAGACGCCATTCTGGCGCGCTTCTACAACAACCGCGCCGCGGAATACCTGGTGCAGCGGGATGACGCGCGGGCCTATGCCTATTTTCGGGCGGCGATCGAAAAAGCGCCCGGCTATGCCCCGGCCTATGCCAACCTGGCGCAGCTCTATGCCCGACAAGGCATTGCAGGCGCCGCTGAACAGTTGCTGCGCCACGCGCTGGCGCTGGAGGGCCCGTCCTACGCACCCCTGCGCGGCATGCAGAAGCTGCTGGCTGCCCAGGGCCGCGCGACCGAGGCCCGGTACTATGCCGATTTGCTGGTCAAGCGCCAGGAGGAAGACCCCTACTATTGGCTGGGGCTGGGGCTGGTCGCCCTGGACGAGCAGCGCCATGGCGCTGCCATCTCGGCCCTGGAGCGCGCGGCAACCTTTGCATCGGGCTTCAAGGAAATTCACTATTACCTGGGCCTGGCCTACTGGCGCGATGGCCAGCGTGAGGCGGCGCGCAAACAGCTTGTCACGCTCAACGCCATCAACCACCAGGACCCGGGAGTGGCCACGCTGAGCAAGAAGTTCAGCGCCCTGGCGCCGGCGAAGTCTGTGGTGTATTGATCACGGCTGCGGTGTGCTGGTACCGGGCCGCCCATGGCAGCACGTCCGCGGCGGGCATGGGCCGGGCGATGCCAAAGCCCTGACCCAGTTCGCAGCCCAACTGCAGCAGCCGCTCGCCCTGGGCCATGGTTTCCACGCCTTCGGCAATCACCTTGCGCTGAAAGGCGTTGGCCAGGCCAACGATGGCGACGACCAGGGTCAGGTCATCGTGGTCGTCAAGCAGGCCCCGGATAAAGATCTGGTCAATCTTGATGGTCTCGGCGGGCAGGCGCTTGAGGTAGGACAGGGACGAGAATCCGGTGCCAAAGTCATCGAGCGCAAAGCACACGCCCAGCGCCTGGCACGCCCGCATGACCTGGCACATGTGTTGCACATCCTCCAGCGCGGCGGACTCCAGGATTTCCAGTTCCAGCAGGCTCGGGGCTACGCTGGGGTAGGCCGCCAGAATGTCCTTGAGGCGTGACACAAAGTCCTCCCGGTGAAAGTGCCGGGCTGCGATATTGACGCTGACCGCCCACCGCTGTCCCTGCGCCACCCACTGCGCGATCTGCGCCAGTGCCTGGTGCAGCACCCACTCGCCCAGGTCCACGATTACATCGGTGTTTTCAACCAGCGGCAAAAAGTGGCCCGGTCCCAGCAGCCCCTGCTCGGGGTGCTGCCAGCGAATCAGGGCCTCCATGCCCACCACCTGGCGATGGCGCATGTTGACCTTGGGCTGGTAGTGGACCCGCAGCTCGCCGTGGCGCAAAGCCTTCTGGACCTGGGTGCGGCGCGAGTGGTTGGTCTGCACTTCCTGATCGAGCTGGGGGTCAAAGAAATGCATGCGGTTGCGACCGGTCTGCTTGGCCTGGCACATGGCCTGGTCCGCGTGGCGCAGCAGGGTGTCGGGGCTGGCATCGTCTTGCGGAAAGACTGCCACGCCGACGCTGGCGGTGATGAGGATCTCCGTGTCGTCGATCGCGTAGGCCGTTTCCAGCTGTTGCAACAACTGGCGCACGCGGGACTGAATGGCTGCGCCATCGGCCTGGCCCCCCAGCAGCACCACGAATTCATCGCCCCCCAACCGGGCCGCCACATCGGTTTCCAGCGCAAAGCTGTGCAGACGCATGGCGACTTCCTTGAGCAGCCGGTCTCCAACGGCGCTGCCATGGCGCTCGTTGATGGCCTGAAAGTTGTCCAGATCCAGCATGCACACGGCCAGGAATTTCTCGGCCTGGCGGCTCTGGAACAAGGCATGCGTCAGGCATTCCGCCAGTGCCGAGCGGTTGCTCAGGCCGGTCAGCGGATCATGCAGGGCCTGCCAGGAGATCTTTTGCAGGAGGTCACGGGTTTCCGTGACGTCACGAAACACCAGCACGCACCCGGTCACCACGCCATTGCTGCGCCGGATGGGGGCAGCCGTGTACTCAATGGCGTAGCGTTCGCCCGAACGGTGTACCAGCAATTGGTCAGTCACATGGGTTGCCACATCCACGGTGTGGGTCTTGTTCGCGTCGAGTGCGTTGGCTTGCGCACCCGACCCCTGGACCAGGCGAAAAACCACCGCCAGCGCCAGCCCTTGCGCTTGGGCCAGCGTGTAGCCCGTGAGGAATTGCGCCACTTCATTCAGGGATTCAATGTTGCCGTCCAGGTCCGTGGTGATGACGCCGTCACCGATGGACGCCAGCGTCACCTCGGCGCGCTCCTTTTCTGCCAGGAGCGCTGCCTGCGCCAGCTTGCGGTCGGTGACATCGACCAGGGTGCTGATGGTGCCGGCCTCCAGTCCGCCCACGCTGGTGAAGGGTGCCTTGAAGTAGCACATTTCACGCAGTTGGTTACCCGCTGCCTTGACCACGATTTCGTTGTCCGCGGGGGGTGAGACGGGGCGTGTGCCGCCCGGGCGTTCGTGCGACAAGGCAATGAAGTCACTCATCAGCGAGTGCCCCACGACATCGGCGGCCGGGGCATCGAATAGCTGCTCCCATGCGCGGTTCACGCCCATGCACACGCCCTGGGTGTCGCGTACAAAGACCGGCAAGGGCAGGGCATCCACCAGCTGCCGTGTGAAGTGCAGCTGTTCATCCTTCTGGCGCTGCGTGGCATGCAGCGAATCCACCAGCGATTGGATCTGCTCGGCCATGCTGTTGAAGGTCTTGGCCATCTGCCTGGCTTCCAGCGTGCCCGTGACCTGCATGCGAGCCTCCAGTCGGCCCGCTTTGAAGTCTTCGGTCGCCCGGTGCAAGCGATCGAGCATGCGCCCATTGGCCCGAAGCAACAGCGTCAACAAGAACAGAATTGTGAAGATGTTCAGCGCCGAGATCCGCGCCTGTGTGGAGACGGTGTGCCATACCTGCCGCAACCCCGCTCCCGGCGCCGTGGCCACGGTCAGGCGCCCTACGGAACCGTCCCCCAGCGTTTGGGTCGACTGCAGTTGCTGGCGCTGAACGTGGACCAGGTCTGCAAACCACAGGGGTACATCGGGGGCGTCGGTCGGGGTTGCCCGCACTGCTTCGACGGCCGTGCCGCCAACGGTCTCCCAGCGCAGGGATTCCACGAAGGGATTGGCTTGCAACCCGACGTCGAGCACAGCCTTGACCCCGCTGGCCGGCCCCTGGGGTGTCACACGGGCCAGCTGGTCCAGCACGTTGCGCCGTGTTTGCTGCAACTGCACCTGCACCATGCTGCTGGCCTCCGCCGTTTCGGCCTCCAGCAGGTAGTGGTAGCGCACCACGGTGACCAGAACAATCAACAACAGAATGGGGAGAAAAAGGCGCGGGTAGGTCCCTTGGGTTATCCAGGTTTTGAAGTCCGCACGTTTCATTGTTTTCCACCCCATCCAGGCAAGTTCCATGTGCTCTCGCGCCCCCGGCGGGGTACGCGGGCCAACATCCGACAGAAACCGTTTTTTGGCAATCGGCGAGTGTAGCCGTGGCCCGCGCAGCAGCAGGAGTCCACCGCCCTCAGGCGCTGGTTTCGTCCAGTGTGGCGTCGTCCAGGTGCCGCGTGTCGGACCAGCCCACCAGGGTCAGTCCATCGGGTGTCCACAACAGGCGGTTGATGGCCGCGTTGCCCAGGTCCCAGGAGCGGGGCGCGTCTATGGCCACATGGGTGGCCAGTCGGTACAGCGCGTCCATGACGCCCCCATGGGCCACCAGCACGATTTGCTCGCCCACGTGCTGGCTGGCCAGGGCGTTGACCGTGGCGGTGACGCGTTCCCGCAGTTGGGTCAGGGTCTCACCGCCCTGGGGTGCAAAGTGGGGATCGCGCTGGCGCCAGCGGCGCGATTCTTCGGGCCAGTCGATGTTGATCTGGGCATAGGTCTGCCCCTCAAAAATTCCGAACCCCCGCTCGCGCAGGCCGGTGTGCGGATGCACCTGGCGCGCGGCCGGGTTGACATTGAGGTCGGCAATGGCCTGGGCTGTGGCGCGCGCGCGAGACAGGTCGCTGGTGTAGATGGCGGCGATGTCCTCGTCGGCCAGGGCCTGCGCGGCGCGCTGGGCCTGCCACTGGCCGCGTTCGTTCAGGCCGATGTCCAGGTGGCCCTGCAGGCGCGTGTCTACGTTCCAGGCGGTCTCGCCGTGGCGGATGGCAATGATGCGGGTGGCGCTCATGGCTGGGGCTACGCCATCACCACCTGCAGGCCGGGCAGCCCGGTCAACGCGGGCGGCGTGATGTCTTCCGCGTCAAAGGCCGTGTCCCCATCCGCATCGGGCACGCCGGTGGCTTTGATGGCTTTGAAGTCGTGGCGCTTGTGGTCCATCAGGTGGGAAGGCACCACGTTTTGCAAGGCCGTGAACATGGTCTCGGCGCGGCCAGGGTATTGCTTCTCCCAGTCGCGCAGCATATTGCCGATCTGCACGCGCTGCAGGTTGGTCTGGCTGCCACACAGCGAGCACGGGATGATGGGGTAGGCGCGGTGCGCGGCCCATCGGATCAGGTCTTTCTCGGCCACATAGGCCAGCGGCCGGATGACGATGAACTCACCATTGTCGCTGGTCAGCTTGGGTGGCATGCCCTTGAGCTTGCCGCCAAAGAACATGTTCAGGAAGAAGGTCTGCAGCATGTCGTCGCGGTGGTGGCCCAGCGCCAGCTTGTTGCACTTCAGGCGGCGCGCCACGCTGTACAGAATGCCCCGGCGCAGCCGGCTGCACAGGCTGCACATGGTCTTGCCCTCGGGGATGTTGCGCTTGACGATGGAGTAGGTGTCCTGCGTCTCGATGTGGTACTCCACGCCCAGGCTCTTCAGGTACTCGGGCAGGATGTGGTCGGGGAAGCCGGGCTGCTTCTGGTCGAGGTTGACCGCCACGATCTCGAACTTGATGGGTGCACGTTGCTGCATCTTCAGCAAAATGTCGAGCATGCCGTAGCTGTCCTTGCCACCCGACATGCAGACCATGACGCGGTCGCCTTCCTCGATCATGTTGAAGTCGATGATGGCTTGGCCGACCTGGCGGCACAGGCGTTTTTCGAGCTTGTGGGTTTCACGCTCGATCTTCAAATCCCTGGCCGCGGGAGCGACTTCGTCTTCTATCCAAACGGCATTCATAAATTCATCTTTCTCCGAATACTACGGAAATTGGGGTCAGAGGCCCATTTCTCTCAAGGTTTCATTTTCCGACAAAGTGACTGTCCGGAATGGGGATCCGACCCCAATTCCCCGCATCACCATTGGCCGGCTTCGACCCGGATCGCCACTTCGCAGTCGTCAAAAATCTCCAGCTTGGCAATCTTCACCCGCACGCCCAGCACGCCGGGCAGCTGCATCAGCCGGTGCGCCAATTTGCCGATCAGGCTTTCCAGCAGGTTCACATGCTCGGCCGTGCACTCGTCGATGATGATTCTGCGTACCTTGCGGTAATCCAGCACATGGTGAATATCGTCGTCGTGTGGCAACAGGGGCTGGGCGCCCAGGCTCAGCTCCGCGTCGACCTGGATCGGCTGCGGTGCGATTTTTTCTGACTCCAGAATGCCCAGACTGGCGTCAAAGCGCAGGCCGGTGAGCGTCAGGATCTGGGTTCCCGTGGTGTGTTGCATAGTAGGGTTTGGACTCACATCAGGGAAAAATCGCGCTCAAAGCGCATCAGGTGCTGGCCACCGTCCACCAGCAGCGTGGTGCCGGTGATGGACTGGTTTTGCAGCGCAAAGAGGACGGCAGACGCCACATCCTGCGGCGTGGAGGAGCGCCCCAATGGCGACAGCGTGTGCAGGGCCTCGAATTTGGCGTCACTGAGCAAATGGCTGGTCAGTGTGAGACCCGGCGCCACACCCACCACCCGCACCAGCGGACTCAGGGCCAGTGCCAGCATGGTATTGGCGGCTTCCAGCGCGGCCTTGGACAGGGTGTAGCTGAAGAAATCGGGGTTCTGGTTCCACAGCTTCTGGTCCAGCAGGTTGACCACCACACCACGCCCCCACGCTCCGCCGCTGCGCGGGAGGGGGGGCAATTCCTCAGGCCCTTCAGGCTGGTTCGCAGCGCGTTGCTGGATGTGGGTGTGCAGCGCCTGCGCCAGCACGATGGCCGCTCCGGCGTTGCTGCGCATGTGCTTTTCCATGGCGGCAAAACTGAAGCTGGCGTTGGTGTCGTGCTCAAAGGTGGAGGCGCTGTTGACCACGGCGTCCACGTGGCCCATGGCCTGCACCACCGTGGGCAACAGGCCCCGGACCGCCATCTCGTCGTCGAGGTTTGCATGAAATCCGGCTGCGCCCCTCGTCAAATGGTCGCAATCCGCTATTGTTTTTGTAGCGTCATCGAGCGAACTCCGGTAATGCACGGCCACCCGCCAGCCTGCTTGCGCCAGTGCCAGCGCAATTTCGCGGCCCAGACGCCGGGCCGCACCCGTCACCAAAACGGTGGGCACAGCGACGCCAGGAGGGGGGGAAAGGGGCATGGAGCAGAAATCCGGTGTGGGGTGTAAAGCCGGTGATTTTACCGACCCGGCCATCCTCGGCCACAATACGCGCGCCACCCTGGCATGCCAACCCCTGACCTACGCTCCGTGCAAGCCCTGTCATTTTTTGCAAATCGCCCGTCTGTTGTGAAATGGATCGCAAGGCTAACCGCCGTGCTGGCCCTGGCCGGAGTGATGCTGGCCGCCTACGTGGTGCTGGTGTTGATCCCCAGCCTGCCCACGCTGGATGCGGTGACCGACTACCGACCCAAGCTGCCGCTGCGCGTGTACACGGCCGACAACGTGCTGATTGGCGAATTTGGCCAGGAGCACCGCGACTTTGTGGCCATTGCGGATATTCCCGACCTGATGAAGAACGCATTGCTGTCTATTGAAGACGCGCGTTTTTACACGCACAGCGGGGTGGATTTCATTGGTCTGGCGCGCGCCCTGAGCGGCGGCCTGCAGGAAGGGGCGTCCACCATCACCATGCAGGTGGCACGCAACTTCTACCTGACCCAGGAGCGCACCGTCACGCGCAAGCTCAAGGAAGCCATCCTGACCTACCGCATTGAAAACGCCCTGACCAAGGACCAGATCCTGGAGCTGTACATGAACCAGATCTACCTGGGCCAGCGCAGCTACGGTTTCTCCAGCGCGGCGCGCACCTACTTTGGCAAGTCGCTGGCTGAGCTGAGCATTGCCCAGGCCGCCATGCTGGCGGGCGTGCCGAAGAATCCGGTGCACCACAATCCGGCGGCGAATCTGGAGCGCGCCAAGCAGCGCCAGATGCAGGTGCTCAAAAGCATGCTGCGCCACAGTCACATCACACAGGCGCAGTATGACCAGGCCAGTGCCGAGCCCATCCGTGTCAGCACCAGTCCCAATGTCGAGCCTCACGGCGCCTTTGTCGCCGAGATGGTGCGCCAGAGCATGGTCGCGCAGTACCAGGACGCGGCCTATACGATGGGCCTCAAGGTGGTGACCACGATCAACCAGGCGGAACAACTGGCCGCATACGAGTCGGTGCGGCGCAATGTGCTGGCCTATGACCAGCGCCACGGCTACCGCGGCCCGGAAGCCTTTGTCGAGCTGCCCGCCGACCAGGATGCCCGCGACGACGCCATCGACGCGTTGCTGCAAAAACACCCGGCCAGCGACGGCCTGTTGAGCGCTGTGGTGACCGCGGTGGCGGGCAAGACCTTGAAGGCCGACCTGGCCTCGGGGGAATCGATCCAGGTCACGGCCGAGGGCCTGGGCTTTGCTGCCAGTGCGCTGCAACCCAATGCCGCCAAGGCTGTGCGCATTCGCCCCGGTGCGCTGATCCGCGTCGTGCAGACCCGCAACATGAAGTGGACCATCTCCCAGTTGCCCGAGGTGGATGCTGCCTATGTCTCGCTCAATGCCCAGAGTGGCGCCTACCGCGCGCTAGTGGGGGGCTTTGACTTCCGCCGCAAGAACTTCAACCACGCCACCAGCGCGTGGCGCCAGCCGGGATCCAGCATCAAGCCCTTCATTTACTCCGCGGCGCTGGAACGCGGCTTTGCGCCGGCCACGCTGATCAACGATGTGCAGCTCTCAAGCACCACCACCGAGAGCCTGAAGTGGGACCCGCGCAATGACGACGACAAATACGACGGGCCCATCCGCATGCAGGACGCGCTGGCGCAGTCCAAAAACGTGGTCTCGGTGCGCATCCTCAAGGCCATTGGCGTGGAGTATGCGCGTGACTATCTGTCCCGCTTTGGGTTTGACGCCGACAAGCACCCCTCCAACCTGACCATGGCGCTGGGCACGGGCTCGGTCACGCCGGTGCAGTTGGCCAGCGCCTATGGTGTGTTCGCCAACGGTGGCTACCGCGTGAGCCCGTGGCTGATCCAGCGCGTTGTCGACGCCAAGGGCAAGCTGCTGTTTGAATCCGACAAGCCCGCCACGCCGCCCGAAGACGCGCGCGCCATCGATGCGCGCAACGCCTTTGTCACCGACAGCATGCTGCGCGAAGTCACCCGCTCGGGCACCGGCGCCCAGGCCAGCGTGAAGCTGGAGCGCCGTGACCTGGCCGGCAAGACCGGAACCACCAGCGACGCCATGGACGGCTGGTTTGCCGGATACGCCAACAACATCGTGTCGGTGGCCTGGATGGGCTACGACGAGCCGCGCTCGCTGGGCACACGCGAGTTTGGCGCCACACTGGCCCTGCCGATCTGGATCGACGCCATGCGCCAGGCGCTGGTGGGCACCGTCACCGCAGAGCGTGCCGTGCCGGACCAGATCTATTTTGTCGATGGCCGCTGGAACTTCAGTGAATTTGACAGTGACGCGGGGGTGAAGACGCTGGGGCTGGATGACGCCACGGCGGACTGAGTGGAGAGGTGGGCGCGAAACCCCGTTTTGCGCACATACGCGTTCAACAGTGCCTGGCTTTCTTCAGCCATGAACCCAGACACCAGCTGGAGCGCGTTCCCCTTGTGTCGATAGTAGTCACTGAAAGCAAGCAAGTCGATCGCGCCCACAAGAGGGTCAGCCGCGCCGGTGACGAGTGACTGGATGCCGACGTTGATGATCGCCCCCAGGCACATCATGCAGGGTTCAAGGGTTGTGTAAATCGTGCACTGCCGCTTGTGCGTAGCCAAGAACGGGGCCACGCTTTGAATGGCCGACAGCTCTGCGTGGTGTGTATCGTTGGCGGGGTGGTCAATGGCATTGCGCCCCACCGCGATGATGGTGCCGTTGTGAACAATGACTGCGCCAATCGGCATGTTTCCCGCATCGAATGCCAATTTGGCTTGTGCCAATGCGGCGAGCATGTGTTCGCGGTGTGGGTGTGGAGGTGTTGTGTCCATAGGCGGCCTGGTGTTGATTGGTCGGATGCCGGTATCCAGACAGTGATGCTCAGCACAACTGAGCGATTCTAGGTCGCAGATCAACTCCGACCCCGACCACTCAAAAAACAACTTTCACCCGCGCTCCCGCTCCATCGCCCGGCGCTGCCGTCCCGCCTTGGTGCGCGACTTCCACTGCGCCAACTGGCTTTGCCGCTCCAGCGCGCCCATGCTGTCACGGCGGGTTTCGCGCAGCAGCTTGTGGTAGTTCTTCAGGCGCAGCGGGTCGACCTGGGCGCGCACCGCGCAGCCGGGCTCGTCCTGGTGGCTGCAGTTGCGGAACCGGCATTGCCCGGCCAGGGTGCTGATGTCCTCAAACAGTTGTCCCAGGGTGTGGGCGTCCACGTCCGGGCGTAGTGTGCGCACGCCTGGCGTGTCGATGACACAGGCGCCTGCAGGCAGCAGGTGCAGAGAGCGCGCGGTGGTGGTGTGCTTGCCACGGCTGTCGTGTTCGCGCACAGCGCCGGTGTCTTGCGTGCTGCTGCCCAGCAGGCAATTGGTCAGCGTGCTTTTGCCCGCTCCCGATGAGCCCAGCAGCACCAGGGTTTGGCCCATGCCCAGGTAGGGGCGCAAGGCCTGGGCCGCCGCGTCGCTGCGGGCATCCACGGCCACCACGTCCACGTGCTGGCCCACCCGTGCGCGCACCTGTTGCAGGCGCTGTTCCACCGCATGTGGCGCGGTCTGCCGCACGATGTCGGCCTTGGTCAATACGACGACCGGCAGCACGCCACTGCTGCCCACCAGGGCCAGGTAGCGCTCCAGCCGTTGCAGGTTGAAGTCCAGGTCCAGCCCCATGACCAGTAACGCGGTGTCCACGTTGCTGACGATGGTGTGGCGGCTGCCGTCGGCGTCGCGGCGCACGATCTGGCTCAGCGGTGGTGCGCGCTCGGTCACCCAGCGTTGCTGGTGTTCGTCCACGCTGCACAGCACCCAGTCGCCGACGGCCAATGCGCTGCCCTGGTCCTCCAACGCCCGGGTCAGGCGGGTCGTGCTGCGGGCGCTGTGCTGGTCGGTTCCATCGTGTACGTCCACCGTTTCGCGGTGCACGGCCGTGGCCCGCATCCACTGGTGCGGTATGCCATCGGGTGGCGCAGTGGTGGCCACATCAACGGTGGCCAGGGTTTGCGCCATGGCGGGGGTGAGTCCCAGGCGGCGCAGTGTCTCAAAAGAAAAATCGATCATGGTCTCTAGCAATGTCTTGGTAAGGCCTCGGGCCAGGGCGTGCGCAGACGGCACGCCACATGGCGCAGAAGCAAATAAGGAATGGGTGGGGCTAGCGAGCGGCCCGATCAAGACAGAGAAGACACACGCCCTGTGCAACAGGGCGAAGACCCGGCGCTAGTTCACGGTGCGCGGGTTGGCAAACTCAGCTCTCAGGCGGCCAGCAGGAAGGGGGTGGGTGTATGAACAATCATGGAAGCACTCCTTCGCGGTGGGTTGAGAACGGTTGCGGCGAGGCGTGGTGCATCGCGAGTGGTGATTGTGAGGAACTGCCCCACCGCTGTCAATGCATGCCACGGGGCGCTGTGTTCCGCATGCAACAGGGATGGCGCGGCTTGCTACCCTGCGCTGAAGAACCACACCGTGCAGATCAGACCGTCGCGGACCTCATAGACTGCGGCAGCCTCCATCGTGCCCTCTCCAACCCCTACGATGCGCTCATGGTCGATCACCTTGTTGCCCAGGACCATGCGGCTCACCAGTTCTGCATGCAGGCCCGGGAGGTTGAAACGGTGGGTCGCATAGTGTTCCGCCAGTGCGGCCTTGCCAGACAGGGCTGGTTGCGTTGCAGGCGGGCGAAACACCAGCACATCGTCGGTGTACTCTGCGATGAAGCGTTGCAGGTCACGGGCGTTGTAGGCGTCCAGTTGGCGTTGCACGGGGCGTTCAGTGGTCATGGTGTCCATCATAGGGCCGGGTGCTGTGAAGCTTGGGAGACAATCCTGCCTGACATATGACGATACCCACTCATACCAACCCCGTGCCCGGCGCGTCTGAGCCCCTGCCAGATGCCATGCTGACGCATTTGCAACACACCATAGCCACCCACGGCGGCTGGATCGGTTTTGACACCTTCATGGCGCAAGCCCTGTACGCCCCAGGGCTCGGTTACTACAGCAGGGGTTCCACCGTGTTTGGCGCTATGCCGCAAGGGTTGCGAGCGGCCGATGGTGTGCTCAAAGGTGCGGGCAGCGATTTCGTGACCGCGCCCGAGATGACACCCCTGTTTGGCCAGGCGCTGGCCCGCCAGATTGCGCAGGCCCTGCAGGCCACGGGCACAGACGAGATCTGGGAGTTTGGCGCCGGCACCGGCGCCCTGGCGCTGCAGATTCTGGACGCGCTCGATGCGTTGGATGTCACGGTACGCCGCTACACCATTGTCGATTTGTCCCAACCCCTGAAAGCGCGCCAGCAGGCCACGCTACGGGCCCATGCCGACCGGGTCCAGTGGGCAGACGCATTGCCGGACGCCATGCGGGGCGTCGTGGTCGGCAACGAGGTGCTGGACGCCATGCCGGTCAAGCTGCTGGCCCGCGTGGATGGTGTGTGGCAGGAACGGGGCGTGGTGTGGAGCGGCAACACCGCCGCGCCGCTGGCCTGGCAAGACCGGCCCACCGATCTGCGGCCGCCCGAAGACGTGCCGGGTGCGCACGACTACGTGACCGAAATCCACCCGCAGGGCGAGGCATTTGTGCGCACGCTGGCCGACCGTTTGCAGGCCGGCGCGGTGTTCCTGCTGGACTATGGTTTTCCGGAAAGCGAGTACTACCATGCGCAGCGCCACATGGGCACGGTGATGTGCCACCACGCCCACCAGGCCGATGGCGACCCGCTGGTGCTGGTGGGCAGCAAAGACATCACGGCCCACGTCAATTTCACCGGCATTGCGGTGGCCGCACAGCAAGCCGGGCTGGAAGTTTTGGGCTACACCAGCCAGGCCCATTTTTTGATGAACTGTGGCCTGGTCGATGCCATGCAGGCCGCCTCCATTGCGGACCGTTCGGCGGCGCAAAAGCTCATTCTGGAGCACGAGATGGGCGAGTTTTTCAAGGTCATCGGCCTGACCACGGGTGCCTACTGGGAGGCCATGGGTTTTGCCCGCGGCGACCGCACGCACCGCTTGTAGGGCCCGGCGCAGTCCGTGCGCTCAGGGTCTGGCCAAATGCCGGACGCCACGGAAACCATCGCCCTGACGGTCTCCGGGCTTCTTGTCATCGAACCACAGGTACAGCGGTTTTCCCTTGTAGGTCCACTGTCTCTTGCCGTCTTCGCGAACGATGACAGCGTAGTCGCCCGTCGGTTTGACATCTTCTTTGGCTGCATAGGGTGGCCAACTGAGGCTGCACCCTCCTACGCACAGGCTTTGGCCAGAATTCGCCACGTCGTTGTCCCAGATATAGAGGCTCATGCCCGCCTCGTCTGTGAGCACACCGTCGCGGACCTGGGGCTGTGCTGCAAGCATCCCGGAGTAAGCGAGCAGGCACACTGCAACCCCGGTGCAAAGCAGGAATCGGTTGGTTTTCATGGTGGTCTCTCCGTAGCGGATGTTTCTTGAATAATGGATACAAATGCGCACAGTTCTGTGACGCAGATCAAAGGCAGGCTAAGATCGCGCCTCTATGCGTGTACGGTTTTTCAACAGATTCACACACAGTCGCCTGGCGTGGCTGTTGGGGATGCTGTTGCTCATGCCGCTGGCGCAGACGGCGGCAAACTGGCACCTGGTTTCGCACATCCCTGCGCAGGTTTCTGCGCCGGCGGACGAGACGGCGGCTGCGCTGGTCGACTATTGCGGTCTGTGCGACGTCGCGCTGGCGACGACCGGTGGTCTGCTGCCAACCCTGGCCACACTACCCACCGCCGACGCGGTACCCCACGCCGCACCCGGCTTGGCCTTTGCGACGGCGGTTATCACGCCACCATGGCCGCCCTACGCCAGCCGCGCACCCCCCTTTGCCCTGAACTGATTCGTGAATGTCGACGTTGAAACTGCGCCTGGCGCAGTGGGCGTCGTGTCTAGTCATTTCCTGGAGCAAAACTTCATGCGTTTTCATTTTCCGGCGGGCCACAACCTCGCCTTTTTCCTCGCCTTTCCTCTCGCCCTGGCCGCGCCCTTGGGGGCCTTGGCCGCAGCACCTGCCCCCCTCAACCCCACCGACGTGCAAAGCCTGCGCCAGGAAATCGACGCCATGCGCGCCGACTACGAGGCCCGTTTGAAGTCGCTGGAGCAGCGGTTGATCGCAGCGGAACGCGCGGTACCAGCCACGCCCACAGCCACTGCCATAGCGCCTCAGCCAGCGCCACCGTTGGCGGCTGCACCGGTACCCGCGGTCAGCCCAGCGCCCGCTGGTGCCGCCGCCAATGCCTTCAACCCGGCGATGTCGTTGATTCTGTCGGGCCTGTATACCGGCACCACGGTAGACCCTGTCAATTACCGCATCACCGGTTTTCAGCTGCCCAGGGCTGCCGAGGCCGGACCCGGTGCGCGCGGGCTCAGCCTGGCCGAATCCGAGCTGGGCCTGTCGGCCAACATCGACCCCTGGTCGCGCGGAGTGGCCAATATTTCACTGCACGCGGATGACTCCGTGTCGGTGGAAGAGGCCTATGTGCAAACCACCGCACTGGGCAATGGCTTGACCGCCAAGGCCGGGCGGTTTTTGTCGGGCATTGGCTACCTCAATGCCCAGCATGCCCACACCTGGGACTTTGTCGACAACCCATTGGCCTACCAGGCCCTGCTGGGCACCCAGTACCGCGACGATGGTCTGCAAGTGCGCTGGCTGGCCCCAACCGACCAGTACCTGGAGCTGGGCCTGGAACTGGGCCGCGGGCGCAACTTCCCGGGAAGTGACACCGGCAAGAACGGCGCGGGCATGGCGTCGTTCGCCCTGCACACCGGTGGTGATATGGGCGACAGCCACAATTGGCGCGCCGGACTCTCGGTGTTGCGCACCGACGCCACTGGCCAGGAGCTTGGTTTCATGGATGGCACCAGCAACTGGGTCGGCAATGCGTTTACCGGCAGCACCCAGGTTGCCATCCTCGACGGCGTCTGGAAGTGGGCGCCGAATGGCAATGCAACCCGCACCAGCTTCAAGCTGCAGGGCGAATACCTGCGCAGCAGGCGCAGCGGGTCTCTGAGCTATGACACGGCGGGAGCCAACACCACCGATGCCTACCAGGCAACGCAATCGGGCTGGTACCTGCAGGGCGTTTACCAGTTTCTGGGCAACTGGCGCGTGAGTGTGCGCACGGAGCAGCTGGATGCCGGCTCACCGGACTTTGGGTTGAATGCGGCGGCCTTGGCCGGCACCGGCTTCAAGCCCGCCAAGGACACGCTGATGCTGGACTACAACCCCAGCGAGTTCTCACGGATTCGCCTGCAGCTGGCACAGGACCGCGCCCGCGAGGGCCAGGTCGACAACCAGGTCTTCCTGCAGTACCAAATGAGCCTGGGTGCCCACGGCGCCCACGGCTATTGATCCCCCAATGGCATTGAGGAGTTAGTAATCATGAAACAAAAATCTCTTTTGCTGATGCTGGCCGCGCCCCTGGCGCTGTTGCTGGCCGTGCCCGCCCACGCCGCCCTGCGCGTCTTTGCCTGCGAGCCCGAATGGGGCGCGCTGGCGCAAGAGTTGGGTGGTGATCTGGTTGACGTCTCCGTGGCGACCAGCGCGCTGCAGGACCCGCACCAGATCCAGGCCAAGCCCAGCCTGATTGCACGGGCCCGTAATGCCGATCTGGTGGTGTGCACCGGCGCCGAGCTGGAGATCGGCTGGCTGCCGATCTTGCTGCAACAGTCGGGCAACACCAAGGTGCAGGAAGGCCAACCGGGCAACTTCGCGGCAGCAAACTTTGTGCGCAAGCTCGATGTGCCGGGGCAACTGGATCGCGCGCAGGGCGACGTGCATGCGGCGGGCAATCCGCACATCCAGACCGACCCGCGCAACATCGCGCTGGTAGCCACCGCGCTGGGCGCCCGCTTGCAGCAGATCGACCCCGCGCACGCCGGCCAGTATGCGCAGCGTCTGGCCGACTTCTCTCAGCGCTGGCAGCAGGCCATGGGGCGCTGGACGGCGCAGGCCGCACCGCTCAAGGGCGTGGCCGTGGTCTCGCAGCACAAAGCCTTTGTCTACCTGTACGACTGGTTGGGTTTGAAAGAGGTGGCGGTTCTGGAGCCCAAGCCCGGCGTCGAGCCCACGGCCTCGCATTTGCAGGCGGTGCTGGTGGCGCTCAAGGGCACGCCGGCGCGCATGAGCATTTACTCGGCCTACCAGGATTCCAAGCCCTCGGACTGGCTGAGCCGCAATGCCGGTGTGGCTGCCGTCAAGATCCCGTTCACCGTGGGCGGCACCGACGGCGCCAAAGACCTGTTTGGCCTGTTTGACGACACGCTGGCCCGGTTGCTGGCGGCCGGAGCCAAGCCATGAACTGGAGCGCGCTGGACTGGGGCATTCTCGGCCCCGCCTTCATTGCCGGCCTGCTGGTGCTGGCAACCCACGTGCCGCTGGGTGCCCAGGTGCTGGACCGGGGCATCGTCTTCATTGACCTGGCGATTGCGCAGATTGCCGGGCTGGGTGTGATTGCGGCAGACGCTCTTGGCTTGCCTGAAGGCGGCGTGGCGGTGCAGATCGCCGCCGTGGTCGCGGCCCTGCTGGGGGCCCTGCTGTTGACCTGGACCGAGCGCAAGGCGCCGCAGCAACAGGAGGCGCTGATCGGCGTGATGTTCATCCTGGCGGCCTGCGCCGGCATCCTGCTGCTGTCGGGCAATCCGCATGGGGGCGAGCATCTGAAGGAGTTGCTGGTGGGCCAGATTCTGTGGGTCAACACCACGCAGCTGCTGTGGCTGGGCGGCGTGTCGGCGCTGATCCTGTTCGCGCTGTGGCGGGGCTGGGTTGCCCGGCTGGGCCGCTTCGGTTTCTACGCGGTGTTCGCGCTGGCGGTGACGGCCTCGGTGCAGCTGGTGGGTGTCTACCTGGTGTTCTCCAGCCTGATCATCCCGGCCCTGGCCACCCGCACTGCGGCAGGCGGCAATCGGCATGGGGTGGCCTATGCGATTGGCGCAGTGGGTTATGGGGTGGGCCTGGCCTTGTCGGCGGTGCTGGATCTGCCGTCGGGCGCGGTCATCGTGTGGACGCTGGCGGCCTGCGCCCTGGCCTGGGCCTTGAAACCGGGTGCACCCAGCCCCACGTGATGTGGCTACAAGGCCACTTCAAAACCGACCATGACTGAATCACTGCACATCGTTTGCCCGCACTGCCACACCACGAACCGCGTCAAAACCGTTGACCAGGCCAAGGCGCCCGACTGTGGCAGCTGCCACCAGCCGCTGTTCACCGCCCATACCACGGCGCTTGACGAGGCTGGGTTTGACAAGCACGTCGCACGCAACCAGATTCCGGTGCTGGTGGACTTCTGGGCGCCCTGGTGCGGCCCGTGCCGCCAGATGGCGCCGGGGCTGGAGCAGGCCACGGCCCAGCTGGAGCCCCACATTCGCGTGGCCAAGGTCGACACCGAAGCGGTGCAGGCACTGGGTGCGCGCTTCAACATCCGCAGCATCCCCACACTGGCGCTGTTCGTCGGCGGGCGCGAGGTGGCGCGCCAGGCCGGTGCCATGGGCGCGGCTGACATCGTGCGCTGGACGCGCGCGCATCTGCCGGCGTAGGCGCTAAACTGGCGCATGCCCTTTGGAGTTTTTCGCCATACCGTTTGTGTCTGCGTTGCAGCTGCGGGTTTCGCGTCAACGGTTTTTGCGGGGGAAAAAATCACCCTGTATGGGGATGAAAACTACGCGCCGTATAGCTATGTCGAAGGCGGTCGCTTCAAGGGCATGTATGTCGACATTCTGAATGCGGCTGCCCAGCGGCTCAAGCCAGCCTATGACATCACGCTGCTGCCGATACCATGGAAGCGGGGCCTGGCCGACCTGGAATTTGGCAGCGCCTTTGCGCTGTTCCCGCCGGGTCTCAAACGCGAACGCACCTACATAGACCGCTACTCGGTGGCCATGTACCGTGAGACCGTGGTGGTGTTTTGCAACGATGCGGTGATGGCCGTGCCGCGCAAGACATTCCCCGACGACTTCGCCGGTTTGACGGTGGGCGTCAACCTGGGTTTTCTGCTGTCGGACCGACTGATGCAGGCGGCCAAACTGGGTACTGTCAAGCTGGAGTCGGCAAAGAACAACGACGCCAATCTGAAGAAGCTGGCGGGCCACCGCATCGACTGTTTTGCCAGTGACCGGGCCGCCGCCCGCTACGCCGCGCGGCAGCTGGGGGCCTACTTTGGCAACACCGGTTTCAAGTTGCAGGAAGCGGTGGAACTGTCGGGGGAGGACACCTTCATCGGCTACAGTGCCAAGAATCGACCGGCGTACCGGGCCGATTTCATCGCCAAAATGGACGCTGCGCTGGAGGCCATGAAGCGCAACGGGCAACTGGCAAAAATTGTGGCCGAGTATTTGCGCTAGGAGCCTGGGCGGCAGAGCGTTCTGCTCCGTGTCCCCCGCCCTTCGGGCTCCTCCTGATATTGTTCTTACCGCTCCCATTGCGCTAAAGGGAGCCCGAGCGGACGACCCCGATCTCCTCCTTGGGACACCAAGCCCGTGGTTAAGACTGGGGCGCTGCCCGGATTCGACGTAGTA
>Ga0208509_1000012_pt1 | contig 142360 bp, 137 predicted proteins | sample LakWasMeta7_HOW4_2_FD_183857 | JGI IMG/M metagenome (GOLD analysis project Ga0208509, IMG submission 183857) | Freshwater sediment methanotrophic microbial communities from Lake Washington under simulated oxygen tension - Sediment Metagenome... | ecosystem: Environmental > Aquatic > Freshwater...
ACGCCCCAGACCAACCGGTGATTGTAATGGCCTACTTGTGGTGGCTCAGCGCATTGCTGACCAGCTTGGACGTGATGTCCACAATCTGGATCATGCGGTCATAGGCCATGCGGGTGGGGCCGATGACACCCAGCGTGCCAACCACCTTGCCATCCACCTCGTAGGGGCTGCTGACGATCGACAGGTCTTCGAACGGCACCACCTGGCTTTCGCCACCGATAAAGATGCGCACGCCCTCGGCCTGCCCGGCAATGTCCATCAGGCGCATCAACTGGGCCTTTTGCTCGAACAGCTCGAAGGCGCGACGCAGGTGGCCCATGTCGCTGGAAAAGTCGGAGTATTGGAATTGCTACCAGATGGCAATTGATCGGGCTAAGCTGACTTTCGCCGAGTCGGCTACCAACTCCAAAAATTCAATGTATTCAAAAACCACTTCAACTGCGAAGCCCGTATTACCACCAAGTGAATGCACGGTTGCGTTTCTTTGATCATAAAACTCGTTCCACTTCGCGTGCATGCGTGCGGCGCATTCCTCCTTCTTCGTAACAGCAAAATATTTCTTGAGCTTGTTGCTCTCCGAAACGGAGGAAAGAAATCCCACAATACTTATTCGCTTTAATATCTCAACTACGACGTCCGGACGAAAATTATTCGAATGATGCGTGAACGAAGCGCTAACGAGTTTGGATGCGTCGTCGTTTACTACGAAACCTTGCAAAGAATCCAGTGCACCGCGCACCTTACCCAGCAGTGTCGGATCGGGAGTATTTTTGGACAGTATGCTATTTGTAAATCTCAATTGATCGCGCGAAGCTTTCCAGTAAGCATCGCGCACTTTGTTTCGCGTTTCAACCGCCAAGGTTGGATACTTGTCCATCAGATAGTTGGCACATTGAACCGTCACTTCGCGGACGAACTCTTCGAAAGCAGACGCCAAAAAAATCAACGCCATCGAATTGGCAGTATTGCAGGTCTGCGCGCTTACTTGTTTAAGATCGACACCACTTCGTGCAGTGGTTAAGACTCCCGGAGTCTTACTTGCAGCTTCCACGGTTACCATAATCTCACGTATCTGCTTTGTTCGAATCGTGAAATCTTGAAGTGGCCCTTCCAAGTCAGCTACAGGCATTTATAAATGCTTCCCAAATAGCTCGCGGAAAATTGCGATTCTCTTCTTTATATCAGCCGCAGTATTGGCGGAACCGGTAAGCGCTCCTGTACTCGCTTGGCTTGCTACCAATTGTTTGTAATCAGCTTGGATTGCTTCTTTGTTTGCTTCCAGTTTTGCACGATCTTCCCAAATTTCGTCCAGTGCAACCATAATGCCGTCATATATCCCCGCGACGGGTCTATACGGGACTCCACGTTTTGGCGGATGCAGACAAAACGCATGCCCATTAAATAGACTATTGGCGAACTCAAGCCGGGAAATGAATCTTTCACCTAATTTGGTGGCCACCGCAGGCGTACAGTCAATATTACGTTCCATGCAGCGGTCGAGCATGGCCTTCATAGACCCTTGTATCTGAGCGTCATTGTCCAGCGCAAAGAATCGCAGCACCAATTGGCAGTCCCCCATAGTCTTGTACAAGGTGTTTTTTTGGCGTGCCTCTTCTTCGTAGTACTCATTGGAGTCTGCATTGGTGTAGGCCGGAATCCCCCAAATACGAGTGAATGTCTCGTTTCTAGAAAGACTAACTATTAATTCATTGAAATGCCCACCATAAATAGCGTTTCTTATTTCTTGTGCGCTGAGCCGCTTCCCACCAGTATTGAGTCTTTCAAAAACAAAACGACGCAACTCATAGTGTCGCGGTGAATTTGCCTTGCGAATTTTTCCCTGAGATTCTTGCAGTAGGACAATTGCGGATATGGACGCCCTGTCGAGATTTCGTTTTACCTTCGGAGGAAGCTTGCTGTATGTCCTGCCGTTGAGGGACGATATTATTTGTAAACCACGCAAACTGAAATCATTGTTTAGAAACTCCTTTATGGCATTCAACCGTTGCTGTCCGTCCATCACCTCATATCGTGCAAGTTCATTTTCATAAAAGAAAACTGGAGGAACGGGAACATTTAGAAGTAACGACTCGATAAGCATTGACTTCTGCTGATTTGACCACCTGAGGCGCCGTTGATACTCGGGCCTCAGGTTTACACCATCACCAGAAGCAATCAGATCGCGAATTTGCGGTAAAAGGAAATTATTGGTTTGGTATATAACCCTAAATGGTTGTCCACCTAACTGGTCATCAATCGATGCATCTGACGAAGGCGCCAAATCGAATTCATCTTGGTCGAGCAAATCGTCAGACTCGTCAATTTCGTCTGCGACATCATGTATACCAATGGGCATTTTTGTTCGATCCTATGAGCTTTTCTGTAATCGCTGATCCTACAGCTTCCTGGAGGTTGCGGCGTCCAGTCTTGGCATTCAGATGCAGATCATCATTGCCACGTGTTTGGGTCGACAATGACTGAGTTCAAAGCGCGTCACTTGTTCGCTACTATTTCGACGGTAGCTTAGGTGCAGTTACAACTGTGTCCCCAGCATTGGCCTTTCGCCAGTATCCGCCCTCGATCATTGCTACTCCTTGCTCGTTCTGAGTTGCCGGATATACCCGAACAGACACAGACTCCCCGCGCATAGGAGACGGTACGCCAAGTGCTTTCGCAATCACTACATGCGATCCGAACTGCCCTAAGATAATGATGCCTTTGGGGCGGAGCGCGGTTCTCGACCCTCCATTCTCACGCACTCTTTTCATGTAGTCATCTTGCTTCGCTACCGTCGCAACAACGCCGCGCCCAACACGCATTCCGCTCGCCACAGTAAATAGTTGATTCAATCGCTGGGTCCCATGCCGCAGACTCATGATTCCGTCCACTGTGTTGGCAGGTAGCTGAAGAAGAATATTCGGCAGCAATGCCAAATGGGTCAGATTTCCCAACTGCGATGTTGAACCGTTTTGGGATGGGCTATATAGCCAGTGAATGGCTAACCGTCCTTCGGGATTTAACGTGCATTTACCGTCCCGATTCGGTCTACCCAGTAAATGGGCATGCGCTCTGACCAGGCCTACATTCCATTCGGACTGTTGGTCATTCGCCCAGACCAGTAAACATAATTTCCCGTGGGCTTCAGGAGGAATCATCCAGCCGCCAAGTGTCTGCGAATACTTGCAGTCAACGTCATTGCCCGCAATTTTGTAATCTAGCTCATCGCCATCATCAAAATCGAACTCTCGGTGTAAGTTGATCTCGACGAGTGTGCCGCAATGGGTCTTTTCTGTCTTATGAAGTTGTTCCCAGCGGTAGCGCCCCGTTCGCTGGCCATCGTAGAGTTGATCCAGCGTACTTCTCAGTACTGAGCCAATTCTCGCCCCCGTAGGATCCAGTTTCAGGAGAGCAATGATCACAGCGTCAAGTTGTGCGTCTACTGAAGCGGGTGGCAAAGACATTGGTTCGATCTCCGAAATTCTCTAACAAGGCACGATGCCAAATGATAATTATCACGTAGGGGGGACTTCACGATTACCGTTTCGGAATCACCCCTTCGCTGACGGCACCCATCAGAAAGCCCGCCAACTTCGCACGCAACTGTTCAATATCGCGGAACTCACACTCCCAAATGGTGAGAACTTGCCAATCCAAAGATTGGAGTTTCGTCACATGCTCTTGATCACGTTGAACGTTGCGATCGATTTTTGCAGTCCAATATTCCGCATTGCTCTTGGGCCGCCGTAGCCCCTCTTTGCAGTCGTGTTGGTGCCAAAAACAGCCATGAACATTGATCGCAAGTCGCCGCCCTATCCAAGCGATATCTGGTTTTCCAGGGAGATCGCCACGATGGATACGGTAACCAGTGAAACCAAGTTCCCTTACGAGACGCCTCGCAGTAAGTTCAATGCTGGTGTTCTTGCTACCTATTCGGCGCATATTCTCGGAGCGTCGCGACGGATTGAGTGTGTCTACCAAAAGCGGGTGGCCTCAAGCTTATTGAACGAATCTGGACATGCTACAGCGTCGCCCGGCGGATGACGTGCCTTGGCGAGGCGCTTCCCCAGCCAATTTTCCAAATTGCTGCCGGGTACCTAAGGGGAATGAGCAGCCTGGATCTCCGTGTCCGGGTTCAGCGTTGCAGGGTTGGTAGGCTGGGAGTGGGCAAAATACCCTATTTTGACGCTTCAACAAGACCATCTGTCCCTGCCTTGAAATTTGTAGAAAATCTGGCGAGTCACATGCTCATATGAGCATCTACTCATTGTTATACTGTAAATATGTACAGGAAATTAAATGTCTGCAAACCAAAGTGAGACGACGGCTATTTCGCCTCGTTCGGCCCGTGTGGCTGGTGAACTTGTGCGAGTCAACCTCCTTGTGCCTGCGGCTCTTCGAAAGGAATGGAAAGCGATGGCACTTTCTTCGGACAAGACCTTGACTGACTTGATCATCGAAGCGATGACGCAGCGTATCAATCGAACAAATGAATCTGAAATGACGACGGTATGAACTCAATTGAAATTTGTGCTGGTGGTGGTGGACAGGCCTTAGGACTTGAACAAGCAGGCTTTGAACATATCGACCTTGTTGAGTATGAGGCCCCAGCTTGTGCCACGCTGCGTATGAATCGCCCAAAGTGGCGGGTAATTGAAGGTGATGTGCGCGAATACTCGGCTACTCATATGAAAGGCATTGAGTTGGTCGCTGGAGGTGTCCCCTGCCCCCCCTTTTCACACGCAGGGAAGCAGCTTGGCGCGGATGATGAGCGCGATATGTTCCCTGAGGCGCTTCGGCTAGTTGATGAATCTCGCCCCTTAGCAGTGATGCTCGAAAACGTCAGAGGCTTGCTCGACCCAAGATTCTCAGACTACAGAGACAACGTGATTGATGTGCTCGACAAGCTCGGATACCACGCGGAATGGAAGCTGTTGCAGGCTAGTGACTTTGGTGTGCCTCAACTCCGCCCAAGATCAATTCTTGTCGCCTTAAAGCACGACATTGCCCGTCACTTTAGCTGGCCGGAACCCGGGCGAGTGAAGGCGCCGTTGGTGGGAGATGTTCTCCATGACCTTATGGCCGCCAATGGATGGACTGGGGCAGACGATTGGCGTTTGAAAGCGCAAGGCATTGGGCCTACCCTGGTCGGAGGCTCCAAAAAACATGGTGGCCCCGACCTCGGTCCAACTCGCGCCCGCAAGGCATGGGAGGCGTTGAGCATTGATGGCCGTGGCTTGGCTGATGAATCGCCTGCAAAAACCTTCGAGGGAATGCCAAGACTGACCGTCAGAATGGCGGCGAGGATTCAAGGATTTCCTGACAGTTGGCAACTCTCCGGCAAGAAAACATCGGCATACAGGCAAGTTGGGAACGCTTTTCCTCCACCTGTGGCAAAAGCGGTTGGCGAGCAGATTGTTGCCGCTATCAATGCCGCGGCTGCGACGAAAGTAAGAAAACGCACTAGGGCAGTCGCCGCTGCGTAGATCCGACAACCCTTTTCAACCTTTGATAATCCGAGCCGTTCTCAATTGCTCAGTAGCAACCCTATCGCATTGCGCTATCAGAGAATTTGGCATGAACGTCTCTCGGCCAGACGAATCCGTGGCGAAGAAAATATGAAAGTTTGAAGGCAAGAAGAAATTGCCAACAAGCGGTATTGTTCGATTGTTGTATCCATCGATGGATGAAAGCTCTGAATCAGTGATGATTCCGAAGTGATCTTCCACACTGTTCATATACTCCAACTGCACTCTCTGGATTAGTTTGCAAATTGCATGAGTTTCAGGATTTCCCTCTACATCTGTGTTTACATCAGAATAATATGAATCTACTTTGTAAGTGCCCTGTTTACCCGTCTCGGGCAATACATTGACAACGAGCACACAGGTTACAGACACTCGATGCCCTTGAACTGTTGCTGTATTAGTATCAATAGCAAATGTCCGCTTCCACTTTCTCATAACCCAGTGAATTCCCATTAGGGGATATGAATCCAGAATCTTGCATCTGAATAGTAGTTTTCTCCCCTTTGGACGGTTGTAATACCCAGATATTTCATAGAACGAAGGTTTTATGACATGAGGGGACACTACTATGATGCTGGATCTTCCGTAAATCTCTATTTGACCCGACCCCTGATTCATACCCATCCGCTCAGCTACAGCGTTGTTTGGCAGCTGAATTTTTATTTCCTCAAAACGATCATTTTCAGCTCTATTTTTTGGCCGCCATTGTGGTGACATCTTGGGAGACGTGAAATCGAAATTCACGAGATTCTTATCCGGTCGAGCAATTGTTAGCGTTATTTCATGTCCCGATGTCGAAGGTTGGAGGATGACTCCGCTTGGAATTTCAAATCGATCAATCATGCTGTCTATCTAAGTAGATTGCCACGCGCACAGTCAATTCATGTGAGTCCAAGGGAGGCTAGTTCGGCCAAGTCTCGCTCCCCAAGCGACGGACAACCTTCCTTACTTCTTCCATATATTGACGTGCATGCGCGTCTCTTGTCCGCACAACTGCTCGTTGGAAATCGCGTATCCGCCTATTTTCAGCTGAGACAGGATCAAGAGGCCGCCCCTGTAACAACGCCGCGTTTACGCGCGAAATCATCGCCTCTGCTTCCGCTTCAAATGGCCCAAGCGGTGCGAGTATTTTTGGATCTTTTTTTGCCAATGCTTCAATCCCTTCGGAATCCTTACTTGCCTTGTGCTTCAGCTCTTGCAAGAGCTTTGAAGTCCTTCCAAGTTCAGATTCAAACTTAGTCAAATCTGCTGACTGGAGTATTCGTCGAAGGACGGATTCAAGGAAACTTTTTTCCAGACACATATCTGGCGATAGCTCCAGCAGTTCTTCGTATTTCGGCTTTTCTTTGGCCTTCCAGTCTTGTCCCACGTACGGTGGTATTAACAATCCACTGCAATCTGCACCAACGGACGTAGTGAACCTGTTTAGTTCGTAGCTCCGCTTTTGGATGTATACCTTTGCCTCCGCAAGTGTCAACGCCTTTGCAGTATTTTCCAATTCTGCCGTTTTCTTCAATAGCTCCGTTTGGGCCATTTCCAGCGCTTTCTCTTTCAAGGCAACAGCCCTGGTTGCGTCAATCAAATCAATTTCTTTTTTTGCAATGGCTTCATCAAGTAACGCCTTTTGATACAAAGGAATCACAGTAAAGTAGATGGTCCCAACTGTGAATAGGAAGAGCCCAAATTGCGAAAAGTGACTGAGCCGTTGGAGCCATTTGTCACCCGAATCGTCTTTTGGCACGCCATGTTTAGGATGCCTATTTTTGCTTAGTTGGGTACGGAAATGGATGCGCCGAAACTCACTCTTCATATACAACCTTGAATTTGCGAGTGGCTATTGTTGCATCCTAAGATGTGCGATGCTGGGCTCGTCCGGAAGAGCACAGCACTGCGCAAATTCGACCTTGACGGAACAAAGTCTATTCCACCGTCAGTTGCCCCAGGAACTCTCGCACCTTTGCCGCACGCTCTCTTGAACCAAGTCGATGCAGAGTCAAAAGCAACGACGCAACATTGTCGTCCTCGCAATACAGATAAGTCAAAGGCACTCCCATTGCCTCGGCTATGAGCCTTGCCGTGGGTACGGGTGGCTCATGCACCCCCAGTTCGTAACGGCTAATCCGTGCTCTACTGCTGGACTCATCAATCCCGATCGCCACGCCGATCTTCTCTTGGGACCAACCCAAATCTTCGCGCAATTCCTTGATTCGTCTTCCGACGATTGAGGTTGAGTGCGAGTCTTTACCAGCCATGTCACGAGTCTCGTAACAGGCTGCATAATTGTCGTCACGAAATACGTGACATAACTAGGGAGAAAAAATGAAAGTTGAAACTATCGGAAAGTTGCTGATTGCGGCAGGGGTAATTTTCCTCCTCTATGCAATGAGCATGCCGGTAAGCTTGGGTGACTCAGGCATCATCAACATCCACCTGATTTCGCAGCGTCAAAACAATCTCTTGTTTGGCGGTCTACTCTTCCTGACGGGAATCATCCTGTTTGCCGTTTTCAAACTGAAGCAAACAAAAGAGGAAAGTGACGATGCTGAAAAGCTGCTTCAGGAACGAACGGAGAAAGCAAAAGTCTTGGTCGGAAGCACTCTGCAAAAATCCTCTGAAGGCGCTTCGCTGGCCGCTAAGTCTGTCGTTGAAAAGATGGACCATGGAAAACTATCCATTCTCATTCGGGCTGGCACAGGGATCTTCATCGGTCTGAATATCGGTCAAGCCGTGCTTCATTTCGTTGGCTGGATGCTTTGGCTGTACACGGACAACTTCATTGAACCGCATGGGGAGCTACTGATCGTTGTGGCGGCGGTCGTCGTTTGCACACTCTATGCGTTCCGAAAGATTTCAACGCTGAAAGTGCTGATACATCTAGTCGTTGGGCTGGTGGTGCTCGCAATGGCGTCGGCATTGATCGGGCATTCCCTTCAGAGCGCAAAGCGAGAACAGTGCGAAAAGGCAACCTTCGTTTCGAATATCTGCCTGGAGGTCTTGTACGGACAGAAGACGCGATAGCCCCCCCGTTACTGTCACAAATCAGAGCCCCCTTGGCAATCACGCCATCGGGGCTTTTCTCATTGTCCAAATAAACCCGAAAGGAAAATCCATGTTCGTCCCCTTCCTAGCCGCCACCGTCATCGCCGCCGTATTCGCCAACATGGGCGCGATGGCCATCAAACTGAGCCTACTCACAGCTGCGCTGCAAGCCATGATTGCTTTGTGCATAGCCCTGGCTGCCCTGTCTGCGTGGCTACTGCGGAAGGCATAGATCAACAACCCGCCGGTTCATTGCCTTGAATGCCCTGTGGGAACTGGCGGCGCATCTGCAATGGCGAGCACCATGCGGCGGACGCAAGAAGCCGTCTGCTCCCCAACTGTCACCCACGACAGATCACCTCGTTAAATCAATGAGGCTGGCTGAGTAACCCCATACAGCCAGTTCAACCTCTTTCATCACCCGCCGCAAGCCAGCAATGGTCTGCGGCTTTTTTACGTCTGGAGTCCTGCATGTTTACTACAACCCACGTTCTTACGGCTGGCTATTTCCCAAAAGACATCCGCCAGTACCGCAATCCCTACCTGCCTCGCCCCAGACAGAAAGCCTGCCTGCTCGGAGGGGCGTCATCTTGATCAGAATAGCGGACCTTGCCGCTGCCGAAGCGATTGCCGATCCAGAGATACGCCAAATGGCCTTGCAAAGAATTACCGAACTATCGGAGCAAGGTTTTTCTCTATCTGAGGTCGGCGAAATTTGGATCGTCGAAGCCGCGGACGCCTTGACGGACATAGAGAAACGTTTGGGAGTTCCTGTCAGAGCCTATGAGCTGATAGAAGACCACCCATCGTGCATATCTACGACCTATGTGCTGGACCAGGCTGGCAGGGGCATCGAAATGTTTATTCCCAAGTCGGTAGACCTTCAGGAACTACTTGCCATGTGTCTGAAAGGAGCTTCCTGAATGGCCCGTCGCAAAAATGGCAGGCCGTTTCAGTTTTCCAGGATTCCACGCCAGCAGATTGCAAAGACCCTACCAATTTGGACAAGCACCCAGACTGACATAGTCAATCTGGCGGTACAGGCCCTGTTGTCAAAGTTTGGCATCACTGACGTACCGAGCTACTTCCGCCAGTTGCGCGTCCCCATTGCTATCAGCGTGGTCGTGTGCGCCAGCTTTGGGGCATCAAGCTACGGCATCAAAGGGTTTGTCGTCGGTGGCCTGTTGGGTCTAGTGGCTCCGGTTGCCTTGGTTTGGCTCGCTGTCCTGCTGGTGGGCATTGCAATTTTCCTAGGCATCTACTGTCTTGCCTGGGCCGCTATTTGGGCCATTTTTCGATGGTTCTTAGCCGGGTAGGACAGCCAGTTGATGCCTCCCCTTCAATTTTTCACTGCTTAAAAGAGAGGCAGAGAGAGTATCTTATTAGATAAGCGAGCGCTTACTTACCAAATTCATTGTTTTCATCAAAGGAGCAAATCATGACAGACAACATCGAACACAAAAACCCGATGCGGGTACTGCGCGTGGCCACAACTGCAAGTCTCTCGGGCCGCTCGGAATTGACTTACCAAATTTCTTGCAGCAATGACAACGAAATTTTCTTTCGCGTGACTCAAAATTCTTCAGCGGGTATGTTCAGTAACGACTGGATTTCCATGGCTGCAATCAGCAAGGCGCTTTCGCAGGCACAGAAAATCACGTCGGCCACTTTGCAGGAAACCTGCTACTCGACCCGCAGCCAGAATTCCGGGGGTTTTCTGCTTGGCTGTTTAGTCAACGAAAAATTGATTGCCAGTTCTGAGGGCAATGAGCGGAACTACCAGTGCCTGGATCCTACCTCCTTCCTGGAACGCGTCAATGCGCTCATTGCGTCCAATGTGGAGTTGGCTGACGACGCAACGCCTATAGCGCAACCACCTGATACATCACTCGCCGCCCCGGTTTCGCCCAAGCGTGCCAAGTCCAAGAAAGTTTGAGCGCTGGACTTTAAGTCCTCTGCTCTTGGGGCCATACCTCAACAAGAAGTTTAGGAGGCTCACTCTTCCGAACCTATGCAGAGCCTTTCCCCGACCTACATCAGGAGTACTGCTGATGTTTGCCCTGACCGTCGCCCTGGTGGTGACAACCGTTCTCTCGTTCTCGTTCACATCCACCCGCCGCATCGGCCTGTTAACTATTGCGCTGCTCTCGTTTCTTTTTCCCACTGTTGCCGTGGTCCTGCTCCTCATTGGAGTCAGTGCTGCGGCATTTTTTTACCTTACCAAGAAAGACTGATCATCATGAAAACTTTTGAAGACTACCTGTCGTTTGCAACCGTTGCCGCCCTCGACGCAGAGGTGCCCGATGAATTGCTCCCTTTGACCATCATGGACAACGCCGCAATGATGGCGCACATGTCAGCAGATATGCTGGGCCTACAGCTCTGGAACTGACCTGCGCAGATTCTGGACGTCCACTTCCTCACCGACCTCCCTCCCCTCCAATTCCACGATAGTTCCCTTGATCTTCTTTGCTGAAGAGGGTTACGCACGTCCGGGTTTTGGCGCGGGAGTGGTGGCGGGATACCAACATTCCTTGGAGCAAAAATACATGATCATCATCCATTCCGTAACCAGTCAACTCGTACCGGACGCCAAACGCATGCAATGCGTGGATCGCCTGTTTGGCCTGAGCTATGTGCTCAAGCTGGAGCCCACTGTCTTCAATATGGCGGAGCACCTTGCGCCGGAATACACGGGCGCGTATTGGCAGTTCCAAACCTTGTCCAACAACGGATTCTTTATGTTCCCACGGCTGTCTACCGTGTTCGACGTGCACTGCGAAAATGGCTTCACTGGTCGGATGTCTGCCGAAGCCCTCGGCTTGTCTGCGTGCCTCATGGCGTACTCGCACCTTTCTTTTGGCGGTGATGACTTCGCCGACACATGCGGTCGGTTGTTTCACTTATTGCGGGAATTCGTATTCCAACATTCAGAGGCAAAGGCCGTTCTGAGGGCCACTGACTGACATCGTCACGGGGCTGGCGGAAACCTGAAAACCTGCGAATCTGAAAACCTCCGCCGCAACCGGAGTGGGATTCCAGTTTTCAGGATTTCAGAGTTGCCAGCATCGCGCCTTCGGCAGCCATAGACGTCGGCGCAAATAACACCTTCAGGATTGAACTGATAGGCAAGCTCGTGTTTACTGCCGTGACCACTCTCTCGGATCGCTGGCACGTACTTTTCCTGGCACCGAAGTTTGAGTGCAAAAAGAATATTTTTGCACTAATAGACATTGGCATAGAATCGCTGTCCGCATATCTAGGTGCGGGCTATTCCAAGTGGATCAATAGCGTTAGGAGGCTAGGTTTTCGATCTAGTCTTCAAAATAACTTGACACCTGAGGTCAAGTTGTTTTTAAACCCAAGGTGGGAAACAAGGCGTCGCTGCAATGGCCGCGTCTTTGTCCGTAGAGCCAAACCTGATTCAGGCTGAATTTTGCGGAGTTTGAATAACTCGGTTCAAACCGAATTTATCCATTCCACCTTGAGCTAGATATGACAACAAATACTAGATTTGACTCTACGGGGCTGTTCGATTCTTGCGGACGCCTCATTTCAACGTTGCCTGCCACTTCTACAGCAGAGCAACAGCAAACGGCCCAAAGCCTTACCCCGGTCAATGAAACCGCAAATATCGGTAGCCTGCCAACAGGTGATAGCGTTGCACCCGAAATTCCCAGCGAGCCCAAAACCTCGCAACCACATGCCGCGACCCACGAAGCAATCGGCGGTGTCAATCGTGTTGTGGTCGTTCAGTCGAAACAAACAGCATTAGTCACCAACGCCAATTTCGTTGCAGCGATTTTCGGAATCCTCCCTGCTGGCATCAGTCCCGCCGTGTGTACCAAGTATGGCGACCCCACCAACGGTGGATGGCCCGCGATGAAAGCTGGGAACGTCGATCTGCAATGCTTACCCAACTGGAACAACTACGTTAACTGCTCCAGCTTCTATGAGGATGAATACGGCAATGTTCATGCACGCAAAGACAAGTTCTATGCGTTCCATTTCATTTTGCTGGATGACATGGGGACAAAAGTTCCATGGTCGCACTTGAATGGATTCAAACCATCATTTGTGATTGAGACCAGTCCTGGCAACTATCAGGCTGTGATCATTTTGGCGGAGCCATTGACCGATATCTCCTTGGCAACACAACTAGTCAATGCGCTCATCGCCAAAGGCCTCACTGATCCCGGCGCAACGGGCGTGGCGCGCTGGGCAAGATCGCCAAAAGGTATCAACGGAAAGGCGAAGTACAAATCCGAGTCCGGCGAACCATTCCAATGCCATCTAAGCCGTTCGAACCAGGAGCGTCGCTATACGGTGGAAGAAATTGTGGTCGGCCTGAACCTGGAACTCTCGCCGCACCTGTCCGGCACCGGCGATGCCTCCCAAACTACGACCACTCACCCAACACGCGAAATCGACCCCGCTGTTGTCGCACGCATCCCACAGTTGCTCAATACCATTGACCCGGACTGCGACCGTCCCGACTGGATTCGTGTATTGATGGCCGTCTTCCATACCACTGGCGGTAGCGATGATGGATTGGCCATGGTCGATGCATGGAGCAGCAAGGGTAAGAAGTACCGTGGCACCCGTGACATCGAAACCCAGTGGCGCTCATTCCGTTCTGACGTTCCCAATCCCGTGACTATTGGCACGCTAATTAAGATGGCACGAAAGACCGGGGCAAACGTCGATGACTTGATGAAAGGCTGCGATCATTTCGAATACTTTGACACGGAGGTTGTTGGAGCGAAGACAGGCAAGACTAATGCTGAAAAAGGCGTCAATCCGTTGGCTAAGTATTCATTGCTGGGTCAGACACAAAAACTGGAATCCCAAGTGGTGGACGAGAAGTGCATTCTGGGAAACATGGTTCTCCAAGGCCAGGCCGCTGCGTTCTTTGCACCACCCAACATGGGTAAGACGGCTATAACCATTGGTTTGATTTGCAAGGCCATTAGCGCGGGCTTCGTTGATCCGAAAATGGTGTTCTACATCAATTTGGACGACAACGGCGCAGGCTTGGTCGCAAAAAACAAACTAGCAGATGAGTACAAATTCAACATGCTGGCCGATGGTCATCAGGGTTTTGAACTCGCCCATTTCAATGTTGCTATGGAAGAAATGATTGCCAACGAGACGGCAAAAGGTGTGGTCATCATTCTGGACACATTGAAGCGAATTGTGAACCCTATGGCCAAAGATGACTGTAGAAAGTTCACCAAAATGGCGCGACGATTCTCCATGAAAGGTGGAACGGTCATTGCATTGGCGCATGTGAATAAAAATCGCAATACAAGCGGCAAGGTCGTCTATGCGGGAACGTCTGACGTCGTCGATGACTTCGATTGCGCATACACCCTAGACGTTGTCGCAGAACACACAGATGCCAACACCAAAGTTGTGGAATTCTCCAATATAAAAAAGCGTGGCTCAGTGGCACTGTCTGCTGCGTACAGTTATTCGGTTGAGCCGGGGCTTTCCTACGAGGGTTTGATTCTGTCTATTCAGGCGGTTGATTCACAGCAACTCAAGCCGCTCAAACAAGCCTCGGATGTCCTGTCCGATGCCGCCATGATTGGAGCCATCGTGGAGTGCATTACCAATGGCATCAATACCAAAATGAAGTTGGTTGAAGCTGCCGCTGAGCGTGTCAAAGCCAGTAAGCGACTGGCCCTGAAGATGATCGAAAAATATACAGGCGAAGACCCCGCTCAGCACCGTTGGATGTATGTGGTTCGTGATCGTGGCGCAAAGGTGTATGAGTTGTTGCAGCCTCCGTCAGCGCCCTCTTGTGAGCCTGTGCATCCCGCACCCGTTCTGCCTGAACCGGAAGGTACTAGCGCCGAGCCTATCCCCTTGCCCCAGCATCAGGCCAATGCTGTACCTGAGTTCAGCGACGCCCAGGTCAGTGTGGGTGTGGACCCTACGCTGGCATTCCACGCGGCGATTCTGGAGGAGTCCATTCAACAATATGGTGGCGGTGGCACGGGCTCTGAAGTGGATATTTCCGACACGTACTAGGCACGCATGGGCAGCAGGCAATGTGAATCAGTCGAGGGCGCAATCAGGCCCTCGATACTTCCAATTTAATGGCGAGGGAAGCAAATCACCTTACGGTGCTGCTCTCTCCCTGCGACCCCAGCACCCGAATCTGACAACGGCAGGTTCTCAGATTCGCAGGTTTTCGCCCCCCACCAACCACCATCCTGAAATTCTGCGAACGCCCCCACGGGTTCCAGCGTCTCATTCCCACAGATTTCCAACACTTTCCAGCATGGCAATGCGTTGGATACGCACGCCCAACCCTATCAAAGGAGAAACTCCATGGCAACAGTTCTATTGACACCAGAGTTTGTATTGAATGGCCTGACGTGCCCTGGCGATGGCAAACGTCGCATTGAGTTCTGTGACAGCCATCCGGAGGTCAGGGGTCTCTACATCGAGGTCAATGCGAAAAGCCCAGGTCACGGTATCTACCGATTGCGCCAAAAGATCGATGGCAAGACCACCCACTTTCTGATCGGAAAAACAAACGCGATCACCTTGGACAGTGCACGCAGCCAAGCCATTGCACTTAAGGCCCAGATCTCAGCGGGTCTGAATCCTAAGACTACCACCGAAAAAGCCAAGCGGGAAAACATTACGTTCCAAGAATTCTTCGACCTACATTACTACCCATTCGTAGTCTCTCGGAAGAGATCCCACAAGCGGGACAAGCAGTTGGCTGTCCGTGTGAACAAGGCCCTTGGCAGCACAAAGCTTGTAGACATCACCCGGCTTATGCTTTCGAATTTTCACACCGCACTGCTCAATGAGGAAGGACTTGCACCAGCTAGCTGTGACTTGCACCTTCGCTTCATAAAACATGCCCAGACCCTCGCGTGCGATTGGTCAATGCTGGAGAAGAATGTGGCGTCAAGATTTCCAATGTTCAATGTTGACAACCGCTCCAATGACTTTCTCACGGAGGACGAATTACAACGTTTCGTGAAGACGGTCCAAGAGAGCAAAAACAAGGTCATTGCAAACCTGATCTATTTCATGTTGTCGAGCGGAATGAGGGTTTCAGAAGCTATGTCCATGCGGTGGAGCGATGTCAATATGGACAACCGCACAATCAGCATACCGGCTAGGAACAATAAGAGCCGCAGATTGAAGTCAATCCCGCTGAGTGATATGGCCGCCGAAGCTGTGCAAAGTCAAACTGCCAATCGTGGTGCGTCTGAATACATCTGGGTAAATCCTAAGACAAAGGACCGATATAAAAACCCGCATAAACCATTCAACGACATACGGACGAAAGCCGAATTGCCGACGCTGAAGATTCATACGCTGCGCAGAATTTTCGCAACCACCCTCGCCAACCAAGGCACATCCATAAACGTCATTCAGCAGCTTTTGACTCACGCATCGCCAATCACCACCGATCGGTACATTCGCGTATCCAGCAGCACCCTTCATGCAGCCAGCAATGGAGCTTCGTCAGTGATTCGGGCGGCGATGGCTGCACCGGCCAAACCCTGACGCGTCCGGGTGTCGGTGACGCAGCGCTGGCCCGAGCCGCTGCATGGTGGCCCCAGGTGGCGCGTTTTTGGGGTGGTCATGGGTACCCCCATCCCCTGCCCGCTCCGTGGCACCATGGGGCAATTTTGGGGGTACTGCACGCCGGGGTGAAAGCGAGTGTTGGGTGTCTGACCGAGTGACACCATTTCTGGTGTTGTCTCAACAACGGTTCGGGTGATTTTCGGAATGTTCTGACTGGCCTATGTGGGAGCCATCTATTCGTATTGGCTTACGAAAGAAAGTCCAATGGCCACAACTGGAGTTCGGAGAATGGCTCGGATTTGCTATGAGTGACAACGAGATTTGCCAACCATATTTTTGAACTTAGTGACATCAAAAATTCAACTTTTTTGAATTATGAGTCCTCTGCTCTAACCAACTGAGCTAACGCCCCAGACCAACCGGTGATTGTAATGGCCTACTTGTGGTGGCTCAGCGCATTGCTGACCAGCTTGGACGTGATGTCCACAATCTGGATCATGCGGTCATAGGCCATGCGGGTGGGGCCGATGACGCCCAGCGTGCCAACCACCTTGCCATCCACCTCGTAGGGGCTGCTGACAATCGACAGGTCCTCAAACGGCACCACCTGGCTTTCGCCGCCGATAAAGATGCGCACGCCCTCGGCCTGCCCGGCAATGTCCATCAGGCGCATCAGCTGGGCCTTTTGTTCGAACAGCTCGAAGGCGCGGCGCAGGTGGCCCATGTCGCTGGAAAAGTCGGAAACCGACAGCAGGTTGCGTTCACCCGAGATGATGACCTCGTCCTGCGTTTCGGTAATGGCCTCGGAGCTGACGGTGACCGCCGCCTGCATCAGCGTGGCGATCTCGGTGCGCAGCGACTCGACCTCACCTTGCAGGCGCTCGCGCACATTCTCGATGTCCAGACCCACGTAATGGCTGTTGAGGAAGTTGGCCGCCTCCACCAGCTGCGCCTGGGAGTAGTCCAGCTCGGTAAAGATGACGCGGTTTTGCACATCACCGTCGGGCGACACGATGATCACCAGCAGGCGCCGCTCGGACAGTCGCAGGAACTCAATGTGGCGAAACACCGAGGTACGCCGCGGCGCGATGACCACCCCGACAAACTGCGACAGATTGGACAGCAGGTTGGCCGCGTTGGAGATGACCTTCTGCGGCTGGTCGGGTGCCAGGACGTGCGATCCATACTGGCTCGGTTGCACGGTGAGCATGGTGTCGACAAACAGCCGGTAACCGCGCGCGGTGGGAATGCGGCCCGCCGAGGTGTGCGGGCTGACGATCAGCCCCATTTCCTCCAGGTCAGACATGACATTGCGGATGGTGGCCGGCGACAGCTCCAGGCCGGACGCGCGCGACAAGGTTCGACTGCCCACGGGTTGACCATCGGCGATGTAGCGCTCAACCAGAGCTTTCAACAACAACTTGGAACGATCATCGAGCATCGACACATTTTACTTCTGCAAAGGTCAACGAGCCCACCGCCCGCGCCCTTCGGCGCGGTGTATTGTGTCTCGCAAGGTTGATTCACTGCAATCGAACATGTACGCCAACTGTTTTTGCTCATACCAACCCGAACGCCACATGGCAGCAACTTTTTTTGCTTCGACTGGACAAAATATCGGTTTCGGCCCCCATGTTTGACCTCTTGCCCTTGCGGCAATCTGCCCCGCTAGGCAACGCTCACGGATCAATTCGCGCTCAAATTCTGCAAATACTCCCAACAATTGCAAGAACATCCGCCCTTGGGGGGTCACTGTTTCAATTGACTCAGTCAACGATTTAAAGCCGATATTCTTTGCCCGCAATTGTTCAAATATTCTCACAAAGTGAGACATTGAACGGGCCAAGCGATCAATCTTGTAAACGGCCAAAACATCACCAGGACGAAGCACAGAATTGATCAAGTGTTCGAGAACTGGTCGCGTCTTTACGGCTGACATTTTTTCTTCAAATACCTGTGCAATTCCGTGCTTTTGAAAGAGAGCCAATTGAACTTTTGTTGATTGCTCAGAAGTTGAAACCCGCGCATAGCCGTAGATCAAAATTTTCCTCTCACTGATTCTTATTTGCTATTGTTTTTATAGCAATGTTTTTGTTACAAAAATAATAGCAGATGCGGCCGCTTTTATCGTTACGTTTTTATGCCTTGCCTCAACGTTTGATGCAGGGCGTTTCCCTTCGGGAACGGGCTCTATTGCTGCGCAACCATGCCTAAGGTCATGGCCCATTCGGGTAACGATCCCTAACGCATTTCGCTCGACCGTTTTCGCTTTTCTCCATCACATTCCCTGAGCATCGACGCCTTTCGCCAATCGTTGCCCGGTGTCGTCCTGGCTGCACGGCGTATTCATAAATCTGTCAGGTGGCGCTTCGCGCTAGTCGATTTACAAACCTTCGCCGTACATCCATGCCGCCCCCTGGCCCCTCAGCTACAGGCGACGAACTCAGGGAAAGACGGTAACAGAGAAGCGGGAAAAACGGCCCCGCGAAAGACCTAGAGACAGGCTCGGAATCTAGGGAATCCGGTAACTTTTGAAGGCAGAAAACCATGATTGCAAAGAACTACATCAGGCACCCGGAGGCATTGCGCTTTCAGCGTGAAATGTTTTCTAACGGGTATCACAACAGCCCACGAATCATGCGCCTGATGGAAGTGGTTTTCTCGTTCGCGGCCAGTGTTCCGCAGTGGGTCAAGGACATGAAGAAACGCGCCGCCGCACTAGTCAAAAAGTGGAAAGGTGATCAGATCGCAATGAACTTCAAAGCACCGGCAGCACCCGCCAAAAAACTACCCGGATTCTTTTACGGCCCCCATGGTGAAACATGGTCAGGCCGTGGGCTTATGCCGAAATGGTTGTACGCTTTAGCCGAGCAGGGACACCCAAAAGACTTGTTTAAGTACTCTGGTCGCGCCTAGTTCAACAGCCGCTTACCAATACGCATTGAAGAAAGCGTTTGTAGATCACCCACGTTTTGCGTCTCTTGCTTGAGTTCAGCGATTGCGACAGCAGGCGAAGCACCTGGATTGCCCGCCATGGGCGCAGCAGAGCCAGCAGGAGCGCCCGCAGGCGTGGCAGGAAGGGCAGGGACGCCCCGAGCGCCCCCGGTGCCTCCTTGCTCCCAATCCATGAAGAAACCGCCAGCCACGATCTGTTTGCACAGATCGGCAGGGGTTTGCAGCTTCGTGCCTTGCTGGGTAAAGCAGTCGCAACGGTTGCCCATGGAGACACATGCAGCCGGGACCGGTGCAATGGTGGGCTTCGTCACTTCGTCATAGCGTGGCGCGGTTTGCGGCAGGCCGGGAATGCGCGGAGTGTAGGACGCGAGAAGCTGCGTGGTGGTAATTACTGGTTTGTCAGCAAGTTGACCAGGTGGAGCCGGAACGACAGAGCCAGGTGCACCTGGAACCATGGAGGCGATTTCAGGTTTCTTGCCCGAGACTACTTTTTGCATGCCCTGCCACCCAAAGTAGGCCATCAAAGGAATGAGGATGAAGCACGCGGCCAGTACCTTAACCTGAAACGGTATCTTGGTTTTAGCCGTGTTCAAACTGGCAGACCGATACCACGAGTAAACCTCTTTCGGATATGGAACCATGGACACCGCAGCCGACGCGCCCGAGCCGTTGCGCTGTGGCTGGTCGTTGACCGCTGGCCACTCCAGCAGGGCCACCAACTGGGCACCGCTGGCCCGCTTCAAATGCTGATGCCAACCCGGTGCGCCGATCAACCGCCGAACGAACGGGTGAAGGTTCATGGGGTGCTGCGTGATCAAGTAGAAATCGAAGCCGCGCCGACGATGTTCGGCAAGTGCCTTGATGTACTCAGGTACGCCATCCTTCGCGCCGCCCGTTGGTAATTCGTTGTGGCACTCATCAACGATGAAGATCGCGCCATCAGGGACCGATTGCCAATCCTTGAAGTCGATCTTTTTCCATGAGTCAAGAGGGCCACCCTCGACAATTTCGAAGCGCCCGTTGTGATAGACCGGGCGGTTTTCCTTGATGGACTTTTCGCGCACATCGCGCAGGGTCAGCAGGGTCTTACCGGTGCCGTTTGCACCCGTGCGGAGGTAGATCATTTTTTGACAAACTTCTTAGCGCCAGAGGCCATGCCAGAGACAGTAATACGCATAAGAATCGCCGAGAAAACCATGGACACGCAAGAACCAACTTCCATCAGCGACAACATCCCCACAACCTCCTGTGGCAACAGAGCAAAAGCAGCAATAACGTTAGTCTTGAAATATGTGATCGTTGAATTCACACCAGCGTAGGTCACCACCGCAACACCAGCACCAACTAACATCTGCAAACCAAACGAGCCCGCGATCTGCAACATAGCGTTGCCAACAAACGACGCAATTGAACCCCACATGATTACCCCCTAGACACAATCCGAGCACACAAAATAAGCGTGCACGCCTGCAAAATCACACCAAGGCGAGCAAGCCAAACGTTCACACTAGAAAAAGGCAAAACCACTGTTGACCCCATAACCGAGATAGTCACATCGTGCATACCAGTCTGGGCACCCAAGAAGTTATCCCGATTGAAGTCGGCAGGCGAGATAGAAACCGTGGAATTACCGGGCAGGTCGCCCGTCTGATCACCCGTCTTTGTAATGGCCGCGTCGTACAACGGCGTCCCCCCCGGCGCAGGAGGCGTAAGAAAACAGTTTGTCGCAAATGTCGCCTTAGCTACTGCGCACATGACCGCATCACCCTCACAGACTGGAGGTGAACCACACGCACCACCAAAAGAGCTATCAGGTGTACGCTTGCACATCTGAGCCTGTGGGTTCTTTGTACAGAAATCACCTACTGGGTCTTGTGGCGCAGATTGACCGGTACCGGTTGTAGTGGTATTGCCGCTACCCGTGCCATTTGTAGCACCGGCCAGCTTGCCAGCCGCCGCAGCCGCACCAGCATCGCCAGCAACGGAAGGCGTCGAACCATAGATAATCGAAGCCGTGGAAGCCTGACCCGCCGCAGCAGCCGCCGCATTAGCTTGTGCAACTGTCCCGCCGTTGTTCAGAACTTGCGCCGCAGCGATGGACGCCGCAGCACTGGCAGAAGATGCCGCTTGAGTGACAAGCGTCGGAGACAAGCCCGCAGCCGTGGCAACCGCAGTAGCCCTATCAGCCGCCGCTTGACCAGCACCCGCAGCGGACCCTTGTGTCATTGTTGACGATGACGAAGCGCCACCCGCTGCAGCAGTGGCAGCAGCAGCACCCGCAGCCGCACCAGCCGCCGCCGATTGACTCGCCGTTGAACCATTTCGACTTGCTTGCGCCGCAGCACTACCCGCAGCCGCCGCCGCTTGATCCGCCACCGCCGCAGTACGACCAGCATTTATAGCAGCCTGACGAGCCGCCGCCGCCGCATCACTAGCAACCTGAGCCGCACGTGCATCTTTGGATGCCTGAGACTCGACAGCAAGGCAAACCCGTACGCCGTTGTATGTGCCAACTTGACCAGCGCAAGCAGGTTCCGAAGGAGTTGTGGAAATCGGTGGAGAACACTGCGAACCGCCCGAAGTTGTCCCGGTCAGATAGGACGTGTAGAGGCTGTAGCCGTTAACCCCCGGAACACCCATGGGCGGAGCATTGGAGCCGGTGTAGTTCACCGTACACGTTTTGCCGCCCGTGCTCACGCATTGCGAGCTAACTGCCTTCTGAGCACTGTAAATGCCCACTTGGTCATCTGGCTTGAACCAACCAATACTGACAGCTTGGGTAATCGCAGAACCGCCCGGGCAATCCGTTGGTGATGGACTGACACACGCGCCGTTTGATTCATACGACGGAGAGTTGCAAGTACAAACCGTTGAGGCGCCACTACCTGAACCGGTGGAACCCGCAGGACACGAAAAAATGGCAGTTTCAGTACGATGACTACTGCTATTTCCGCAACCCGTGGCCGCATAAATATCGTAGGCACCCGTTAAGCCGTTATTTGTGGCGTTAGTGATGGTAAAGCCGCATGACGAGTTAGAAGCTATTGCGCTGTTCAAATCAGCATTGCGCGGCGTGAGATACGATTCATATTGACCGGGCCAATAGGAGTTGATCCACAGCTTCGACGCCGGAAAGGAAGCAAAAGAACTTGTCGGAAGCCACGACAGAACCCCCAAGCACAGGCAGAAAATCAGGCGGTGAAAATAAGCCATGCCGCCCCCAAAATTGCGATGATTACGAAAATGCCCATGATGTAAAACCCTCGTTTTCCAATGGAGCCGCACCGGAGTGCAGCACCATCAGGAAGCGCCGGATTTAGAAGGCGCGACGGACCCAGTGGAACGCCTTCAGAGCGACCACGATCAGCAGCACAGCGGAACCAATCAAACCGATAGGCGCAGCAGTGTCGCCAATGGCAGTCACCACGGAAGTGACGTCGATAGCAGCAGCGTTTGCAGCAGCGGCAGAAGCCAAAGAACCAACCACAACCAGACCACGAGTGAGAAATTTGTTCATGACGAACCTTTCAAGTTAAACGGCGCGAAATTGCACCGGAGAGCCCCGACACGCGAGGCAATCCGCTGGACTTTCACTCTTGAGAAACCGGCGCATCCTGAACAGACAAAGACCGCACGAACATGCGGAAGGCCCAACCAATGGCCCAGACGCCGACGATTGCAACCGCAACCATGGCCCCCTCGGTTACATCCAGTTGGAAGGGGGGAAGCACGATTTCATGCTGAATCACGCAGGGTGAAACGCTGCATGTGATGTTCCATGTATCAGCCATTAGCCACCGTACCCATCCGAGTAACCCTCGTCGAAGGCTTCGTCCAATTCCTCAGAATCAGACGCCTTAGAGCCCGCATCGACACCTTCGTCGTACGCCTCTACAAGAGCCTTTTCCCATTGCTCCTCTTCACTCATGAAAAATCCGAAAATACTCATAAAAGCCTTCCTACATGTAATCGTTCGCTGTGCCAAGACGATCCAGGTCGATGACAATCGCCTGATCTTCGAAATCGCAGCAGTCATGGAATAGCTGTTGTGCCTGATCCATCTCAAACACAACACCGCCGCCCGCTTCGCGCAGACTTGACACCCATACAGGCTCCCCACCTTCCATAGAAGGCGCGAGGAAACGGCCCGTATTCATGGACTGGATGAGGAGCCGCATGGTTAGGCCGCTTTAGCGGTTGCAGAGGTGTTAGGACGGATTCCGAGAAGCACCAGCTTCGAACTGTTTTCAGCGCCCGCGACGACTTCAAAATCACACTGGCAAGGCAGGCCACCGACCGGCCAAGATTTGCCCAGGTGCGCCCACTTTTCGAACTCGGATGCATCGCCAAATTTGAATGGGCGCGTGACGGAACCGAGGGAGCGGCCAGCACCGTTTTCGGCCACATCGACGTTCAAATGGAAGGTCGTAGAACTGAAGGGTTTGCCTTCGAATTCGCCTTTTGATTCCTTGATGCCCGTGCACAGAGCCACGTTTGTAAATTTCATTTTGTTACCTTTTTTTGCCCTTTGATTGACGGTTAAGCGAAAGCAGGGCTAGGGCTTTCAACCGTGGAGAATTGACCCATGACGGAGCCGAATGCAGAGCGCAATTCGGCAGCGTTGAACTTCTGGAGCCGACCGGGTAGCTTTTGATTGGTGACAAATTCGAGGAACTCATCACCGAGGAAATGGAATGCAGCCGCGATAGTTGGGGCGGCAGTGTTGAAGGCCCACCGAATGTTTCTCGTGACTTCAGCGTTTACGGTTTGCGTTGCCAATGGCTTTTCTGTTGGGCACTTTTGCGCGCTGACCGTGGTTTCAAACTGGGTCAATAGCAATTGATGCCAGTCAGAGGCCCCTGCGAAAAAGTCAGCAGGACGCCGGAGCATGTCCGAGGGTAGGACGCGTAGCTTGTTGCCATATCGGAGTTCAGCGCGAACCCAAGGGCTGTTGCTATCACGGCCAAACAACTGATCACCTTTTTCGTAAACATTGGTTTGCTTTCCCGCTTCTTTGGAGCCGATGTAAAGGGAGCGCTCTGCATGGTTCCACCAGTCGCCCGCTTGAGAAATTTTTGGACGCTTGCCCTTCACATCCAATGCCCCCGCGTGATACTGGGCTTCGAGGGATTCCATACCACCGGGCAGGCCATCGAAGAAGTCAAGCGCAAGGTCAGCACGGGTCAATTTAGCTTCGCGTTCGTCAACGATATCGGCGATACGTTCGTTCCAGCCGTGATCGGCAAAGGTGCAGGCGTGGCCGTACAGATTGGCGTGGATCGTAAGGGACTGGGCGCTTTGTCGTGGGCTATCGCCCGACGCCAGAAAGCCAACCCATCCACACTCAGCGCCAGCACGTTCAATGGACCACCGGCAGCGGTAAAAGTCGTGCCCCTTGCGCACTTCGGGGAACACGGAGAAGCCCTTGCCCAAGGCTTTGCAAATATCGGTTGCCAACTCAAGCGCTTGCGTGGCGGGCATGTAGTCAAAATCTGCAATGTCGGCCAGAACCTTTTTAAAGCCGCCGTTACGGTATTGCTCATCCCAAATGGAGTCGGTGGAATTGAACAGGGTTTCAACGCCGGGGAATGGGGCGTTACGCAAGAGGCAGGTAAATCGGACCCAATCGACATGGACCGGGGTTTTATGGACTGTTCGCTCAGCCATCAAACGCAGCTTGACCTCGGAGCCGTCCAATACCAAGGGGTTTGGTCTAGTCATGGTTTGGCACTCCGGAAATGTTCTCCCCGTGATTACCATCGGGGAGGGTTGACGCTTGCGCGGTGTCGGCGGCGGCGGCTTCGCTTCGCTCGCCGCTCGACACCGCGCCACGCTTTGCTATCAAGGCTGCGAGCTCTTGCATTGCAAGATGGAAGGCGAGGGACTGACGAGGTTTTTGAAACGGCCCATGACCCTGGACGCCTAGATACGCTTTGATCATTTGCGGCCCCTCTTGTCCAACCAATTCTCAAGACCGAAATACAACGAAATGCCCGCGAACGATGACAAGATCAAAAGAATGGCAACGCCTGCCACAATTCGCACTATTTGCCACGTAGTCACAAGGAACCGCCCATGAAACTAACGATCATTGTTTTTGTCATCCTGTCAGTGCTTGCCGCAGCTGCATTCATTGCCGTCCAGATGCCAAAGAATGGAAAACTCAAAAAAGGCACTTTCGGACCGAAGCCGATAGCGACCGCCAACGAACAAAAGATGTTTTGGCGGCTGATTGCCGCATTCCCCGCACCGGAGTACGTAGTGCTAACCCAAGTTGCTTTCGGAGCCATGCTCACGGCCAAGGGTGGAGCAAGCCGAAATACCTTCGATAGAAAAATCGCTGACTTTGTTTTGACCAACAAAGGTTTCAAGGTGTTGGCCGCAATCGAACTGGACGACAGCAGCCACAAGGGCAAGGAAGAAAAGGACGCCGACCGAGATGCAATACTGATCGAGGCCGGATACAAGGTGTTGCGATACGCAACCATCCCTGAAATCGAGAAACTGCAAAAGGACCTATTGGTGGACCCCGACCGCGCAACGGTCGCAGAAACGGCCAAGCTTCGCGCCGCCGCATAAGCCGCAGCCGGAGTCCGTAAATCTGGTTTAAGTTGCATGGCCGTTCCCGAAATGTCCGCACTTTGCAGACACGCCGAAATCTATCATGTCCGCACATTGTGGACAATGAATAACCTAAAATGTCTGCACATTGTGGACAGTCTGCAACATGAGGACAAATTGCTATGCAAACGACGATGAATCTGTTAGACACTGCCCTTTCAACCATGCCCATTCCCGAATGGACAAAGCGCTTAGGGCTTTCACGCAAGACGCTCTACACAGCAAAAGACCGGGGCCACCTAAGCCCCGCCATTGCTGGCGCACTGGCCGACGAGCTGGGCCAGGATGTGAAAACGTGGATAGTCGTTGCAGCCCTTGAATCAGAGCGAGACAGCGCATGCAAGAGCCGCATGCTGAAGCGAATTACAACTCTTTAGTGATGTAATTTGCGAATGAAGTCCCAATTCCGCCAGGTTGCCTTGATTGGCAAATACCAAGCCGTTTCCTCTGGCGCGACGGGCGCGTCGACTCGGCAGGCGCTGGAGCGCATCGCCCACTTCCTGATGGACCAGGGCTGCGAGGTGGTCGTGGAAGCCGACACCGCGGCCAACATGGGCCTGACCGACTACCCCACGCTGGACGTGGCCGGCATAGGCAGCGCCTGCGATGTGTGCGTCGTCGTCGGGGGTGACGGCACCATGCTGGGCATTGGCCGCCAGCTGGCGCAGTTTGGCGTGCCGCTGATCGGCATCAACCAGGGACGCCTTGGCTTTATTACCGACATTCCGTTGGACCACTTTCAGGCCTCGCTGCAACCCATGCTGGCCGGTATCTATGAAGAAGACCACCGCAGCCTGATGCAGGCGCGGGTCATGCGGGGCGGACATTGCGTGTTCTCGGCCCTGGCCATGAACGACGTGGTGCTCAATCGGGGTGCCACGGCGGGCATGGTCGAGTTGCGGGTGGAGGTGGACGGACACTTCGTCGCCAACCAGCGGGCCGATGGTCTGATCATTGCCACGCCGACGGGGTCCACCGCCTACTCACTGTCGGCAGGCGGGCCGCTGATGCACCCGTCGATTCCGGGCTGGGTGCTGGTGCCCATCGCCCCCCACACTTTGTCAAATCGGCCGATAGTCCTCGCCAATGTTTCGGAGGTTGCTATCGAATTAGTAGCGGGTCGGGATGCGAGCGCCAATTTCGACATGCAGTCACTAGCCTCGTTGATGCACGGCGACCGCATCGTGGTGACACGGTCCCAGTACCAGGTGCGCTTCCTGCACCCCAAGGGCTGGAGCTATTTCGACACCTTGCGGCAAAAATTACACTGGAATGAAGGGGTTGCCTGATGGCGTTGAAACGCATTGTGCTGCGCGATTTCGTCATCGTCAGCGAGTTGGAGTTGGAGCTGGACAGCGGCTTTACCGTGCTGACCGGCGAGACCGGCGCGGGCAAATCCATCCTGATTGACGCGCTGCAATTGGTCACCGGCGCCCGGGCCGACACCGGTGTGATACGGGAGGGCGCCAGCCGCACCGACGTCAGCGCCGAGTTCGACACCCCAGCCAGCGTGCGCGACACGCTACAGGAGGCTGGCTTTGACGACAGCGACACCCTGCTGCTGCGCCGCACGGTGGACACGGCTGGCAAAAGCCGCGCCTGGATCAATGGCAGCCCCGCCACCGCCCAGCAACTGCGCACGGTGGGTGAGCAGTTGCTCGACATTCATGGGCAGCACGCCTGGCAAAGCCTGACCCGGCCTGACGCCGTGCGCGGGCTGCTGGACGCCTATGCCAAGGTCTCCACCGCAACACTGGGCACGTTATGGCTGAACTGGCGCCAGGCCCAAGCCACGTTGGCACAGGCGGTTGCCGCACAAGACTCATTGCAGCGCGAACGTGAGCGCCTGGCCTGGCAGATTGGCGAGGTCGAAAAACTCAATCCGTTGGTGGACGAGTGGGATGAACTGCAAACCAGCCACAGCCGCTTGGCCAACGGCCAGGCCTTGCTGGACGCCGCCCAGGGCGCCCTGCAGTTGCTGGAAGAAGACGACCACAACGTCCTGCACCTGTTGAACAGCGCCTTGCAGCAGGTCCAGAACCAGTTGCATCTGGAGGCGGACTTCCAGGACCCGGTCGACGTGCTCAGCTCCAGTCTGGCCCAGGTGGAAGACAGCGTGCGCACCCTGCGCGGCTATTTGCGCCGCACCGAACTGGATCCGCAACGCCTGGCTGAGCTGGACGAGCGGCTGTCGCAGTGGGTATCGCTGGCCCGGCGCTACAAACGCGCACCCGATGAGCTGCCCGCCCTGCTGGCATCGTGGCGGGCCGAGCTGGTTCAGCTGGACGCGGCGTCGGATCTGGAGGGCCTGCAAAACGCCGAGAAGAAGGCGCAGGCCGCTTATATGCTGGAGGCCAGGGCCCTGGGCAAAGCGCGGGCCAAGGCAGCCCCGCTGCTGGCGCAATCCATCACCCAGGCCATGCAGGGCCTGGGCATGCAGGGCGGTCAGTTCCAGGTGCTGCTGGAGGCCAGTGCACAGCCTATGCAAAGTGGCCTGGAAGAAGTTGGCTTTCTGGTGGCCGGGCACGCTGGCAGCACGCCGCGCCCGGTGGGCAAGGTGGCCTCGGGCGGCGAGTTGTCGCGCATGGCGCTGGCCATTGCAGTAACGACCAGCCAGTTGGGCACCGCCCAAACGTTGATTTTTGACGAGGTGGATTCCGGTGTGGGCGGCGCCGTGGCCGAGACGGTGGGCCGACTCATGCGCCAGCTCGGCGCGGACCGGCAGGTACTGGCCGTCACGCACCTGCCCCAGGTGGCAGCCTGTGCCGACCACCACCTGGTCGTGGCCAAGCAGATGCATGGCAAGGTCACACTCAGCACGGTATCCGCCGCGGTGGGCGAGCAGCGTGTCGCCGAAATCGCCCGCATGCTCGGCGGTGAAAAACTCTCCAGCACCACCCTGGCGCACGCCAAGGAAATGCTGCAGTCCGGAGTGTGAATCCATGCACGATGCGCTGCAACCCATGGAAATTGTGCTGATCACCGGCATGTCGGGCTCGGGCAAATCGGTCGCCCTGCACGCACTGGAGGACGCCGGTTACTACTGCGTGGACAACCTCCCCCCGGAGCTGCTGCTGCCTTTTGTGGAACTGGAGCAAAAGCACCAGGCCCCCCGCATCGCCATTGCCATGGATGTGCGCAGTGCCACGTCATTGCCGCTGGTACCGCACCAGCTGCAGACGCTGCGCAGCCGAGGTATCGGCGTCAAGTCGCTGTTTCTGGATGCCAATACCGACACCCTGGTGCGCCGCTATTCCGAGTCGCGGCGCAAGCATCCGCTGTCGCAAGCGGAGGCGGGATATGCCGAGCAGGACGCGCGCCGCGCACTGGTCGATGCCATTGAGCTGGAACGTCAATTGCTGGCTGTGCTGCGCCAGGAGGCACACGTCATCGACTCCAGCATCATCCGTCCGGCCCAGTTGCAGGGCTACGTCAAGACACTGATCTCCGCACCGACCGGACAGCTGACGCTGGTCTTCGAGTCGTTTGCCTTCAAGCGCGGTGTGCCAGCGGACGCCGACTACATGTTTGACGTGCGCATGTTGCCCAACCCACACTACGAGCCGACCCTGCGCCACCTGACCGGGCGTGACCAGCCGGTGATTGATTTCTTGCAGGCGCAAGAGGAAGTGGATTTGATGCAGCACCACATCGCCCACTTTCTGGAGAACTGGCTGGACGCGCTGGCCCGCGACCACCGCAGCTACGTCACCGTTGCCATCGGTTGCACCGGTGGGCAGCACCGGTCGGTCTATCTGGTCGAGCGTCTGGCCCAACGCTTTGCATCCGAGTGGGTCACGCTCAAGCGGCACCGGGAAATCGATGCGATCTAGTTTGCTACTTATTTTATAGCAACAACCGCATATTCTGCGAGGGCTACAGCCCGATTTATCAGCGAATCATTGCCTCAAGTTGGCACGGTGACCTGTAGCAGCTTGCGGATCGGTGCAGGCAATCCCATCCGCGGCCATTCTTCGCCACCCAGCCACCGGCCCGCACCCCATACGGTGGACCGGTCCGCAACATCCACCCGCCAGGTGTGCAGAAACAGGTCTTTGTGGGTCAGCACGTGGGTGAAGACCGGTAGCGCGCACAGCTTCGCACGTAACGGTCGGGGTACGGCATCCTTCAAGGCCTCTTCACTGTCAAACAACGGCAGGCAGTGCAGCCCAGCCCAGACCCCCGGTGTGGGCCGCTTGTCCAGCCACACCGCGCCATCGTCGCACTGCGCCCACAGCAACCAAATCGACTGGCTGCTGCGCTTGAGTGTGCGGGTCCGTACCGGGTAGCGCTCGGGGTCCCCCGCCGCACCCGCCACACAATCCACACGCACCGGGCAGGCGGCGCAATCCGGCTTTTTGGGTAGGCACACGGTTGCGCCCAGATCCATCATGCCCTGGGTGTAGCGCGCCATGGCGCGTGGTGCGGCTTTGCCGGCAGGCAGCAGTTGCGTGGCGGCGTCCCACAAGGCCCGCACGTGGGCACCCTGTGCCAGGTCGGCATCAAATCCCAGCACACGGGTCACGACCCGTTTCACGTTGGCATCCAGGATGGCCACGCGCTCGCCAAAGCACAGCGACGCGATGGCTGCCGCCGTGGAACGCCCGATGCCGGGCAAGGTCTCCAGCAGCTCTGCGGTGGCGGGAAACGCACCGCCATGGCGTTCCATGATGTGCTGCGCACAGCGGTGCAGATTGCGCGCCCGGCTGTAGTAACCCAAGCCGCTCCACAGGCCCAGGACATCGTCCAGGCTGGCCGAGGCCAGTGCGGATACATCGGGGAAGCGCTCCAGAAAGCGGGCAAAGTAGCCGCGCACTGTCACCACCTGCGTCTGTTGCAGCATGATCTCGGACAGCCACACGCGGTAGGGGTCCTGGGTGTTTTGCCACGGCAAGTCGTTGCGGCCATGCGTCGCCTGCCAAGCCACCACACGCTTGGCGAAGGCACCCGGGGCGCCCGGTGCCCCCGATGGCCCGCGGTCCAACGGCATGGTCAAGCGAAGGCGATGTCGATGTCGATCGGCGTACCGGCGGGCCTATGGGCGGCGATCAAGTAGTCGGTCAGTTCAATCAGTTTGAGCTCAATCTGGCTCAGAGCGGCTTCCTGCTGGTCCACATCCTGGATACGGTCTTCCAGACCGCCTGCGGCCTGCTGGATGCGGTCTATGGCTTCAATACGGCGGCTGAAGTTGCGCCGGCGCTCGCGCAATTGCGCATCGAGCTGGGCGGCTGCCGACTTGCTCCACAACTCCACATCCCCCAGCGCCGTTTCGTGGATGCCCCGCAAGCGCGTGGACAACGCACGCACCAGCCGGTCCGCAAACTCGGGCTGGGCCAGCTTGAACGCATTGCCGATGCCCAGGTACTGAACGTGGCTGCGTTCCACCATGTCCAGATCGGTCAGGTACTGGGCCATTTGCGGCTCGGTGGGCGCCTGCAAGGAAAATCCGTGCTCGCCGTTGAGCTGGCGAAAAGACGCTGCCAACATGGACTGAATCTCGCCACACAGCGTTTGAACCCTCTGCAAATTGGCCCGCAAACGGTCAAAGGTCTCGCCATAGGCCCGCTTGACGCCCAGCTTCAGGCCTTTTTGCAGCAGGGTTGCCGTCAGCTGCGCCATTTCCTTCTTCAAGGCGGTCGAGCCCAAAATGCCGAACACTTCGCGCAGCAACTTCAGGTGCACCGACCGCACAGCGTGGATCTTGGCTCCGCCCAGATCGAACTCGGCCTGCTCCTGCGAAATGCGCGTACGCATGTGCTTGATCACCGCCGCGTTCTTGCCCTGTAGCCCCTTGAGCTCCATCATCTGCTCGGTCAGGTCGCGTTTACGGATATTGATGACGCGACCGGTTTCGGCGCGCAGATCCGTGATACCGGATGCCATGGCTTCGCTCAGAATGCGCTGGCGCTTGCCCATCATGCCGCGCCCCAGTGCGTCTTCCAGCACCGGAAGGCAGCTGCGCTGGAGCAGTTCGTCGTCGTCGGTGACCTTGGCCACCAGCCCTTTTTGCGCCGACACGGCAATCACACGGTCCTGTGGAATCCCCAATATTTCTGCGGTGCTGACCTTTTGCCGGTCGATCTGGGCCTGGATCTGGGCGGGCGAACTGAGGTCGTCCCACAGCGTGTCGATCTTGTTCAGGACCACCAGCCGCGAATCGGTATCGCCCGACTCGGTGATCAGGTGCTCGCGCCATATAGCCAGGTCTGACTTGGTAACGCCCGTGTCGGCGCCCAGAATGAAGACGACGGCATGGGCCTGCGGGATCAGGCTGACGGTCAACTCGGGCTCGGCACCGATCGCGTTCAGGCCTGGAGTATCCAGAATGACCAGTCCCTGCTTCAGCAAAGGGTGGGCAATATTGATCAGGGCATGGCGCCACTTGGGCACTTCCACCATGCCTTCAGAATCGAGCAAGGGGTTGTCGTCAGGGGCCTGGTTGTGCCAGAAACCCAGGGCGCGGGCTTCGTCCTGCGTCACTTTGCGGGTTTCTGCGACCTTCTCCAGGGCAGATGCCAACTGTTGCGGATTGTTCACATCCAGATCAATCCGCGTCCATTTTTCGGGCACCATGCGCCACTCCATGAGCGCTTGGGGCTGCAACCGGGTCTCGATGGGCAACAAACGCAGGCATGGGGGCACGTCGGCGTCGTAGCCCATTTCGGTCGGGCACATCGTGGTGCGGCCCGCACTGGCCGGCATGATGCGTCGACCGTATCCGGCGAAAAACACCGCATTGATCATCTCGGACTTGCCGCGGGAAAACTCCGCGACAAAGGCCACCATCACCTTGTCAGACCGTACCTGCGTACCCAGACGCCGCAAACGTTCGTCCACCGCTGCGTCCAGCAGCTCGTTGTCCTTCATCCACTCGGCGAGCAACTTCAGCCGCAGGCCGAACTCCCGTCGCCACGTACCAAGTTGGTCAAACTGTTCGTTAAATGAAGTAGTCAAGTGTCCCCCCGTCTAGCCGCTCAATATAGCACTGCGGTCCGCCAAGCCACTCAGGGTTTTTGGCAGTTGGCACAGAAAAATGTAGCGCGCTGCCCCTGTCGGATCGCCCGGATCGGTGTCGCGCACACCTTGCATTCCATTCCGCCGCGCCCGTAGACCATGGCATCGAGCTGAAAATGTCCCGCTTCGCCGTCCGCGTTGGAGAAGTTTTGCAGCGTACTGCCTCCGCGCTGTACGGCGCGCGCCAGCACATCGCGAATTGCCTGGTGCAGCCTCTTGACCCGCGGCAGGCTCAGTCGCGCGGCCGGCGTCGTTGGACGAATGCCCGCCAGAAACAAAACCTCCGAGGCGTAGATGTTCCCAACCCCCACGACGACGTCGCCTGCAAGCAACACCTGCTTGATCGGAGCCTTGCGCTGGAGCAGCCCCTGGCGGAAGCGCAGTGGATCAAATCCTGCATCCAGGGGCTCCATTCCGAGCTTGCCGAGCAGCTTCTGCGCCACAGCATCCTGCTCACCGGACACCAGGACCACGGCGCCAAAACGCCGGGGGTCGTTCAGCCGCAAGACGCCCTGGGTAGTGCGCAGGTCGAAATGGTCGTGCTTGCCGGGCTCCGGTGGTTGCAGCGAAAACGACAGGCTACCCGACATGCCCAGATGCAGCAGGAGCAGGCCTTGGTCCAAATCGATCAGCAGGTATTTGCCCCGTCGACGCACGCCCAGCACATGGCGGCCCGGCAATGCTTGGGGATCACCGTGCAAGGGCCAGCGCAGGGGCTTGCCCAAGCGAACGCCCAGAATCTGTGCGCCGGCAATGCGGTTGGCAAAACTCAACCGTGTCACTTCAACTTCGGGTAATTCGGGCATGGTGCGGGGGCTCTCCGGCTTGGATTATTATGGTCTGATGACACGAATCCCCCGTCTACTTCTTTTGACCCTGGCCGCGGCATGCGTTGGCGGCTCTGCGCTGGGGTCTCCGCCCAAGACGGAAGGTCCAGTCAACTCCAACCTGGACGGTGAGTTGTTCTACCAGTTACTGGTCAGTGAATTGACGGCCCAGAGCGGAGACAACGGTTCGGCGTACGCCTTTATGCTCGATGCCGCGCGCAAAGCCAATTCACCGCGACTCTATGAGCGCGCGGTCGAGCTCGCGTTGCAGGGACGCAGCGGGGAGTCCGCCCTGGAGGCCGCGCAGGCCTGGGCTCGCGCATTCCCATCGTCGCGGGAAGCCAATCGCTACCAACTCCAGATTCTGTTGGGCTTGAACCGGCTTGCCGAAACCCAGGAGCCACTCAAACGCGAGTTGGCAGCGCTGGCCCCTGCCGAACGGGTCGCGGCCATCAGCCAGCTTCCACGCTACTTTGCCCGAACGACCGACAAGAAACTTTCGGCAACGGTGGTCGAGAAGATCCTGCTCACGGAGCTGGTCAATCGCACGACGGGTGCGGCAGCCTGGGCGGCCATTGGCACGATGCGCATGCAGGCGCAGGACATGGATGGCGCCATGGACGCGGCCCGGCGCGGTGTTGCGCTCAACGCGGAGGCAGAAGAACCCGTTTTGTTGGCCATCGCACTACTGGAGTACAAAATCCCGCAGGCAGCATCCATCGTCCACCGCTACCTGGCCGGGAAACCGACCCCCGACCTGCGCATGGCCTATGCGCGCCATGAAATCAATGCACAGCGGTACGCCGAAGCCTACAAACAGATGCAGCTGTTGACCACCGAGAAGCCGGATTTTCCGGAAGCCTGGCTGTTGCGTGGTTCGCTTGAGCTGCAGGACTCCAAGCTGGCAACTGCCGAGTCCTCACTCAAGACCTACATCGCATTGAATCCGCCTCCCCCCGCCGATGCGGGCCAATCCGCCACCATGGGACGCGGTTTGGTCCAGGCCTACCTGCTGTTGGCACAGGCAGCAGAGCAAGGGAAAAGGCTCGATGAGGCCAAGGCCTATTTGAACCAGATTGACAGCCCCAAGGACGCGCTGCGCATTCAGAGGCGCTACGCCGCGATTCTGGCGCGAGAAGGAAAAGTGGAGGAAGCCCGGGCAGCCATACGTGGCGTGCCGGAGCTGCAGCCTTCTGACGCGCTGGACAAGATCAATGCAGAGGTGCAAATCCTGCGTGAAAGCCGCCAGTACGCTGCGGCCTATCAATTGCTGTCGGATGCCGCGGGCCGCTATCCGGACGACATAGACGTGGTGTACGACCTGGCCATGATGGCGGAACGCCTGGGCAAGACAGACGAAATGGAAGGCCTGTTGCGCCGGGTCATGGACGCCAAACCCGACTACCACCACGCCTACAACGCGCTGGGTTACTCACTGGCGGATCGCAACATCCGCCTGGCGGAGGCGCGCGCGCTTATCAATCGCGCATTGGCGTACGCGCCCGACGATCCATTTATTGCCGACAGCCTCGCCTGGGTGGAGTTCCGCTCCGGCAACGCTGCCGAAGCCCTGCGCTTGTTGAAGAACGCCTTCCAGGCCCGACCAGACGCGGAAATTGCCGCCCACCTCGGGGAAGTGCTGTGGACGGTTGGTGAGCGCGACCAGGCCAGCGCGGTCTGGAAAGAAGGCGTGGGACTGAATCCGCAGAACGAAACCCTGCGCGAGACCATGCGACGCCTGCGTGGCACACCGTGAGCGCCTGCTATCGTTCCGGCCTGCGGCTGGCCTTGGCATTAGCTATTGTTTTTATAGCAGGATGTGCAAGCCCTACGAAGGCTAGAGATCCGAATACTGAACACTCCGCGCATTGGCAGGGCCGCCTGTCACTCAAGGTCGACAGCACGCCGGTGCAGGCGTTCTCGGCAGATTTTGACCTGCAAGGCGATGCAGTGGTCGGTAGCCTGTCTTTCTTCAGTCCACTTGGGAGCACGCTGGCACGGCTGCAATGGGGCGCGAATGGCGCGCAGTTGCAAACGACGGGTGAACCACAGCACTTTGAATCGCTGGATGCCCTGACACGCCACACCACCGGGGCTGTGCTGCCAGTGGCGAGCCTGTTTGAATGGCTCAAGGGTAGTTCACCACCAACACCCGGCTGGGATGTGGATTTGAGTGCGTTGCCGGACGGACGCCTCACCGCCCAACGGGTGGAGCCAGAAACGCCGGCCCAGCTCAAGATTATTCTTGATCGCTGAGCACACGGGATAATCTGCGCATGCAGTCGCTCTACGACGTTCCCGCCCCCGCCAAGCTCAACCTGTTTTTGCACATCACCGGTCGCCGTGCGGACGGCTACCACCTGCTGCAATCGGTGTTCATGCTGATTGACTGGTGCGACACGCTGCACTTCAGTGTGCGCGCCGACGGCCAGATCAGCCGCGAGGACCTCAGTTGGACGCTGCCCGACGACGACCTGGTGGTGCGGGCCGCCCGCATGCTGCAACACCGCACGCAATGTCCCTTGGGCGTGCACATCGGCATCTCCAAATCCATCCCGGCGCAGGCGGGCATGGGCGGTGGATCGTCCGACGCCGCGTCCACCCTGCTGGCACTGAACCGCCTGTGGAAGCTGAACCTGCCACTGCAGACGCTGGCCCGCTTGGGCCTGTCTCTGGGTGCGGACGTGCCATTCTTCCTGGGCGGACAGCACGCCTGGGTTGAAGGCATTGGAGAAAAACTCACGCCCATTGCATTGCCCCGGGAACGCTTTGTGGTGGTCAAACCGGACGCAGGACTGCAAACCCAGCTAATTTTTTCAGACCCCACGTTGAAGCGAGACTCAGAAACTGCTATAATTTCAGGCTTCGCTGCAGACGCACACGGTTCTCTGTTTAGTTATGGCCGTAACGACTTGCAGGCCGTTGCCCAGAGGTTGTGTCCCGGTGTAACCCAAGCCCTAGAGTGGCTGACGTCGCAGGGACTCAATGGCCGGATGACAGGCTCTGGAAGCGCAGTGTTTGCGCAACTGTTGCATGGTATTGATGTGTCTAGTGCGCCAAGCGCATGGCAAGTCAGGTTGTGCAGCAACTTGGATGTTCATCCCCTGGTGGGTTGGGCAACCAGCGATGGGAAAATGACGGATTAAATGCCGGATGAAATGACGGTTTAGGGGTGGGCAGCGTTTCGCTGTCAACCTGTGTAGGGGAGTCGCCAAGTTGGTTAAGGCACTGGATTTTGATTCCAGCATGCGAAGGTTCGAGTCCTTCTTCCCCTGCCAAATCTGTTGACCGGGACTGATCCGGTCACAGCGCGCAACGTACAGGCATAAACCTACTCTACTCGCTGGAACCCGCATGCAGGCTTCACCTCCCCCCGATTTCATGGTTTTTACCGGCAATGCCAACCCGGGCATGGCCGCAGACATTGCACGCCACCTTGGCATTTCTCTCGGTGCGGCAACCGTCGGTCGCTTCTCCGATGGCGAAGTCACGGTGGAAATCAACCAGAACGTGCGGGCCCGCGACGTTTTTGTGGTGCAGAGCACCTGCGCGCCCACCAACGAAAACCTGATGGAACTGCTGATCATGGTGGATGCATTGAAGCGTGCATCGGCTGAGCGTATCAGCGCCGTGATCCCGTACTTTGGCTACGCCCGCCAAGACCGCCGCCCGCGGTCCACCCGCGTGCCGATTACGGCCAAGGTGGTGGCCAACATGCTGCAGGCCGTGGGTGTCGCGCGCGTGCTGACCATGGACTTGCACGCCGACCAGATCCAGGGCTTTTTCGACATCCCGGTGGACAACATTTATGCATCCCCTGTGCTGCTGGGCGATCTGCGCCAGAAAAATTACGAAGACCTGATCGTGGTCTCGCCCGACGTGGGTGGTGTGGTGCGAGCCCGAGCGCTGGCCAAGCAACTCGGTTGCGATCTGGCCATCATCGACAAGCGCCGCCCCAAGGCAAATGTGTCTGAGGTGATGCACGTTATTGGTGAAATCGAAGGTCGCAACTGCGTCATCATGGACGACATGATAGACACCGCTGGCACGCTGGTGAAGGCTGCCGAGGTGCTCAAGGAGCGCGGTGCAAAGAAGGTGTATGCCTATTGCACCCACCCCATTTTTTCCGGCCCCGCCATCGAGCGTATCGCCAATGGTGGCGCGCTGGACGAGGTCGTGGTGACCAATACCATTCCCCTCAGCGCAGCCGCTGCGGGATGCCAGAAAATTCGCCAACTCTCCGTGGCACCGCTGATTGCTGAAACGATTCAGCGTATCGCCAAGGGAGAGTCGGTCATGAGTTTGTTCTCGGATCAGGAAAACCTTTTTTAAGGTTTCTATAAAACCTTGAAAAAGGTGATCGGGACAAAAAGCAAGCGCACGCTGCATTCGGCAGCGATACAGCGCTTTTGTTAAACCGGAGTCGCACTGGTCGCGGTGGACTCCTTCAGGAGTAAATTATGAAATTTGTCGCTTTTGAGCGCGCCAAGCAGGGTACGGGTGCGAGCCGCCGTCTCCGCAATTCGGGTCGCACACCCGGTATCGTCTACGGTGGCGAGGGTGAACCCCTTGTGATCGAACTGGACCACAACGCCTTGTGGCACGCCATCAAGAAGGAAGCCTTCCACGCCTCCGTTCTGGACATGGAACTGGCTGGCAAGGAAAGCAAGGTCCTGCTGCGCAACGTGCAAATGCACCCCTTCAAGCAATTGATCCTGCACATTGACTTCCAGCGCGTGGATGCCAATACCAAGATGCACATGAAGGTGCCATTGCACTTCAAGGGCCAGGAAGAGTCTTCCGCCTTCAAGGTCGACCATTGCCTGATCACCCACGTGCTCAACGAAATCAACATCACCTGCCTGCCCGCCGATCTGCCCGAGTTCATCGAAGTAGACCTGACCGGCCTGAAGAAGGGCACGTCTTTCCACCTGAGCGATGTCAAGTTGCCCAATGGCGTGAAGGCTGTGGTCAAGGGCCGTGAGAATCCGGTTCTGGTATCCGTGGTGACGTCTGCTGCTGAAGCGTCTGCCGAAGCCACTGCAGAAGCCGCTGCTGCTGCTCCCGCAGCCAAGGGTGGCAAGGCCGCTCCCGCTGCCAAGGCTCCTGCTGCTGCAAAAGCACCTGCTGCCAAAAAATAATCAGTTCATGAACTGATTCACAGCGCAAGCTGTGTCGACGGCCCACTTCGGTGGGCCGTTGTCGTTTGGAGAGCTATTAAACTGCCCTACCATTCACGGCATCCCCATTTCGTCCGTTATCCATGATCAAACTGTTTGTCGGCCTGGGAAACCCCGGCCCGGAATACGAAGCCACCCGACACAACGCGGGCTTCTGGTGGGTTGACGCACTGGCCCACGAACTCAAGACGGGACTGTCCATGGACAAGGGCTACCACGGACTGGTGGCCCGCACCACCGTGCATGGACACACGGTCTGGCTGTTGCAACCACAAACGTTCATGAACCTGTCGGGCAAGTCCGTCGCGTCCCTGGCCCGCTTCTTCAAAATTACCCCGCAGGAGATTTTGGTGGCGCATGACGAACTGGACATCGCTCCTGGCCAGGTCAAACTCAAGTTCGGTGGCAGCCATGCCGGGCACAACGGTCTGCGTGATATCCATGGGCAACTGGGCAGTGGCGACTACTGGCGCCTGCGCCTGGGCGTGGGCCATCCCGGCAACAAGGATGATGTCGTCAACTGGGTGCTGAAGAAGCCCTCGCTGGACCATCGCATCGCGATAGACCAATGCATAGACCGCTCGCTGAAGGCGCTACCAGCCTTCCTGGCTGGCGACATGGAAAAAGCCACCCTGCTGGTGCACACCAGCAAACCGCCCAGAGCCCATACGCCAGCACCACCGCGCGCACCCCAGGAACCACAAGGCACACCATGAAACACACCACATCATCGGCTGCAGTTTTTATAGCATGCTGCGTCCTGTCAACGGGGGCTCAGAGCCAAAAGGTCTACCGCTGCGGCGACACATACAGTCAAAAACCGTGTGCCGATGCGGTCGTGGTCGACGTCAGCGACCCGCGCAGCCAGACACAAAAGGCTCGGGCTGACGCCGAGACGCGTCGGGAATTGGCTGCCGCCAATGCGATGGAGAAAGCGCGTCTCAAGGAAGAGGCACAGATGCGATCGGACCGCGTCAAACAGACCCCATCGCAAGCGAAAAAGGCCACCTCTCCGGCACAAAGCGCGTCCGCGGCCGCGGACGCATCCCGCTCGGGTGTTGCACCGAAACAGGCCCCAAAGAACCATACCAAAAAGAAAAAAGAGCCCGAATTTTTCACCGCACGGAGCGCCGCGTCAACACCCAAAGCACCCGCCAGCAACACCCGATAGCACCGCTTTGATTCGCCAAACCGGGATGCTTGGTTTATAGTGAATCAACTGCTGCCCCACTTTGCCGACGATGCCGGCAGTGCGCCGCAGCCATTCGCATGCATCGGGTACCACCATGACAGACGCATTTGACCGGGAAGTTTACGACGGGCAGGAGCTTGTTTTCCAGTGGGGCGACCTGGGGGACTCCGCCTATGTGATCGAAGAAGGCTGCGTGGAAGTTCTCACCGGCGTGGGACCCGAGTTGCGGCGCATTGCCATCCTGACCGAAGGCGCCATGTTCGGCGAAGTGGCGCTGCTCGACCGGCAGCCCCGCACCGCTTCGGTTCGCGCCCTGGTGCCCACCCGCCTGATCCGCATCGACCGCAGCCATGTGGAAGAGTTACTGCTGCGTTCGGACTCCGTCATCCAGTACCTGATGCAACTGTTGCTGGCGCGCTTTCGCAGCACACACGATGCTGCTGGCCTGCAGCTGCGCCAGGGCAGTGCAAACACCTCCGGTTCGACGGAATCCGTCGACCTGCACAAAGCTGCTGTTCGCACCTTGTCGCTGGCGCAGGATCTGTCAGACGCCATTGATCGCCAGCAACTGGAGCTCTTCTACCAGCCCCTGATCGCCTTTGACCAGCTCGCCGTAGTTGGCTATGAGGCACTGATCCGCTGGCACCACCCCACCTTGGGGTTGATCAACCCCATCGAATTCATCCCGCTGGCAGAAAAGACCGGCCTGATCCACCGTATCGGCCAGTGGGTGCTGCACAGAGCGGTCGCCGACTGGGCAGGGTTGCGTCCCTTTTGCGTCACCGACGCAGACCATCCACCCTTTGTCAGCATCAACCTGTCGGCACCGGAACTGGCTGGCGGTGACATCGTCGCGGCCGTCGAGGAATGCCTAAACCTGCACCAGATGCCACCGCAGGAGTTGCGCATCGAGTTGACGGAAACCGTCATCATCCAGAACATGGCTGCTGTAGCAGCGTCACTGCACGCGCTGCGTGCCTTGGGCATTGGTATTGCGCTGGATGACTTTGGTACCGGTTACGCAGGGCTGGACTACCTGCAGTCCCTGCCATTCACCTGCCTGAAGATCGACAAGACCTTTGTGCAGCAGATCGGTCAATCTGATCGCAGCCGGCACATCATCAAGGCCGCACTGGAATTGGCCCGGTCCATCGGGTTGAGCACCATCGCGGAGGGCATTGAAACCGCAGACATTGGCGCGCAGTTAGCGGCAATGGGATGCAGCCACGCCCAGGGCTACCACTACGGCAAACCCATGCCCAAGCAGCAAATGGGTGCCTGGGCCTTGCAACATCGGGCCGCACAATCCGCACACCAGGTCCGCCAGGCGGCACTCATTCCTTCGTAGCCGAAACCAACTGCAGACGGCGGTATTTCGACCAAAGGGTTTCCCGGTCTTCGACAAACTGGGGGTTCACCGGAATGCAGGATACCGGGCACACCTGCACACACTGGGGCTCATCAAAATGGCCCACGCACTCGGTGCACTTGGCGGGATCGATTTCATAGATCTCGGTCCCCATGAAGATGGCCTCATTGGGACACTCGGGCTCGCACACATCGCAATTGATGCATTCGTCGGTAATGATCAATGCCATGGTGACCCTTCAAACCTCATCGGGTTTGACGATCATCACCGGAACGGCACTGGCGTGCAGCACTTCGTTGGACACCGAACCCAGCATGGCGCTGCGCAGCGCACTGTTGCCACGCGCGCCCATGACGATCAGGTCGCAGGCGAAGCGCTCCGCAATATCGACAATGGTGTGGGCCGGGTCGCCCTTGGCCACTTCGCATTCATACACCACACCCGCCGCATCGAGCAGGGCCTGGGCCGATTGCAGGGTATGCAGACCGGCCTCTTCGGCGACACGGTTGATTACCTCGGGGTCGTGCGCCACCAGCAGCTCATACAGGGTGGCGGGCTCCTGCACATTCGCCAGCACGGCATCTGCGCGCAGACCGGCCAGCACCATGCGGATGGCAAAGCGCACCGCCTCCAGCGACAACTCGGAACCATCTACAGGCAGCAGGATTTTCATAATATTCCTAAAGAGGTTTGAGTTTTTCCAACAGCCGCACATGCACGCTTGGCGCCACAAACTGGGCCACATCGCCCTTGAGGGTCGCAATCTCACGCACCAGCGTACTGGAAATGTGCTGGTAGCGCGCGTCCGGTGTCAAAAACACTGTTTCCACATCCGGTGCCAGGGCACGGTTCATGCCAGCGAGCTGGTTTTCAAAGTCAAAATCGGTCACCGAGCGTACGCCCCGCAACATGGCCCTGGCGCCATGGTTGACAGCAAAGTCACGCACCAGACCGGTAAACGACTCAACCCGCACATTGGGGTATTGGCCAATAGCTTCGCGCACCGTGTCCAACCGCTCCTGCAGGCTGAACATCGTCTTCTTGTGGTGGGCCGCGGCCACTGCCACGATCACGGTGCCAAACAGCCCTGCCGCACGGCGGATCAGATCCTGGTGGCCCAGGGTAATGGGGTCAAAGGTGCCGGGGTAGACGGCGATCACGGGGGTGGACATCAACAAAGGCTCCGGGGCCAGAGGGCCCTGCGTGCTGCCAATTATGCCCCCAGAGCCTCGCCCGAACCGGTTGCCTTGTGCAACACATGCGCATGCACGGCACCCGCCTTGAGGTGGCGGTGCACCACCAGACCCATGGGTTCCACCATGGCATCGGTCCAGGCCTTGGGGGCTTCCAGGTAGATGGACCCATTGGCTGCCAGCGCGCGGGCCGCAGCCGCCAGTGCCGCGTCATACAAATCCGCATCAAACGGTGGATCGAGAAAGATCACGTGGTAACTGGCTGGGGCCAGCTGGCGCAGTGTGGCCACGCCCTCGCCACGCACAATATTCAACTTTTGAGCCGCCATCGGCTGGGGCACCTCCAGCGCCAGCAACTGGGCGTGCACGCGCTGCAGTTGCGCGACCAGGGCACTGTCGTGCTCAACCAGCAACACCTCGGCCGCGCCGCGTGACGCGGCCTCAAAGCCCAGTGCACCGGTGCCGGCAAAGGCGTCGACGCAACGCAAACTGCCCAGGTCCTGGCCCAGCCAGTTGAACAGCGTCTCGCGCACGCGGTCCGGTGTGGGCCGCAGACCCGGCCGGTCCGCGACTTTGAGCTTGATGCGCTTCCACTGCCCGCCAATCAGGCGGATCTCGCCGGGTTGGCGATTGTGGACCGGTGTTCGCGCAGGTTTGGCGGCCGCCTTGGGCACGCGGCTGGGACTTTTGGACAGGGGCTTGCTGGGTTTCTTCATACCCCAAGCTTACCGGACTGCAGGGGCAGCGCCAGGGTGTCACCTTCCGACTGCCAGAGCATGCGCGCCAGCCACGGCCCGACATCCCTGGGCAGGAGCGGTCTGGAGTACAAATAGCCCTGCAGTTCTCCACATCCGGCATCCCGCGCGGCACCTGCCTGGGCCAGGGTCTCCACACCCTCGGCGACAACATGCAGATGCAGGGCGTCGGCAAGCTGGCATATGGCGCGCACCACCGCAACGGCATCGGGGGACGGCAACGGATCAATCAGACCGCGGTCAATCTTGACGGTATGCAGACGCAAACTGCGCAGCATATTGAGGGACGAAAAACCCGTTCCAAAGTCATCCATGGCGACGTGTACGCCCATGGCACGCAGTTGCTCGACTTGCAGCTTGGTTTGGTCCAGGTTTTGCATGGCAGAGCTCTCGGTGATTTCCAGTGTCAACAACTGCGCCGCTACGCCGCTGCTGAGCAGAGTTTCCGCCACCAGTTCGGGAAAGCGCGGGTCCAGCAGTTGCAGCGGCGAGACATTCACCGCCACCGGCACACAGCGGCCATACTGTTTCTGCCAGACCGCAATTTGCAGGCAGGCCTGTTTCAACAACGCGGCGCCCAAGCTGCCAATCAGGCCCGTGCGCTCCGCGGCGGCAATGAATTCAAGCGGGCTGACCGGCCCGACGCCGGGCCGATTCCAGCGGGCCAGGGCTTCAAAGCTGGTCAGCTGACCGGTGTGCGCATGGACCTTGGGCTGGTACACCAGCTGAAACTCGGACCGCTCCAAGCCGGAGCGCAGGGCCTGCTCCTGCTCCAGCGTATTGCTGGCACCGCGCTCGAACGCCTTTGCCGCCAATTGATGGGATGTGCCTGGCGTGCGCTTGGCCACGTGCAGCGCCGCATTCGCCGCGCGCAGCAAGGATTCGGCATCGCGTGCGCTGCTGGGGTACAGGGCTATCCCCATCGACGCGTCCAGAAAAAACTCCTGGCCCGACACCCACATCGGCTTGGCCATCAGTTGGCGAACCCGCGTTACCAGCGCCACAGCGGTGTCGCCGTTGGCATTGGCTGGCGATACCAGCGCAAATTCGTCGCCCGCCAGCCGCATGACCTCACAGTCCGCATCCAGCGCAGTGCGCAGGGCCTGTCCCACCGCCCGCAGGACCTCATCCCCCATGGAGTGGCCGTGGGCTTCATTGAACAGTTTGAAGCGGTCAATGTTCATCAGCACCAGTACAAAGCGGTCCGCGGCATCCGTCGTGCTGCAACGCGCGCGCAGGCTGGCGATCATCGCAGCGCGGTTCGGCAATCCGGTCAATTCATCGTACATGGCCTGACGCAACAAGGCCTGGTTGGCCTTATGGCGATCACTCTCATCGGAAATGAGGACCTGCACCGCTGGCGCCCCATCCCACTCGGTCGAAAAATAATGGAAGCGCAGCCACAGGGGTGTGCCATCCCCGCGGTACCGCAATGCCTCGTAACTGGCGTCCTCTTGCTGCCCATGCTGGATGTCACTCAGGATCCTGCCGACCGTGGCGCGCTCTTCCTTGGGAATGGTCCGCGCAACCGTGACCACCTGCAACTGATCCAGGCTCTCTACCCCATAAATAGCCAGGCAGGCCGGGTTGGCATACACGATGCTGCTGTCGCCCAGGCTGATCATGATGCCCTGGTGGGACCGTTCGGTCAGCTGCTCAAAACGCCTTTGCAACTTGCGCGTCGCCAGGGTCCCGCGATCCAGCGCGGCGTACAGCAACACCAGGCCCAGCATCATCCGCAACAGAGCGCCCAGTGTCGCCAGCAAGGCGGCACCTGCATCTTCGTAGACCACGTAAATGAACTGGATCAAGCCCAGCAAAACCAGCAGGGGCCCCACCAGTTTTTCGGAGCTGAAACGCGTTGCACCTGCGTTCCAGAGCCAGTAGGTGCAGACAATACCCAGCAAGGTGTTGACGGTTCCCATGCTGGCCTGCCCCATCCGCGGGCCACCGAACCCGATCGCGGTGGCATTGACCAGCGCCAGCACGAGAAAAGTAGTCCACCCCCCAATTTTGGGAACCTCGCGATGTGCCAGATCGGCGGCACCCTGCAGCAGCAGGGTCGAGTACGCCGCCGCAACCACTATCAACACATAGTTGCCCAGCACGTCCACGGCGGGACTGCCCTGCGATTTCACCAGGTAGGTCAGAGGAACCAGCAGTTGGATCAGATTGGCCCAGCCAACATAGCGCGTGAACGTCTGCGTCGGATCACGGCGCCACACCAGTACCAACGCACAGCCCATGACCAGGCTGACGGCGGCATTGATGACCATGACGTAATGCATCGATAGGAACACAAAGGACGGACTCCCGCATTGTGGGGCGGGTCTCTCCAGCTTTTCCCCGTCAAAGGCAGGGATTTACCCTAGGCCCCCAGGAAATGGCACCTTTGGGGCGCCGGCCACTGGAAGGCCGGACTGGCAGTAAGGAGAACAGCGGCAGGTGTTTCATAGAATGCTGACATTCCCAGAACGCAACACATGTTCAGTTTTTTCAAAAAGAAACCCCCTCCTGCCCCGGTCGCCACGCCCACCACCACGCCTCCACCCTTGGTTGTACCGCCGACTGGCGGTTCGCTCATCGGCAGCGCGCTGGTCACGCCGATCGACATCCCGGTCCCCAGCGCCACGCCGCCCGAGCGACAGAAATGGATCGACAAGCTCAAGGCCAGCCTGGGCAAGACCGCCAGCGGCATTTCCACGGTGTTCGGCGGCTCCGTCATCGATGAAGCCCTGTACGAGAGCCTGGAAGACGCGCTGCTGATGGCCGACGCCGGCGTGCCCGCCACAGAGTACCTGCTGACCGAGCTACGCCGCAAGGTGAAAGATAGCGGCGTCACCCACCCGGTGGCGCTGAAAAACATCCTGACCCAGTTGCTGACCGACCTGCTGCAGCCGCTGCAGAAGCCGCTGGTCATCGGTGAGCACAAACCCACCGTCATCATGGTGGCCGGCGTCAATGGCGCGGGCAAGACCACGTCGATCGGCAAGCTCACGCGCCACCTGTCCGAGCACGGTGCCAGCGTGCTGCTGGCCGCGGCCGACACCTTCCGCGCTGCCGCGCGCGAGCAGCTCGGCGTCTGGGCCGACCGCAACCTGGTGGAAATCATCAGCCAGGAAGGTGGCGACCCTGCCGCCGTGAGCTTTGACGCCGTGGCCGCCGGCAAGGCGCGCGGCAAAGATGTGGTGCTGGTTGATACCGCGGGGCGCCTGCCCACGCAGCTGCACCTGATGGAAGAGCTGAAAAAGATCAAGCGCGTGATCCAGAAGGCCGACCCCACTGCGCCGCATGAAGTACTGCTGGTCATTGACGGCAACACCGGCCAGAATGCGCTGATGCAGGTGCGCGCCTTTGACGATGCGCTAACGCTAACCGGCCTGATCATCACCAAGCTTGACGGCACGGCCAAGGGCGGCGTGATTGCGGCGATTGCCCGCGAGCGGCCGATTCCGGTGTACTTCATCGGCGTCGGCGAAAAGCTCGAAGAGCTGGAGACCTTCAACGCACGGGAATTCGCGCAGGCCCTCCTCGGATAACACTGTCCCGCAAGCGAAATCGAAGCCAGTTTTTTGCGGCTATCCTTCTCGCATAAAAAAGGAGACACCGCATGAAAAAGATTCTGGGCACCTTGCTCGCCCTGGTCCTGCTCGCCGCAGCCTACCTGCTGCTGTGGCCGGTACCCATCACCCCCGTCGCATTCACGCTGCCAACCGCGCCGGGCTATGGGGGCGTGCACGCCGCCAATACCAAACTGGCTGGCCTGAAGATGATCGACCTGCACGGCGAGGTCGGCCCCGAGCACATCGCGTTCGGGCCGGACGGCAAGCTCTACACCACGGTGGCCAGCGGCAACATCCTGCGCATGGCCGCCGACGGCACCGCGCAAGAGGTCTTCGCCAACACCGGCGGGCGTGTACTGGGCTTTGACTTTGACGCCAGCGGCAACCTGATTGCGGCCGACGCCATCAAGGGTCTGCTCTCCATCGCGCCGGACGGCAAGACCACCACCGTGCTGACCGACAGCGTCGCCGGCGACCCCATCCGCTATGCCGACGCCGTGGTCGTGGCCAAGAGCGGCAAGATGTATTTCAGCGATGCCTCCACCCGCTTTGCGCCCAAGGACTGGGGTGGCACCTTTGAGGCCAGTGTGCTGGACATCATCGAAGGCGCCTCCACCGGCCGCATCCTCGAATACGATCCCGCCACCAAGACCACCCGCGTGCTGGCGCATGGCCTGAGCTTTGCCAACGGCGTGGCACTGAGCGCCGACGAACAGACCCTGTTCGTCAACGAGACCGGCAAGTTCCGCATGTGGAAGATTGCCGTGACCGCCAGCAACCTGAATGTGGCGCAGAACAGCCCGCAGGCCACGGTACTGATGGACAACCTGCCCGGCTACCCCGACAACCTGATGCGCGGGCTGGACGGCAAGATCTGGCTGGGCTTTGCCAAGCCGCGCAATGCCAAGGCCGACGCCATGGCCGACAAACCCTGGCTGCGGCGTTTGAGCCTGCGCCTGCCACGCGCCCTGTGGCCGATACCGCCGTCCTACGGCCATGTGATTGCCTTCACCGAAGACGGCAAGGTCGTCGCCGACCTGCAAGACCCCACGGGCGCCTACCCCGAAACCACGGCCATCACCGAAACCCGGGACCGCCTCTACGTGCAAAGCCTGCACGCCCACGGCCTGGGCTGGCTGCCCAAACCATGACACAAGCCAACACCATGTCCTCCCGTAGAGCATTTCTCGTATCTACAACCGCCGCTGGCATCGCAGTGGCGACCACCACTGCATGCCAGGAGGTACCCACCATGGACCGTCAACTCGTCTTTGCATCCCTGGACCAGGCACTGCGTGAACTCGACCGCCTGGCACAGGCGCCGACACTGAAGTCAACCGCGGCGTGGACCCTGCCCCAAACCCTGGTCCATTGTGCCCAGAGCATCGAGTACTCGCTGACGGGCTTTCCACAGCCCAAGTCGCCGCTGTTCCAGGCCACTGCGGGGGCCCTAGCATTCAAGGCTTTTGCCTGGCGCGGGCGCATGCGCCACGACCTGGCAGAGCCCATTCCCGGCGCACCCGCACTGACCGCCGACACCGCGGCCGCAGCGGCCATGGCCCGGCTGCGTCAGGCGGTTGTGGACTTTCACCAGACCATCCAGCCGCTGCGTCCCCATTTCGCCTATGGTGAATTGAGCAAGGCAGAATACGAACAGGCCCACGCCATGCACCTGGCCAACCATTTCTCGGCGTTCGATATCCAGGGTTGAGCGACCTTCGGCCATCGGGGACAATCGGGGGCTATGACCTCCTTACTCCCCCGCATCGAACTCGAATCCGCCCCAAACCCGACGGCCGCCGTCATCTGGCTGCATGGCTTGGGCGCCGACGGCAATGACTTTGCAGGTCTGGTGCCCGAGCTGGACCTGGACGGCTGTCCGCCCATCCGGTTTGTCTTTCCCCACGCACCCAGCATCCCCGTTACGCTGAACGGCGGCTACATCATGCCGGCCTGGTACGACATCATGGGCCTGAACCTGGTGGACCGCCAGGACGCCGCCGGCATCCAGAAGTCCGAACGCGCCATCACCGCGTTGATCGAGCATGAGGTAGCCCGCGGCATTCCGTATGAGCGCATCGTTCTGGCCGGTTTCAGCCAGGGCTGCGCCATGGCCTTGCACACCGGGCTGCGCTTACCGCACCGCCTGGCCGGCATCATGGCGCTGTCGGGCTATCTGCCGCTGGCGGACCGCTTTGCGACCGAGCGCATGCAGGCCAATGCGCAAACGCCGGTCTTCATGGCGCATGGAACGCAAGACCCTGTCGTGGTGCTGGCACGCGGCGAGAACTCGCGCGACGCGCTGGCCGCCATGGGCCACCCGGTGCAGTGGCACACCTACCCCATGCAGCACGCCGTGCATCCCCGTGAAATTGCCGATATCGCCGCTTTCCTAAAGCAGGTGCTGGGAGCGTCGGCCCGTGGTGAGTGAGCGACCTGCGGCACGCAACCTGACCCTGGGCATTGACTTCGGCACCTCCAATTCCGCGGCCGCACTGATTGGTGCCGACGGCCAGATGCACACCATCGCACTGGATGGTGCGCGTTCGGAGATGCCAACCGCCCTGTTCTTCGCGAGCGAGACGCACACCGTGCTGTATGGCTCCGAGGCCATGCAGGCCTACCTGGCCGGTACCGAGGGGCGCCTGCTGCGCTCGCTCAAGAGCCTGCTGGGCAGCCGCCTGATGGACGAGTACACGGCAGTCAACGGCCAGAGCATCAAATTCTTTGACATCGTGGTGCTGTTCTTCAAGGAACTCAAACGCCGCTGCGAGGCCCAGGTGGGCCAGCCTTTGAGCCGCGCCATGCTGGGCCGCCCGGTGCACTTTGTCGACGACAGCGCGGAACGCGACGCCCTGGCACAGGAGACGCTGGGCCGCGCGGCGCGGGAGGCCGGCTTCACCGAGATCGCCTTCCAGCTCGAACCCATTGCCGCCGCGCTGGACTACGAGCAACGCGTGGACCACGAGACCACCGCGCTGGTGGTGGACATTGGCGGCGGCACGTCCGACTTCACCGTGATCCGCCTGAACCCGGCGCGCAGCCAGATCAGCGACCGCAGCGCCGACATCCTGGCGACCACCGGCGTGCACATCGGCGGTACCGACTTCGACCGACTGCTGGACCTGTCCACCGTGATGCCGCTCTTGGGCTACCGCCACATCGGCACGGGCGGCCGCCCGGTGCCCAACAGCGTGTTCTTTGACCTGACCACCTGGCACTTGATCCACCAGGCCTACACCCGCAAGGCCATGCACTTTGCCAAGGAGCTGTGGACCGACTACACCGACCAGACCCTGCACGCACGCCTGATGGACGCGCTGGAAGGCCAGCACGGCCACCGCATGCTGGCCGGCGTAGAGGCCGCCAAGATTGCCTGCTCCATCAGCGGCAACGACGCACTGGTCGATCTGGATTTTCTGGGCCACGGACCCAGCGAACACCTGGGCGCCACCGTGACCGTGCCCGTGATGGCCGACACCCTGCAACAGGCCCTGGCCCAGGTGGTGCAGTGCGCACAACTGTGCGTGGAGCGCTCGGGCTTGCCCGGCGTCGACGCCGTCTACCTGACCGGCGGCTCGTCCGCCCTGCGCCCGCTGATGGAGGCCCTGCGCACCGCCATGCCCGGCGCCACCATCGTGGAAGGCAACCGCTTTGGCGGCGTGGCGGCCGGATTGGCCTATGCCGGGGCAACGATGGGCGCGCTGGGGGTCTAGCCTGAAAACCGAATTGCTACTATTTATGTAGCACTGTGTGTATATTCCACGAGGGCTAGAAGGTCAAACGACGTAGACTTTTCTGAAAATCCATACAACAACCCCATATTGGGTATTTACTAGCCATTGACCCGGGTTATGACACGTAGGCGTGCATTCATTGGTTTCATCTGCTGAAACAACTTACGCTCCTGTTCAAATTTGTACACGGGCGAACATGCAGCATGTGATGGTCATTGGAGGGGGCGTTGTGGGTCTGACAACGGCCTGGTCTTTGCTGGAGGCCGGGTTCGAGGTCAGCCTGGTGGAACGCGAATCGGCACTGGCGCAGGGCGCCAGCCGGGCCAATGGCGGGCAACTCAGCTACCGCTACGTGTCGCCGCTGGCGGATACCGGGGTCCCGTTGAAGGCGCTGCGCTGGCTGTTCGAGCCGGATGGTCCCCTGCGCTTCAAGCCCGAATGGAGTTTGCACCAGTGGCGCTGGCTGGCCTCTTTCCTCAGCAATTGCCGGGGCTCGGTGAACCGCCGCACCACGCAGCGGCTGTTGGCACTGGGCGCGTTCAGCCAGGCGTCGTTTTCGGGCCTGTATGCCAGCGCAGAACTCGAAGGGGTGGCACTGCGCACCCCCGGCAAGCTGGTCATCTACCGCAACGCCGGGGAGTTCGCGACCGTGGCGTCCCGCTTGCGCGGCGACTCCCATAGCGTGGAACAGGTGCTGGACTACCAGGAGTGCCTGCGCATCGAACCGGCGTTGGCCCACAGCCCGGTCCCCTTGGCCGGCGGTGTGTTCACTGCAGGCGAGGCGGTTGCCGATTGTTATGCCCTGTCTTTGCAGCTGGCCGAGCGCTTGCGCGCGCACTCCCACTTCAGGGGCTTCGTACAGGCACAGGCACAGGGCTTTGTCATCCGGGGCGGCCAGGCCGTGGCCCTACGAACCCAACTGGGCAGTCTGGATGCCAATGTATTTGTAATAGCTGCAGGCCTGCAAAGCCGCTCGCTGGCGCTGACTGCGGGCATCCGCCTGCCCATTTATCCGCTCAAGGGCTACAGCCTGACCGCACCCATAAGACCGGAGCACAAGCCACCGGTGGTCAGCGTGACCGACATCGAAAAGAAGATCCTCTACGCCCAGATCGGCAACGAACTGCGCGTCGCCGCCATGGCCGACCTGGTGGGCGAAGACACGCGCATAGACCCGGCCCGCATGGCCTCGCTGTACCGCTCGGTCCAGGCGACCTTTCCCCATGCCGCTGACTACGGTGCAGCGCAGGAGTGGGCCGGGTTGCGTCCGGCGACCCCGTCCGGTGCGCCCATTCTGGGTGCCACCCCGGTGTCGGGTCTGTGGCTCAATGTGGGCCACGGCGCACTGGGCTTCACCATGTCCTTTGGCTCGGCACGCATCGTGGCCGACCTGATTGCGGGACGTCCAAGCCCTCTGAGCCTGGACGGACTGCAACTCCGCGGATAAAAAAAACCCGCCTGGTTTGCACCGGGCGGGTCTTGAAAACCTTTGAGAGAAAGCGCAAGCCCTGCGCAGGGTTCGACTCTTTAGAAGTCGTACTTCATGGCCAGCGTCAAGGTCCGCCCAAACGGATCAGCCACGCGTGGATCCCAACCGGCACCTGCCACGTCATCCACGTCATGGTGGGTGAACGGCGGCTTCACATCCAGCAGGTTGCGAATGCCCACGGTGATGGATGCATTCTTGAAGCCCTTGTAGGTCGCGCTGAGCCCGAACGTGGTGTAGCTGTCCACATCGGTGTTGGCAGTAGCGGGCACCGTGGCACGGTTGCTCAGGTCCTGGTCCTGGTAGCCGGACTTGTAGGTTCCGGTCAACGTGCTGCTCCAGGGCCCCTCGTTCCAGGTCAGACTGGTGGTGAACTTGTTGCGCAGATACAGGGTACGAACACCGAAGGTCCCCACGTATTCCACCATCGGCAGATTTTCCAGCGGAGACTCCATGTGGCTCAGCATGTGCGTGCCGTTGATGGCCGCAACCCATTTGCTACCCATCGCGTTGAAGGCACCGCTGGCGCTCCAGTCAATACCCTTAGTGGAGCTGCCGGCAGCATTGACCCAGCCCGCCTTGACGAGCGAGACGTTACCGCTGGCGTCGCGAACGAAGCGATCTGTAAAGAGACTGTAGTTGTTGCGCAGATCGCCAATGGTCAGGGTGCGGATACGGTCGGACAGGTCCACGCGCCAGTAGTCGACAGACACCGTAACCGCGTTCGCAGGCGCCCAGACAAAGCCCAGGGTGCCTTGCTTGGACTTCTCCGGCTTCAAGTCAGGGTTGCCACTGCTGGTGTAATTCACCTGGATGTCGCATTGGCTGGGGTCGACCGGGCAACGCACCGGGTCCGACCACTTGGTGACGTCCAGCTGCGGCGCATTGTTGATCTGCTGCTGCTGGAACGATGGCGCCTTGAAGCCCGAATTGACCGAGCCGCGCATCAGGAAGGATTCAACAGGCTGGTAACGAAAGGCAATCTTGGGATTGGTGGTGGTACCGAAACCCTCGTACTTGTCAGTACGCAACGCCAGTTGCAGCTCCAGGCCCTTGGTCACCGGCACGGCCAGCTCACCATACACCGCCTGGATGTTGCGGGAAACCAGCGGCACACCGGTGTTGCCGGGACACAGCAGCACGTCGGATGCCACGGTCGTCAGCAGCGTGCTGACGCAGGTGATGGCCGCGGTCGGGTCTCCGGTCGTGTTGGCGAACTCGTAGGTTTCCTTGCGCAAATCAAATCCGACGGCAAAGCCCAGCGGGCCCGCAGGCAGGTTCATCCACTCGCCTGACAACGATCCATCCATCTGGGTCAGAGCGGTCTTGCCACCCATAACACGGCCACGCGCCTTGGTGGACTCGATGAGTGCCATCGCCTCTGGTGTCTGGGTTTGTCCCGGCAACACCCAGGGGTTGATGATGCCGGTCTTCAAAGCCGCATTGAGCTTGGTCGAGTAGGCATAGCCGTCGTACAGATCGGAATAGGCCTCTGCCGTGGCGGTGGACAAGCCCAGTTTGTAATCGTATTTGCCGACCACACCGTCCAGCGCCAGCAGCAGACGGCCATTGGTGGAAATATTGTCAATGACCCGGTTACCCCAGTCCTGCATCCGCATCCGGTAGGCAATGGGTTTGGTTGGATCAAAATCCAGCACCCCGTAGTTCTTCAGGTTCAGGTAGTACGGACCGTTCACGGGATAAAAGTTGCTGCCAATGGCCGCATTGGTCGACGCGCTGGTGCTGAACTGGGTCGGCGTCAACTCGGACCGCACACCCGTTCGCGACCCCGTCAGCTCCACAGTGGCGGTGTGGTTCTCCGCCAGCTTCATGCTGCCGCGCATGACGAGGTTGGTCGCCTCCTTGGGCGCGGCCAGCATGTACTGGCTGCCGTAGTCCGTGTTGCACAGGTACCGTCCGCTGGCGATATTGCCTGCCCGGGTTGCCGCCGAAGCCGTCGGCGTGGTCCACAGCGCGGGCTGGAACTGGACGCCCTCGGTGACCGCATCGCACTGGTTCTGCATGCTCAACAGGTTGATACGGGTGTATTTGGTGGCATCGGTGGTACCCACGCGAGACCCTGCGGTACCCAGTGCAGTGCCACTCGCGGTGATGATGTTGGCGAACGGAGAGCTGCTGGAGTTGGGCGACAGGCCCAAGGCCGGGTTGAAGCCATTGGCCCAGTCGCGGTCCGATCCGCGCAGTATGTCGTTGCGCTGGACTGCCAGGCTGGCCATCACATTGAACCCGTCTTTTTCCAGCGTGCCTTTTCCGGCTGTCACCGACACCTGACGGGTTGAACCTGCAGCGGACTGAAAGGGCCGGGAACCATCAAGCCCTATAGACACGCCTTCGTAGTCTTTCTTCAGGATGAAGTTGATCACCCCGCCAATGGCGTCTGTTCCGTAGATCGCGGAAGCGCCATCCTTCAGAATTTCAACCCGCTGGATGGCAGCAAAGGGGATGGCATCGATATCGACACCGCCGCCACTCATGCCATGGGTACTGATGCGCCGGCCATTGAGGAGCACCAGGGTGCTGCCCGGCCCGAATCCACGCAGATTGGCGTTGGACGAGCCGCCGGTCAAACGGTCGGTGTCGCCCCCAAACACGTTGTTGTTCGATACCGCATTGTCCGCACCGGAGGCGTTGCCAGACAATTGGTTCAGCATTTGCTGTACCGAGCCAATCCCGCGCTTGACCATGTCGTCGGAGGTCAAAATTTCAATCGGAAGGGCACCTTCCGACTGAATCCGCTTGATGCTGGAGCCCGTGATCTCGACACGCCCCAAGGCTTGGGTTGCGGGCGGCGTTTGGGCCAACCCCACCAGGTGGGTACTCAATCCCAGCAGCGCCAGGCTTAGTGGCAACTTCTTCATGTTCACAGTAAAGCTCCTTTGATTGCAAATAGACGGGTGACATTCATTCAGGAAAAACAATCGCCGCGCTGGAGACGGCACTGTCTGCATGTTGACGCAGAAAAGTATTGCAAACCATAGGTAAAGATCCGAAATGTCGTTTTGATGCAATGAATGCTTGCTTGGAAAGCATAACTTGCTGGAATACGTTGCTTCCACTCTGTGGCGGGATTCGGGGCAGCGCGTGCGCCCGGGGCGACGCAATGTAGTGAAAATGGCGCCATGCATCTGACACCAGACGACACACTTCGCGACGGCTCCGGTTGGCTGGCGTGGGCCCGCGTTGTTGGGCTTACCTGTCTTCTGGCACTGACGGGCTGCGCATCGGTGCAGCACGACCGCCCCCTTCCAGCCACGGTCATCGCGGCATTGCAAAAGGCCGACATGACGGACGCGGTGCTGGGCCTGGTGGCCTACCCCCTGGCCGACCCTGCGCGCGGATTGCGGCTGAACCCTGACCTGCCAAAACAACCCGGATCGACGATGAAGCTGGTCACCACCATCGTTGCCCTAGAGCGCCTGGGCACCAATGCGCGGGGCCGCACCGACCTGCTGGCCACCGAGAAGCCCGAATCAGGAATCATCAAGGGCCCGTTGTACCTGCGCGGTGGTGCGGATACCGACCTGGACTGGGGTGCGCTGTGGGGCATGCTGCGCCAATTGCGGGAGCAGGGCATTGCCGACATTCAGGGTGGCCTGGTGGTGGACCGCAACCTCTTCCATCCGCCCCGCACGGACGTCGGCATTGCACCGTTTGATGAGTCGCCAGAATTCCAGTACAACGTCATTCCGGATGCCCTGAACCTCAACACCAGCCTGCTCGGCTTTGTGCTGCAGTCGGATGACAAAACCCTGTCGGTGCGGACCAGCCCCGCACTGCCCGGACTGGTCCTGGACACCCGCGCACTGGTGCTCAATGACAACGCCTGCCCACAATGGGAGAGCACCTGGGTGTTGCCCGAATTGCAAGTGTCCCAGGGCACACCGCAACTGCGTTTCCAGGGCCAATTTCCACGCAATTGCACCCAGCAGCTCGATCTCAACCTGGTCGACCGCCAGTGGGTGACCACCACGGTGGTGCGCCAGATCTGGAGCCAGTTCGGAGGCCAGATCAGCGGCCCGGACGTGGAGGGATCAACCCCGGCCCAGGCCGTGGTTCTGGCCAGCCACCACGGCCGACCGTTCGCCGAAGTGGTGCGCGGCATGATGAAACGCTCCGACAACCCCTTGACCCGGCTGACCTACCTGCGGCTGGGCGCCAAAGCGGCAACCGAGGGCGAGCCCACGCTGGACGCCGCGGCACGCACTGTTGATGCATGGTTCGCAGCCAAGGGCATCCCCACGAATGGTCTGGTGATGGACAACGGCTCCGGCCTGTCACGCAGCGAGCGCATCACGGCGCAGCAAATGGCAGCGGTCCTGGCCACCGCTTACAAAGGCCGCTACGCGCCCGAACTGCTGAGCAGCCTGCCGGTCGCCGGTGTCGATGGCACGCTGTCGCGCCGCTTCAAAGGCGCAGCGGTCGAAGGGCGGGCACGCCTGAAAACCGGAACCCTGCGCAACGTCGTCGCCCTGGCCGGTTATGTGCGTGACCAGCAGGACCGGATGTGGGTGGTGGTGGCACTGCTGAACCACGATGAAGCCTCCAAAAAAGGGAGCCCTGTTCTGGACAGCGTGGTGGAATGGGTCGCCAGCCAGCAATGACCTTGGACTCTTCTATGCCTCTAGCCATCGTAAAATCTACGTAGTATGCTATGCACTTGATAGCAATCTGCCATTCCATCTGGCGAAGCGCGGCGCTTGCGCTGTGCCTCTGGGCCCTGTCGTACAGCGCCCTTGCCTTGCAAAGCGCGCAGGCAGACCTGGCATGGCAACAGATTCGCCCCGGGTTGCTCTACGCGCGCCAGGACATTCCCATAGAAGGAACGGACGCGGTCCACCGCCTGCACTGGTTGCGGCTGAATCTGACACAGCCGGACCTGTACCTTGCATTGACGCCCCAAGCCTGCGCCGGGCTGCGCATGACGGCACTGGATCGTGAGCCCATTGTTGCAAGCCTGAATGCCTCGTTTTTCACCAAGGAATTCTTCACCCGGGGGCACACGGTGTCGCAGGGAACGCTTTGGGCCGGAAACTACCGCGAGATGGAGAGCCCGTTGCTGGCCTGCACTGCAGACCGCCGGTGTGAGGTGTTGCACCGGGCACCGGCACAGGTCGCACCGCAGTGGAGCCACGCCGCCGGGGGCGTGCATTCCCTGGTGCAGTCCGGCGCCCCCCGCACTGCGGCAGACGATGTGCAATGCGGAAAATTTTGCACCACCCCGCACCCCCGCTCGGCCATTGGCCTGGACTCCAGCCGACAGACCATGGTGTGGGTCGCGGCCGAAGGGCGCCAGCAGGCGGTCACCGGCATGCCTTTGGCAGACTTGGCCCTGCAGATGGCGCTGCAGGGGGTGGCAGATGCCATAAATTTTGACGGCGGTGGCAGCACGGCCCTGCACGTTGACGCCGCGGCACGCACCCGCCGCCCCGACAATGAACCAGAGGCCAGACCGGTTGCCAATGCCTGGGTCGTGAGTAGCCAGCCCTACGTGGACTGGGCAGCAGTGTGCAAGCCCCAACAGGAACCCGGCAGCAATTACTGACGCACCCCCAGACCCTCGGCTTCCAGAACCCGACGGCACTGCGGCGGCAGTTTCGCCAGGGTCAGGGGCGGCGGCGGTGTGGCGGGCGGTTTGGGATGCAGCGCTTCTTCCGTAAACCACCATTCAAGGGTGGCATCGCATCCATCCCCTTCCGGTGTCGGATCCTGCGGGCTGCACTTCTCTGCACCTGCGGGGCAAAAGAGTCGCACATGAAAGTGGTAGTCGTGTCCGTGCTCCGGGCGAATCTTGCGCAGCCACGATTCTCCTTTGGCGCTCCGGCACAGGGTGCGCTTGATGGCCGCATTCACAAATATGCGTTGCACCTGCGGGTCCAGGGCGGCCGTACGCAGCACCGCCTGGTGCGCGGGTGTCCATGCAGTGGGATCCGTGTCGAGCTGGTCCGCACGCACGACGGTGATGGACGAGACCTCCTCGCGCTCCGCACGCGACATGCGCTGAGGGGGCATGGGCTTGAGCCAAATGTCGGCGTCCAGCCCCAACTGGTGCGAGGCGTGGCCGGTCAGCATGGGTCCACCGCGCGGTTGCGCCATGTCGCCCACCAGAATGCCGGGCCAGCCACTGGCCTGCGCCGCAGCCGGTGCAAAGCGCTCCATGAAACGGATCAGCTCCGGGTGACCCCAGTTGCGGTTGCGCGACGGCCGCATGGCCTGCCATTGCGGTCCGTCTGGCGCCAAGGCCTGGGCACCCGCCAGGCACCCCCTGGAATAGAACCCGATGGGCTCGGGCTCCAGCGCTGCCGCATCGATGGCTCGCCCAAACAGGGCCTTGGCCGGGGTACTGGCGTCCGCCGGGGTGGTCAGCGGTGGCAAGGGCTGCGGCACTAGCGTGCCCTTGTCCTGTGCCCAGCAATGGCCCAGATACAAAGACAATAACAGGGCACCGGCTTTCAGGATGATTGGCATGGCATGCATCAGGTTTATTGCACGGCGGGACCCAGCAACTGCAAGGTCCCCGCATCGGCGTCCATTTCCACTCCCAGCCCCACCGGAATCGTGAACTTGCGCCGGATGTGGCCGATCATCGCACCGCGAAACACCGGTACGTTGAGCGGCAGGAAGTAGTCGTCAAAAACTTCGTCCAGGGTCAGCGTGCCGAACTTTCCTTCACCCGGCTCACACTTGGTGAACTTTCCAATGACGACTCCGGCCAGACCGTCCAGCGCGCCACACAGGCGCAAGGTCGACAGCATCCGGTCGACGCGGTAGATGTACTCGTTGATGTCTTCTAGGAACAGCACGCCACCACGGCAGTCGGGCATATAGGGCGAACCGGCCAGAGACGCCAGCACCGACAGGTTTCCGCCCACCAGGCGGCCACGGGCCTTGCCCGGGCGCAGCGTCATGATGCGGTCCTGGGTTTGCACCAGATGGTCACCACGCTCACCCGTCGGGTTGCGCAACAGCGGCGCTTGCGCCTGCATCACCATGGCCTTGAAGTGGGCCACGCTGAAATCGTTCCACTCCGACTCGGCCACCGGGCAATGGAAGGTCACCAGCCCGGTCTGGCGCTGAATGCCATTGACCAGGGCCGTCAGGTCCGAGAAGCCGCCAAAGAACTTCGGCTTGGCGCGTATCAGCGCATAGTCCAGCTTGTCAATGATGCGGTTGCAGCCGGAGCCGCCGGTCACTGCAATCAGCCCGGCAACCGCATCGTCGGCGAAAAACGTGTTGATGTCACTGGCCCGCTGGGCATCCGTTCCGGCAAAGTGGCCATAGCGCGCCCGCGCATGGGTGCCGACTTTGACCTTGAACCCCAGCGCCTGCAAAGCCTCGATGGCAATCTCCATGGGCTCGCGCTCATACGTGGCATTGGCAGGGCTGACCAAGCCCAGCGTGTCGCCGGGTCGCAACCGCGGTGCCAGCAGGGTCGGCCACGCCGCAGCGCCCGTAGCAACAGCCGTTACCGCACCGGCTGCGGCGCTCCCCATGGCCGCTGCGCCCAGCGACAGGGACTGAACAAACTGGCGTCGTTGTACGGTCATGGGCAATGCATCCGGTTACAGCACGCGGGGAAGGTCGCGGCGCACCACATCCCGGTCACCAAAATCAAAGTGCCACCACTCCGAGTCGATGCCATGAAAGCCGGCCTGGCGCATGGCCGCGCGCAACCAGCCGCGGTTAGCCAGGTGCGTTGGGCTCAACACCCCCGCTGCCAGGTGTTCCGCTTCGCGGTCGGGATGGGAAACCAGTGTCATCTCATCAAAGGCAGACCCCATATCCAGCTCCAGGCCGGTGTCGTCCAACAGGGTGACGTCCAGCGCCATGCCAAAGGAGTGAATCGAGCCGCGCTCCGGATGCGCCAGGTACATGGACTGTGGCGTGTTCTCCAGCTCCCGGTACAGTTGCTCCTGCACCCGCTGGGGCCGCAGCGCATCCAGTACCCGGATGCGGGTTCCGGGTCTGTGGACGCCCACCCACCGGGCAGCCTGCTCGAGGGCCAGCGCGGCCTCCACCCGGAGGTAGGCGCAGTCAATGCCCTGGTACAGCACGCGCATCAGAAAGTTGTTGCGGGTGGTGTAGCGCAAATCCACGTCAATGGCCGCCAGGTCCTTGAGCGCCATGAAATCGGCGTGGCCTGGAATGTCTTCGCACGCGATCATGCTGGCCTTGTGCGACACGGTTTACACCCCGACCGTGGCCAGGCTGGCGCGTGCCGTCTCGCCCAGGAATTTGACCAGGCGGCGGGCCGACTGCGCGGGGGGTGAGCTGACTGCGGTCAACAGATACAGCTGCACCGGCACACTGGGCTCCAGCGCACGCACCCGCACCTTTGTGTGGTCGGCAGCGGCCGCCGTGAAAGGGTCCACCACCGTCATGCCGGCACCGGCCTCCACCAGGGAGCGCGCCAGCTGGTAGGTCTGTACCGTGATGCGACTCTGGGGGTGGAAATCCTCCGACTCAAAGACACCCATCACCAGGTTCCCCAAGGGGTCGCCTTCCGCAATGGCAATCAATGGCGTGCGGATGTCGGCGACCTTCAGGGCCCCGCCCACAGCGCCTTCGGGGCTGTTCAGGGGACACAGCGCCATCATCATTCCGGCAGCAAGGGGTTCGGACACGATGCCCGGATAGCACGGGTCGTGCAACGACAGGGCCAGATCGGCCTCATTCAACAACAGCGCACTGATGATCTCGCGGGTGTGGTGCGTGGCCAGCGTGCAGCGGGCATTGGGATAGGCGTCGCACCACCGCGCGATAGCCGATGGCAGTACCGAGACCCCAAGCGCGGGTGTGGATACCAGGCGCAGCAGTTCAAACTCGCCGGTGCGCAGGTTGGACGCGAGGCGGCGAATGGAGACCAGGTCCTTGTTGAGTTTGTCGATCTCAATGCGCAGCCGCTGCGCCTCGGGGGTCGGGTACAGCTTGCCGCGCACCCGGTTGAACAACGGCAACCCCAGTTGCAGTTCGCAATGCTGCAAAACCTTGGTCACCGCCGGTTGCGATATGTGCAGGATTTGCGCGGCACCGGTGATCGTTCCGGCCTGCATGATGGCGTGAAAAACCTCAATATGTCGCAGCCGCATGAAACCCCGTCAATGAAAAAACAGATAGGCCACCCAGACGGATGCCACCACGCCGGCCAGATCTGCCAGCAGTCCGTAACCGATGGCGTAACGGGCCCGCTTGATGCCCACCGAACCAAAGTACAGCGCAATGATATAGAAGGTGGTGTCGGTTGCGCCCTGCAACACACAGGCGAGCCGGCCGACAAAAGAATCGGCGCCGTAGGTCTGCATGGCGTCCAGCATCATGGCGCGGGCACCGCTGCCGCTGACGGGCTTCATCAGGGCTGTGGGCAAGGCCGGGGTGAAGTCGGTATTCCAGCCCAGTTGCGAAAACGTCCAGGTGAACCCGCTCACCACGAATGACAACACGCCGGAGTTGCGCAGCACGCTGATCGCCACCAGCATGCCCACCAAATACGGGATGATGGTCAGTGAGGTCTGAATGCCCCCTTTGGCGCCATCGATGAAGGCATCAAACACATTGACCTTTTTCCTTAGCGCACCGATCAGAAAGGCCGCAATGATGCCCGCCAGCACCAGGTTGCTGGCCACCTTGGAAAAGAGTTCAATCTCGGTGCGGCTCATGTAGTTCACCAGGTACCACACCATGCCGCCAATGGCTGCGGTGATGCCGCCCACCCAGCCCACGATGACGCGGTCCAGCAGGTTGATGCGCTGCTTGATGGCCACGCTCACCAGCGCTACCAGCGTCGCCACATAGGTGGCAATCAGGATGGGAAGAAACACATCCGAGGGATCTTTGGCACCCAGGATGGCGCGCTGGGCAATGATGGACAGGGGTATGAGGGTCAGGCCGGACGTCTGCAACACCAGAAACATGATCTGCGCGTCACTGGCCTCCTCCTTGTTCGGATTGAGACTTTGCAGACTGTCCATGGCCTTGAGGCCAAACGGCGTGGCAGCGTTGTCCAAGCCCAGAAAATTGGCAGAAAAATTCATCACCATGTGGCCCGATGCCGGATGGTCCCTGGGTACGCCAGGAAAGATGCGGGAGAAGAAAGGCGCTATCAGTTTGGCCACAAACTCGATGGCCCCGGCCTTCTCGCCAATATTGAGCAGCCCCAGCCACAGGGTCATGACCCCGGCCAGTGGCAACGCGATGTCCATCACGGCGACCTTGGCAGAACTGAAGGTGCCATCGATGATGCGCTTGAAAACCTCCACATCCCCCATGAACAGCCATTGCGCCAAAGCAGCTGCAAAACCCACCAGGAAGAAGCCTGACCAGATATAGGAAAGTGCCATACAACGCTTACCAGCCGGCGGTATAGGGTTGGCTGCCGACCAGGGGCTTGGACAGGACCATGCCGTGCTCGGCATTCACGACATCCAGCAATGCGGCGATTTCGGCGTCCGGCCGGCCATCGTATTTGTCGGGCCGGTAGCGCATCTGAAAACTGATCAGGCTGTCCTGCGTCAGCGCATCCCACTCGCCGCTGCGGGACGTGTTGTAGCCAAAGTCGGCCAACTTGTCCTGGAACCATTTCGCATCCGGAAGCTGAAATTCGTACAGCGGCCGCTTGGCCGCCACCATGGCTGCATCCGGCCAGGCTATCAGCCCTTCGTCGGCCAGGCGCTTCCACGGGAACAGCGGGCCGGGGTCCTGCTTGCGCCCGGGCGCAATATCGCTGTGTCCAATGATGCGATCCGGCTTGATCTGGTGGCGCGCCACGATCTCCTTGCACAGCGCAATCACTTGATCCAATTGTTCGGGACGAAACGGGCTGTAGCGGACCGACCCGTCGGCCGCGGTGACGGGCCCCGCATTCACAATTTCAATGCCGATGGAACTGGCATTCAGGTTGCTGAATCCCTTCCAGTAGCTCGGGCCCGCGTGCCAGGCCCTGCGGTTTTCGTCGACCAGCCTATAGGTGATCACGGGTTCATCGCGCACCAGATAGTGGCTGGACACTGGGCGATTGGAGGGCTTGGTCAGCGTCTGCAACGCACTCTCGAAGTTCCCCACCGTGTAATGCAGGACGAGAAACAGCGCCCGGCTGTCCTGGTTTTCCGAGGTGTAGCTGGTGTCGATGCGAACGCCCGAGGCACAGGCGCTCAACAACAGCACCGCCACGAGACACAAGCAACTGATGGCGCAGCGCCTGAAGGCTCGCATGGGGCTAAAAAGACCAGGTTCCATAACGGTGTGCATCCAGTGGGCAAAGATCGTTTCAGCTTACTACGTGCCGGGGCGTCGCTCCCATGTCAAACGCGTCGCGACACATAACCATTCAACATGGGAAACACCCAGCCAACCATATCTTTTGATTATGGAGGGTAGCTGCGCTTCAATGGGCCCATCCAAAAGGGCGTGACTACAATGATTTTTCGTTTTTCGCCGAGTATCCCCAGATGAAATATCCCACCGGGAACCTAAGGATTCACCAGTTTTTGGCGCTGCAACCCGGTCCGCGTTTGATTGTGACCGGTGCCGTGCATGGCAGTGAAACCTGTGGCGCACGCGGCGTCGAACGGGTGTTGTCCGAGCTGGACAGTGGTGCACTCACAGTGGTCCGCGGCAGCCTGACGCTGGTGCCGGTCACCAACCCGCTGGCCTACTGCAAGGGCGAACGCAACGGGGACCGCAACCTGAACCGCAACCTGCAACCGTGCGAACACCCACAGGACAACGAAGACCGCATCGCCAACGTGCTGTGCCCCCTGCTGGCACAACATGACGTGTTGCTGGACCTGCATTCCTTCAGGGCCGGGGGTGAACCGTTCGCCATGATAGGCCCGGCCAACAATACGGGTGACCTGGAACCGGTGCGCCACGCGGCACTGGAGCAGGCCATGGCACTGCGGCTCGGCCCCCGGCGGATCGTCGAGGGCTGGCTCTCCACCTACGCCGTGGGTGTGCAGCAGCGGCTGGCGCGCACCCCGCCGACTGAGCGCACCGGGCTGCTCAGCACCCACCCCAGCTACGGCATGGGCACCACCGAATACATGCGCACCACGGGTGGCTACGCGATCACGCTGGAATGCGGCCAGCACGACGACCCCGCCGCACCCGAGGTGGCCTACCGGGCGATTCGCAACACGCTGGCGCATCTGGGACTGGTGGACGAAGCGCCGCCGCCCCCGCGTTCTGACATTGAATTTTTGCGCCTGGCCGAAGTCGTTGACCGCCACCATCCGGATGACCACTTCACCCGCGCCTGGTCCAGCTACGACCGGGTCTCTGCAGGCGATGCCATTGGCGTGCGCCACGACGGCACGCAAGTGCGTGCGCCACGGGACGGCTACATTGTGTTCCCCGATGCCCATGCCAAAGCAGGGAACGAATGGTTTTATTTGGCCCACCCCAGCACCCGAACCATCCGCTGACGGACACCATGCTCAACACCGAAAGCCCCAGCACCCGGCACACCGAGCTGGACCTGTATGCCACCGCGGATCTGGTGTCGGCTTTGGTTGAGGACCAGGTCCACGCCGTGGATGCAGTGCGGGCCGCCGGGGCCGACCTGGCCCGCGCTGTGGATGCCGCTGTGCCACGCATGCAACAGGGTGGACGTCTGATTTACGTCGGCGCGGGCACATCCGGGCGCCTTGGGGTGCTCGACAGCGTGGAGCTCTACCCCACTTTTTCCTGGCCGCATGACCGCGCCATCGGGCTGCTGGCGGGCGGGTCCGACGCCATGTTTACCGCAGTGGAGGGGGCCGAAGACGATGCCACCCAGGGCGCACGCGACGTGCAGGCCGTCGGCGTGACGGCCAACGATGTGGTCTTGCTGCTGGCCGCATCGGGGGCCACTCCCTATGTGATGGGGGCCTTGCAGGCCGCCCGCAGTGCCGGGGCATTGACGGTGGGCTTTGCCAACAACCCGCATGCACCGGTCACCCAACAGGCCGACATCGGCATCACCCTGGACACCGGCAGCGAGGTCATCTCTGGCAGCACCCGGCTCAAGGCGGGGAGTGCCCAGAAGATGGCACTGAACACATTCTCCAGCGCCCTGATGGTGCGGCTGAACAAGGTCTATGGCAACCTGATGGTTGACTTGAAGGCAACCAACGCCAAGCTGGTGCGACGCGCTGTTGCGTTGACCATGCACGCCACAGGATGCGACGAGGCCCTGGCCCGCACGACACTGCTGGCCTGCGACCACCACGTCAAGGTGGCGGTGGTGGCGATCACCTGCGGCGTGGATATCGACTCGGCGCGCGCACGGCTGGCCGCAGCCGACGACAGTGTGCGCCGCGCACTGGACCTGGCGTGACGGCCCAGCGCAGCACGGCACCCAATCCCTGGGCCTGGATTCCCACGCTCTACTTTGCGCAGGGCATTCCCTATGTGGTGGTGATGACGCTGTCCGTCATCCTGTACAAGAACATGGGAGTCAACAACACCGACATTGCTCTCTACACCAGCTGGCTGTATTTGCCATGGGTCATCAAGCCACTGTGGTCCCCGCTGATTGAGCTGTTCAGCACCAAGCGGGTGTGGATCGTGGCGCTGCAGTTTGCAGTGGGCACGGCGTTGGCCTGTGTGGCGCTGACGATTCCGGGCCCGGGCTATTTCAAGATGACGCTGGCGGTGTTCTGGCTGATGGCCTTTGCATCGGCTTCGCATGACATTGCGGCCGACGGTTTCTACATGCTGGCGCTGCCCGAGCACAGCCAGGCTGCATTTGTCGGAGTCCGCTCCACGTTTTATCGGTTGGCCAATATTGGCGGCCAGGGCGGTCTGGTGTACCTGGCCGGGGAATTGCAGGAACGCACCGGCAGCATGCAGACCGCTTGGAGCATCGTATTTGCCGTGCTGACCGCCCTTTTTGTGGCAATGGCGCTGTACCACTGGCTGGTGCTGCCCCGACCGGCTGCAGACGTGCGCGGCACGGGCCACGCCCAGTTCGCAGAACTGACCCAGGTGTTCCTGCAAGTGTTCGCCAAGTTCTTCAAGCGGCCCGGCATTCTGGTGGTGTTGGGGTTTTTGTTGCTCTACCGCTTTCCTGAGGCGCAACTGCTGAAGTTGGCCACACCCTTCTTGCTGGACAAGGCCGAGCTGGGCGGCTTGGGGCTGAGCACCAAGGCGGTGGGCATTGCCTATGGCACGGTCGGGCTGACTGCGCTGACCCTGGGCGGCCTGCTGGGCGGCTGGGTGGTTTCCAGAGTGGGTTTGAAGCGTGCGCTGTGGCCACTGATCCTGCTGATGCATGTGCCCAATGCCGTGTTTGTATTTCTGGCCATGGCCCAACCGCAAGACGTGGTCATCGTGAGCGCGGCGCTGGCCGTGGAGCAGTTTGGTTACGGGCTGGGCTTCACCGCCTACCTCATGTACATGATTCTGGTGTCAGACGGGCCGCACAAGACGGCGCACTACGCCATCTGCACCGGCTTCATGGCCTTGGGCATGATGCTGCCCGGTATGTGGAGCGGCTGGCTGCAACAGCAACTGGGCTACCTGCCGTTCTTCGTTTGGGTACTGGCGGCAACCCTTCCTTCGTTTGCCATGGCCGCCCTGATCAAAATTCCTGACGGGTTTGGAAAGAAGGCCCCCGCATGAAGCCAAACCAACGATTGCTGTCGCTGGACGCGTTCCGGGGCTTCACCATTGCCGCCATGCTGCTGGTCAACAACCCGGGCGATTGGGGAAACCTGTATGCCCCGCTGAAGCACGCCCCGTGGGACGGCTGGACCTTTACCGACTGGATTTTTCCCTTCTTCGTCTTCATCAGCGGCATCTCCATGACCCTGAGTCTGGGTCGCCGGGCAGCGCTGGGCTGCAACAGGTTGCACCTGCTGCGACAAACCATGCAGCGCGGGGCCACCATCATTGCCATCGGCCTGTTGCTCAACCTGATTCCGGGCTTCGATCTGGCGACCCTGCGCATCCCCGGCGTGTTGCAGCGCCTGGGGCTTTGCACCATCCTCGCAGCACCCATCGTGCTGTACTGCGGCTGGCGTGCCCAGTTGGTCTGGCTGCTCGGCTTGCTGCTGGCCTACACCGGTGTGCAGATCGGGGTGGGCGTGCCCGATGCAGCCGGCGTGTGGCACACCGGCTCCCTGCTGCCCGGCGAAGACGTGGGCGCATGGCTGGATCGCACACTGATGGACGGCCATTTGTGGCGCAGCAGCAAGACCTGGGACCCGGAAGGCCTGCTGTCCACCATACCGGCAGTGGCCAGCCAACTGGCGGGCGTGCTGGTGGGGCATTGGCTGGCGAGCCAGCGCGCGCCGATTGAAAAGACCGTCTGGATGCTGGTGGCCGGTCTGGGTCTGCTGTGGGTCGGCCAGGTGCTAGGCGCCTGGAGCATGCCCATCAACAAAAACCTGTGGAGCCCGGCCTATGTGTTCTTCATGGCCGGTTGGGCCTGCCTGGTACTGGGTGTTTTCTACTGGCTGCTGGACGCCATGCCCGACCCCACAGGCCGTGCAACAGCAGCTCGCTGGGCCCGGCCGCTGGTGATGTTTGGCATGAATGCCCTGTTTCTGTTTGTCCTGTCCGGCCTCGTTGCCAAGCTACTGGGCGCCATCCACACTGCGCCTCAGCAAACGCTCAAAGCCTGGCTGTGTGCGCCTATGCAGGCTTTGGGCCTGGCACCGGTGGACGCGTCGCTGCTGTTTGCATTGCTGTTCACGGCATGCCATGGTGTGATCGCCTGGGCCATGTGGCGCAAGGGCTGGTTTGTCAAGGTATAGCGCGATGCAAACATGGAGCCGACGGCGGATTCTGGGGGCAAGCGGTGCGGCCACGCTGATCGCCGCGGGCCTGGATGGCTGCAGCAGCCTGATCGAAACACGCGATACGCCTTCCTACCGCCTGGCCCCCGAGCTGGCCACACAGGCCCCGCCGGCACCGCGCGAGTTCCGTGCCGCATGGGTCGCCACCGTGGCCAACATCGACTGGCCCAGCCGCAAAGGGCTGAGCAGTGCCGAGCAGCAGGCCGAGATGCACACTATCCTGGACCAGGCCGTTGCGCTCAGGCTCAACGCCCTGATCCTGCAAGTCCGCACCAGTGCCGATGCGCTCTATGCCTCCGCGCTGGAGCCGTGGAGCGAATACCTGTCGGACACACAGGGCCAGGCCCCCGAACCGTTCTACGACCCGTTGGCACTGTGGATTGAGCAGGCCCACGCACGCGGGCTGGAGCTGCATGCCTGGTTCAACCCGTTTCGGGCGCGGCAAAGCCAGGCCAAGTCGAACCCCGCCGCCAACCACCTGAGCCAGACGCAGCCCGCCTGGGTCAAAACCTATGGCGACCAGCTGTGGATAGACCCCGGCGAGCGCGCCGCCGCCGACCATACGTTGGCCGTCTTCATGGATGTGCTGCGCCGCTATGACGTGGACGGCATCCACATCGACGACTACTTCTATCCCTACCCCGTGACGCAAGGCCAGGAGCCCAAGGTGGAGGTGGACTTTCCCGATCAGCCCGCATGGCAGCGCTATGTGGACGGCGGCGGAACACTGGAGCGCAACGACTGGCGGCGCAGCCAGGTCGATGCGCTGATTGAGCGCATTTATGCCGGCATCCGCAGCACCAAACCCTGGGTGCGCTTTGGCGTGAGTCCCTTTGGACTGGGGCGGCCAGAGCTGCGTCCGCCCGGAATTCAGGGTTTCAGCCAGTACCACAAGCTGTATGCCGATGTCGAGCGTTGGCTGCAGCACGGCTGGCTGGACTACCTAGTGCCCCAGTTGTACTGGCGCATGGACCAGACCGCGCAGGCTTTTGTTCCGCTGCTGGACTACTGGCATGCGCAAAACCCGCAGGGCCGCAATATTTACGCAGGCTTGTTCACGAGCAAACTGACAGCCCCCGGTGCCGACCCCCAATCTGCCTGGGCACCCGAAGAAATCACGAATCAAATTGCCGCCGTGCGCCGCCGTGCACCCGGCAGCGGTCATGTGCACTTCAGCATGGTGGCGCTGCTGCAAAACCGCCAGCGGCTGGCGGACACCCTGAAGACGCAAACCTATGACACGGTGGCCCTGGTGCCCGCCTCACCCTGGCTCGAAGGCGGTACCCCGGCTGCGCCCACCGTGCAGGTGAACGCCCGCCCCGGCGGCAGCGTGGAGCTGACGCTGGACACGCCGGGTGCCAGCAAGCCCGTGCTGCGCTGGGCAGTGTGGCAGCGCTACGGAGCCCGATGGGTGTTTCAGGTCGTCCATCAGCGCAGGTTCACGCTGACGGCGTTGCAGGCGGGCGATGCCAGCGCTGCCCTCAACGGCCTGGTCATTTCCGCGCTGGACCGGGTCGGCAATGAATCACCCCGCGTCGGCATGGCTTTGGCGAAGGGGAAGGCCGCATGAGCCCGGCACCCGTTTTGGGGCTGGGGCTCGACGCGGGCGGCAGCCAGACCCGCTGGGCGCTGGCCGACGCGCAGGGCACGCTGCTGGAGCAGGGTCACGTGGCGGGCATGAGCGGTTTACAGCTGCATTCCCCACAGGGCCTGAAGGATCTGCGCAGTGCGATTCAGGCGTTGGCCCTGTCCGTCCGTAACACGCTGCAAGGCCAACCATTGGCGCTGTACGGTGGCTTTACAGGGCTGGGTGCGCAGCCGGACAAAGCCGCCCTGCTGTCGCTGCTGCAGGAACAGCTCCCGGTGCACGCGCAGGCCGCGACGCTGACCCACGACATGGACATTGCCTACCGGGCCGCCTTTGCGCCCGGGGCTGGCTATCTGGTGTATGCCGGCACCGGGGCGATATCGGCCTTCATCGATGAGCAGGGCCAGGAGCACCGCGCCGGTGGACGGGGTGCTGTGCTGGGTGACGAAGGCGGTGGCTACTGGATCGCGCGCGAGGCCCTGGCCCACATCTGGCGGGAGGAAGACCACGCGCCCGGAGCCTGGAAGAAATCTCCGATGGCGCAGCGGCTGTTTGAGGCCATCGGTGGCAGCGACTGGAATGCCTCGCGGGCATTTGTCTACGGCAGGGACCGGGGCGCGATGGGGAAACTGGCGCTGCAGGTTGCCGCATCGGCGCACGACGACCCTCTGGCGCACGCCCTGTTGCTGCGGGCCGGCGCTGCGCTGGGCGAGCTGGCGCACAGCATGCTTGCGCGGTTTGGCCCGCGCCCGGTGACGGCTGGCGGGCGGGCGCTGTTGCTCAGCCCTCTGCTGGAGCAGGGCATGCGCCAAGCCCTGCCCGCAGACATTGCGCTGCGCACCACGCCCGACCTGGCCGCCCACGTCACGGCCGCCCGGCTGGCCATTTCCATATGAAAGACCAGGTTTTAGCCCTCGTGAAATATGACTGTACTGCTATATTTACGATAGCATTTCAAGAACAACCACTACCCCGGGAGCCACGCCCATGCTGATTCAACGTATCACCGTTGGCGAGATCCGGCTGCCGCTGAAGCTGCCGTTCAAGACCGCCCTGCGCACCGTAAGCCATGTGCACGATCTGGTCCTCATCATCGAAACCGATACCGGCCTCAAGGGCTACGGCGAAGCACCGGCCACGGCCGTCATCACCGGCGACCTGCTGGGCTCCATGCGCGCCGCACTGGCCCTGATCGCGCCCCGGCTGCTGGGCCGGGACCTGCTGGACTTCAACGCCCTGCTGGCCACCGTGCACCAGGCCGTCGTGCACCACAGCAGCCTGAAGGCGGCGCTGGAGATTGCGCTGTACGACCTGCGCGCCCGGCAGTTTGGCGTGCCGCTGTACCAGTTGCTCGGCGGTGGAACGCCGCGCCTCAAGACCGATGTCACCATCAGCGTCAACGACGGCGCCACCATGGTGCAAGACTGTTTGCGCGCCGTGGCAGAAGGCTTTGATGCGCTGAAGATCAAGGTCGGCGGGCGCAACTGGCGCGAGGACGTGCAGAGCACACTGGCTATCCGCGACGCGGTGGGGCCCGGCGTGGCCCTGCGGCTGGACGCCAACCAGGGCTGGACGCCCAAGCAGACGGTGCAAGTGATCCAGGCGCTGGAGGCTGCGGGTGTGGCGCTGGAGTGTGTCGAGCAACCGGTCAAAGCCGACGATGTGGCCGGATTGAAGTTCGTCACCGACCACACGCTCACGCCCATCCTGGCCGACGAGGCGGTGTTTTCAGTGGCCGATGGGTTGCACGTTTTGAGCACCCACAGCGCCGACATCGTCAACATCAAGCTGATGAAAACTGCGGGCATCAGCCAGGCGATTGTGCTGGCCAACCTCACGCGCCACCACCACCGCAGCTGCATGGTGGGCTGCATGCTGGAAAGCGGCATCAGCGTCACCGCCGCCGCGCACTTTGCGGTAGCCCATGCCGACGTCGTCACGCTGGTTGACCTGGACGGGCCCCAACTGTGCCAGGGCAGCGCGATCGATGGCGGCCTGACGATGAACGGCCCGTGGATCAACTTGAGCGACGCGCCCGGCCTGGGTATCACGGCGGTGCACGGTTTGACCGATGTGCAGCAGTACTGAGGAACCGGCATGCGCAGCTTGCGACTCTTGTTCTTAGCCACCACTGCCCTGATTGCCATGTCCAGCCTCCACGCCGCCAGCCCTGCCCAGCCGGACCTTGCCATCACGCTGCAGGCCATTGTTTCGGACCCTGCAAAACCCCTGAGCGGCCTGTCTGCACTGGTGATCCGTGACGGGCAGGTCGTCTTTGAGGGCCACTACGGGCAGCGGGTGGTGGCAGACGGCACGGCAAACCAGGGCATCGCGGCGGACCACGCCACGCTGTACCGCATGGCCTCCATTTCCAAACTGGTAACCACCATAGGCGCCATGCGGCTGGTGGATGCCGGCCAGCTGGATCTCGATGCCGACATCGGCCAGTACCTGGGCTACAGGGTGCGCAACCCGCACTTTGCCGACGTGCCCATCACCACCCGCATGCTGCTCACCCACACTTCGTCTTTGCGGGACGATGGCGGCTACTTCTTTCCGCTGGACACGCCGTTGAAAGGAGTTTTGCAGACGGGAACGGGACAGGCCGGGCCAGGTGCACCATGGGCCGCGGCCGACGCGCAATCAGACCGCTCGCCCGGCCACTACTTCACGTACTGCAACCTCAACTTCGGTGTGATGGGCACGGTGATAGAGGCCATCACCCGGCAGCGCTTCGACCTCTATATGCAACAGCAGGTGCTGCAGCCGCTGGGGATTGCCGGAGGCTTCACACCCGAGACATTGACCTCCGCCGACATCGCCCATGTCGCGGTTCTGTACCGCAAGGCCCGCAACGACGTGTGGGACCCCAACGGCCCCTGGGTGCCCCAGGTCGATGACTACCAGGGCAAGGTGCCCACCCCGCGTGCGGGGCTGGACGCCTATGTGCCCGGCACCAACGCAACCGGTTTTGGTCCGCAGGGTGGGCTGCGCACCAGCGTGGCCGGCCTGGGCCGGGTCATGCAAATGCTGATGAACCGCGGCACGCTGAACGGGGTGCGCATGCTGAGCCCGCAGGCGGTGGCGGCCATGTTGCAGCCGCAATGGCGCAAGCACCCGAGCCAGGACAATGGCGACACCCTGAGCGGTTCTCTGTACGCCTGGGGGCTGGGCACGCAAGGGTTTGTGGATGTGAGCGGGCCGTCAACCGGCGACCGCTTTGTGGCGCAGGGCGGGCTCACCGGAGTCGGGCACATGGGCTTTGCCTATGGACTGGAATCGGGCTTCATATTCGACCCGCTGACCCGCAACGGCGTGGTCTACGCGATGGGCGGGGTCAGTGCCGACCCCGAACACAACCGGGGCCGCTACTCGGCGTACTCCATCTGGCAGGAGCGCACGCTGGACGCGCTGTGGCAACTGGCCGCGCGAGGGCCCTAAGCGCGGCCCTCGTGGTAACACCAGTGCCACGGCTCGAAGACAAAGCCGCAGGGGTTGTCACGGGGATAGGACATGTGGAAACCGAAGTCCGCAGCGTGCAGGGTCAGCCACTGGTAGGCCGGCGTGTCCTCAAACACTTCCTCCAGCGCGCAGTCTTCGGATGTGCCGATGTCGATGGCGCGCCCGGTATGGTGCTCGCTAAAGCCGGGTGGTGCCACCGATTGCAGCACCGTGTCAATCGACAGGCCCTGCCCCAGCTTCTCCAGAACAATCTCCCGCTGGCGCGCCACGCTGCGAAACGCAGACACCAGCGCCAGCGTGATCTGGTCCGCGCTGGCCTGCTGCTGCATGGCCCACCAGGCGGCTGCGGCCTGTGGCGTGAGCAGGAACTCACGCCCGGCCAACCCCGTGTGGGCCACCACCAGTGCCTGCGGCTCACGGTGCGCCACCAGTTGGCGGCGCTCTATCCAGTGTGTCGCAATGCCCAACTCTTGCAGCGTGGCCTGAACGTCTGCCATCGCCTCAGGCGCGCCGGCTGATCCGTGCGCCCAGGGACAGCAGCTTTTCTTCAACGCGTTCATAGCCGCGTTCGATCATGTTGGCGTTTTGCACGGTGCTCTTGCCGGTGGCACACAGCGCCGCACCCAGCAGCGCCATGCCGGCCCGAATGTCCGGTGACACCATGGTGGTGCCGCGCAGGCGCGATTTGCCACTGATGACCACCCGGTGCGGGTCACAGACCACCGCGTTGGCGCCCATGGCAATCAGGCGGTCCACAAAGTACAGGCGGGATTCGAACATCTTCTCGAAGAACAGCACATTGCCTTCCACCTGCGTGGCCAGCGTGATCATGCAGCTCATCTGGTCGGTGGCAAATTGCGGCCAGGGGCCGTCGCCAATCACGGGCATGGAGCCGTCGTAGTCGCGCAGCACGCGCATATCCTGTGCGGCGGGCAGGTGAATGTGGTCCTTGTACAGCTCGATCTTCACGCCCAGCGTGGCGAACACGCGCTTGCACATCCAGTACGAATGCAGGTCTGTGCCTTCAACCTTGATCTCCCCCCCAGTGGCGGCGGCCAGCGCCAGGTAGGACGCCGCCTCGATATGGTCGTGGCAGACCTGGTGGCTGGTTCCCGTCAGTGAATCGACGCCATCGATATTCAGCTGGTTGGTGCCGATGCCGCTGATCCTGGCGCCCATGGCGTTGAGCATGTTCGCCAGGTCCTGCACATGCGGCTCACAGGCGGCATTGCGGATGATGGTGTGGCCCTGGCTGACCACGGCGGCCATCAGGATGTGCTCGGTCCCCGTGACCGAGGGCTCGTCAAAGAACAGATCGGCGGCGTGCAGACCGTTGGGCACCGTGAAGTCATAGCTGTCACCCAACTCGACGGTGGCGCCCAGTTTTTGCAACCCGTAGAAATGGGTGTCCAGGCGCCGCCGCCCGATCACGTCGCCACCGGGCGGAAAAAGCTTGGCCTTGCCGGTGCGGTGCAACAGCGGCGCGACGCACAGGATAGAGGTGCGTACCTTGTTGCACAGTTCGCGGCTGATCTCGCTGGTGTTGACGCTGGCCACGTGCACGCTGATGCGCTCGCCGCTGCGCTCGACCTTGCCGCCCAGCGCCACAATCACGTCCAGCATGTGCCGCACGTCGATGATGTCGGGCACGTTGTCCAGCACCACTTCCTGGTCGGTCAGGATGCAGGCCGCAATCATTGGCAATATGGCGTTCTTGTTGCCGGACGCGCGCACGGTGCCGCATAACGGTACGCCGCCTTCAATTTCAAATGTGGACATGGTTGGGATGCGTATGGAGAGGGGTGGTGCGGTCGCAATGACCGAATGGGAATTTGCTGATTTTGCCACGTACATGCGCCGTCGGCAGAGCGTTGCGCGAGTGGCAATGGGGTCATGCTAAAAGGTTATGCACGCCCCCCTGAAAGTGGTGCATTGCGGCTGTGGGGGCCGCCAGCACTTCCCGTACACTGGTTTCACCACAGCCACCGCCCCATGCACACGCCATGAATCATGATTTCCTCACCCTGAGCCGTCGCGCGGTCCACGTTGCCATCGGCGCCCTGTTGTGTGTCGGCACAGCGCTGACGCCCGCGCTGGCGGCTACCCCCAAAGACACGCTGGTGCTGGCCTTTGCGTTTGACGACATCATCACCATGGACCCGGCCGAGGCTTTTGAGATTTCAACCGGTGAAGTCATGGGCAACGCCTATGACCGGCTGGTCCGCTTTGATGTCAAAGACCCATCCAAACTCTACGGTGACGTGGCCAAGTCCTGGACCGTATCGGCGGATGGAAAAACCTTTGCGTTTGAGATCAAACCCGGCCTCAAGTTTGCGTCCGGCAACCCGTTGACGGCCGAGGACGTGGCGTTCTCGTTGCAACGCGCCGTGTTGCTGGACAAGACACCTGCCTTCATCCTGACCCAGTTCGGCCTCAACAAAACCAATGTCCGTGATGTGGTCAAAGCCACCGGCCCGCTGACCCTGACGCTGGAGACCGACAAGGCCTACGCCACCACCTTTGTACTGAACTGCCTGACCGCCAATGTGGCCAGCGTGGTCGACAAGAAGCTGCTGCTGTCCAAAGAGCAAGGCGGTGACATGGGCTATGCCTGGCTCAAGACCAACTTCGCGGGATCGGGGCCGCTAAAGCTGCGCGAATGGCGCGCCAACGAAATCCTCACGCTGGAACGCAATGACCAGTACTACGGCGACAAATCCAAACTGGTGCGGGTGATCTACCGCCACGTCAAGGAGTCGGCCACGCAGCGCCTGTTGCTGGAAAAGGGCGACATTGACATCGCCCGCAACCTGTCGCCGCAGGACCTGACCGCGCTGGCCAGCAACGCAGACATCAAGACCACGTCCACGCCCAAAGGCACGCTGTTTTACTTCAGCATGAACATGAAGAACCCCAACCTAGCCAAGCCGGAGGTGCGTGAGGCCATCAAATATTTGGTGGACTACGCCGCCATTGGCGACACCCTGATGAAGAACATCGGCGTGGTGCACCAGAATTTCCTGCCCATAGGCTTGCTGGGTGCGAGCACGGTCAACCCCTACAAGCTGGACGTGGACAAGGCCAAAGGCCTGCTGGCCAAGGCGGGCCTGGCCAACGGTTTCAAGGTCACCATGGATGTGCGCACCGTGCAACCGGTGCAAGGCATCGCCGAGGCCGTGCAACAAACAGCCAAGCGTGCCGGTATCGAGATCGAGATTTTGCCCGGTGACGGCAAACAGACGCTGACCAAATACCGTGCCCGAACCCACGACATGTACATCGGCCAGTGGGGCGCCGACTATTGGGACCCGCACACCAATGCCGACACCTTTGTGCGCAACCCCGACAACGCAGATGACGCCAAGTCCAAACCGCTGACCTGGCGCAATGCCTGGGCCATTCCTGACCTCACCAAAAAAGCCGACGCCGCCGTGCTGGAACGCGACCCGGCCAAGCGCCGCGCCCTGTACGACGCCATGCAAGCCGAATTCCGCAGGACCAGCCCCTTTGTCATGTTGTTCCAGCAGACCGAAGTGGCCGCCTACCGCAGCAATGTGGACGGCTTGAAGCTGGGCCCCACATCGGACTCTACCTACCTGTTTGGCGTGTCCAAGCGCTGAGGCCGACGCGCGCTACCCGGTTAGACGCCGCCGATGAACGCCGCAAAACCACCGCAAAGGAGATCCCGTCTGCAGCCCATGCTGAAGGCTGCGGGCCGCTTCGTGCTGGTACTGGCCCTGACCTACCTGGGCTTGCTGGCGGTCACCTTCTTCATTGGCCGCGTGATTCCGGTCGACCCGGTGCTGGCCATTGTGGGTGACCGGGCGCCTGAGCATGTTGTGGCCCGCGTGCGCGAGGAGTTGGGCCTGAACAAGCCCTTGTACGAACAATTCGGTATCTACATCCAGAAGGTCGCACACGGCGACTTTGGCACCTCGGTGCTGACCGCCAACCCCGTGCTGCAAGACATCGCGCGCACCTTCCCGGCGACGCTGGAACTGGCAACGCTGGGCATTCTGATCGGCGTGCTGGCTGGCGTGCCCCTGGGCGTGTGGGCGGCCGTGCGGCGTGGCGGTCTGGTGGACCAGGTTGTGCGGGTCATGGGGCTGATCGGGTATTCGGTCCCCATCTTCTGGCTCGGGCTGATGGCATTGGTGCTGTTTTACGCCCGCCTGGGCTGGGTCAGCGGGCCGGGCCGCATTGATGTGGTCTACCAGTACACGCTGCAGCCGGTGACCGGCCTTTTGCTGGTGGACGCCGCACTGGGCGGTGAGTGGGAGGCGTTTCGCAACGCGCTGTCGCACCTGATCCTGCCGGCCTCGCTGTTGGGCTATTTTTCACTCGCCTACATCAGCCGCATGACGCGCTCGTTCATGCTCAACGAGTTGTCACAGGAGTATGTGGTGGCGGCGCGTGCCAAGGGCTTGTCCGAGACCCGCATCATCTGGCGCCATGCGCTGCGCAACGCCATGGTGCCACTGGTCACGGTGATTGCGTTGTCGTATGCCGGTCTGCTGGAGGGCTCGGTGTTGACCGAGACCGTGTTTGCGTGGCCCGGCCTGGGCCTGTACCTCACGAACTCGCTGCAAAACGCCGACATGAATGCGGTGCTGGGCGCCACCATTGTGGTGGGCTCGGTCTTCATCGGGCTGAACCTGCTGTCGGACCTGTTGTACCAACTGCTGGACCCGAGGACGCGCGCGCGATGACAACCCAGAATCTGCATGCGTGGCTGATGTCCGAGCGCCCGCTGTCGCGACGGCAAGCCGCCTGGGGACGTGCCTATGTGGCGTGGCGGGGTTTTGCCCGCAACCGCCTGGCGCTGCTGGGGCTGGCCATTGTGGTGATGCTGGTGCTAGTGGCAATCTTTGCCGATGTGCTGGCGCCCTACTCTCCCTACATCGGCGACCTGCGCACCACGCGCTTGCTGGAGCCCTCCAGCGCGCACTGGTTTGGCACCGACGACCAGGGACGCGACATCTTTTCCCGTGTGCTGGTGGGTTCGCGCATTACCCTCACCGTGGTCATTCTGGTGGCGGTCCTGGCGGCCCCCATCGGCCTGCTGGTGGGCACCGTCGCGGGCTATGCGGGCGGCTGGGTCGATGCGGTGCTGATGCGCGTGACCGATGTGTTTCTGGCCTTCCCCCGGCTCATCCTGGCACTGGCTTTCGTCGCCGCCCTGGGGCCAGGCATCACCAACGCGGCACTGGCCATTGCCATCACGTCGTGGCCGCCCTACGCCCGCATTGCCCGCGCCGAGACCCTGCAGATACGCCACAGCGACTACATCGCCGCCGTGCAGCTGATTGGCGCGTCACCCTGGCGCATCGTGCTGCGCCACATCATGCCGCTGTGCGTGTCGTCGGTCATCGTGCGGGTCACGCTGGACATGGCGGGCATCATCCTGACCGCGGCTGGTCTGGGCTTTCTGGGCCTGGGCGCCCAGCCCCCCATGCCCGAATGGGGCGCGCTGATTGCCAACGGCCGCATGTATGTGCTGGACCAATGGTGGGTGGCCGCTGCACCGGGCGCCGCCATCTTCATCGTCAGCCTGGCCTTCAACCTGCTGGGCGATGGCCTGCGCGATGCGCTGGACCCCAAGTCGACCAAATGACGCTGGCCACCCCTCCCACAGCGGCCACCCACGACCCCATTCTGGTCGTGGAAGACCTGCATGTGGCCTACCCCAACCGCGACGGAGTTCTGGTCGATGTGGTGCGCGGCGTGTCGTTCACGCTGGGGCGCGAGCGCCTGGGGCTGGTGGGCGAGTCGGGTTCCGGCAAATCGCAAACCGGGCGCGCCATTTTGGGCTTGACTGCACCGGGTGGTGTGGTCACCGCGCGCCGGCTGGAGTTTCGCGGCATCGACCTGCTGCACTGTGCACCCCAGCAGCGCCGCCAGATGCGCGGCGGGCGCATTGCCATGGTGCTGCAGGACCCCAAGTATTCGCTCAACCCGGTGATGACGATTGGCGCCCAGGTGGTGGAATCGCTGCGCGCGCATGCCACCTTGTCCAAGCGCGAAGCCCGCGAACGCGCAATGACTGCGCTGCGTGCCGTGCAGATTGAAGACGCCGAACGGGTGTTTGCGCTCTACCCGCACGAGGTGTCGGGCGGCATGGGCCAGCGCGCCATGATCGCCATGATGCTGATCGCCAACCCCGAGCTGCTGATCGCCGACGAACCCACATCGGCACTGGATGTCACCGTGCAACTGGAAGTGCTGGCCCTGCTGGACAAGCTGGTAGCGCAAAGCGGCATGGGCCTCATTTTTGTGTCGCACGATTTGCGCCTGGTCTCCAGTTTTTGTGACCGGGTACTGGTGATGTATGCCGGCAAGATCGTCGAAGAAATTGCGGCCACCGATCTGGGCAATGCCCAACACCCCTACACGCGCGGCCTGCTGGGCTGCCTGCCCCAACTGGGTCAAAGCCGCCACCCATTGCCGGTGCTGGACCGACAAGCGGAGTGGTCGCTATGAGCGAGGCATCCCCAGGCGCGGGGGCGGCAGAGCGTTCTGCGCAGGTCAAGGAGGAGCCCGCACAGCGGGCGGGGGACACGAAGCAGAACGTTCTGCCACCCACTCGCCTGGGTCTGGAAGTACAAGGCCTGCGTGTGGTTTACAACGACTTTGTGGCACTGGCCGACACCAGTTTCCGGGTCGAACCCGGTGCCAGCTTCGGCATCGTGGGCGAGTCCGGTTCTGGCAAATCCACCGTGCTGCGTGCGATCTGCGGCTTGGCACCACTGAACGCGGGCAGTGTCAAACTGGTGGCACCTAGAGCCAGCACCGAAGCCCTACCCAGCCCCGGCAGCAAGCCGTTTCGCCGCCTGGTGCAAATGGTGTTTCAGGACCCCTATGGGTCGCTCCACCCGCGCCAGACCGTGGACCGCATCCTGAGCGAGCCTTTGGCCATTCATGGCATCCAGGACGAGCAAACCCGCATTGAACGCGCGCTGGACGATGTGGGACTGGGGGGAGGATTCCGTTTTCGCTACCCCCACCAGCTCTCCGGCGGGCAACGCCAGCGCGTTGCTTTGGCGCGTGCACTGATCCTGCAACCCCAGGTGCTGCTGCTGGATGAGCCAACCTCTGCACTCGACGCATCGGTGCAAGCTGAAGTGCTGAACCTGCTGGAAGACTTGCGTGCGCGCCTGGGGCTGACCTTCATCATGGTGAGCCACGACCTGGCCGTGGTCACCCACCTGTGCGACGACATTCTGGTGATGCAGCGCGGCCAGACGGTGGAGCGGTTGTCGGCTGCCGATCTGGCGGCGCGGCGGGTGCAAGAGGACTACACGCGCAGGCTGATGCAGGCGTCGGGTGGGTTTGTGCGGGCGGGGTGATCCGCGGGGTGTTGATGCGATGTTTCTTGCGGCTGCTGAAGGCGCTCTGCTGACATCCAGCTAACCGACCTGCATGCCCCTCATTGTCACAAGCCAAATGACCACAATGTCGCGCCAGTTCAAGTACAGCAAGCACCCGCTGTTGGCTCATGTGTTGACATGAGCTCTAAGAGGATCAGTGGGGAACAATCTTTTCTTATGGGGACGTTGCGATGGTTGGAAAGCTGAGTGCATAGCTGACACACTCAACATTTGCCCCCGCCTACAGAGGAAAAGTGCCGAACTGTGAACCTTGAAGAAAAGTTGATTCAGTTTTCCCAATGTACTAAGTGCAAACCCTAGATTTTCGGAATTCCGATAGTTCCGAAGCCCTGACGAGCAGGACACTCCAATTTTTGAAATCTTGAAACCAGCGTGGCCCGGGCAGTGAATTGAAAGTTCCCGCACGATCGCCAACCGGGAAGGAGCCTGAGCGATGAATTTGAACACTGCTGCTTATGTCCAAGAATTCACGGAAACACCCACCGTGCGCACGAACCGCTCGCACTTACGTTGTGTTTCCTCCAAAGTACTGGACGCGGGCAGCAAACCTGCGCATAGTCGCGCCATGCTCCAAGCCGCCATGCCCGTCACCCCTCCCGCGGTGGAAATCAGGGATATTGACAACCAGTCGATGTCCCAGGCTGGCTTTCAGGTCATCGATCAGGACTTGGTTCGTTTGCAATCGAAGCCGCTCAAAGCGCGGCAGGTCGTCATCCGGCTGGAAGGCTGCATCGTGGTTTACCACAGCACCAACTTGCGCCTGCGCTCGCGCCCCAGTTTGCCAGGCGACCTCATTGCCTACCTGTCGTTTGGTCCCGAGGCCAGTGGCACCGTGAATGGTTTGCAGGTGCGTCCTGACATCATGCTGGCGGTGCCGGCTTCCACCAGCATCAGTTTGGTGAGTGACCCCGGTTACGAGAGCATCGCTTTCCTGATGCGTCCTGAAGATGTCAGTGCGCATTTGAAAGTGCGTGAACTGGCGGACCATTTTCAACTGCCCCGCGAGACCGACGTGCTTCACGTGGGAGCCGATGTAGCCGGCAGCCTTTTTAGCTGGGGCAAGCGGCTGGTGGATACGGCCACCGAGAACCCGGATCTCTTCAACAGCTCGAAGGAACAACGTGTGGCTGCGCAAGCCGATCTGGTGGACACCCTGCTCAGCACCCTGTCTGGTACACGCAAACTGGAGCCTGAGCGGCGCGAACGCACCCTGCTGCTGCAGAGCGATATTGTTCGCGCCGCCGAGCGGTATGCCTTGGCGCATGCCGACGAACGCCTGTATGTGACGGACCTGTGCAGCGCCGCAGGCGTGAGTGAGCGCACGCTGGAGTACGCGTTTCGTGCGGTGATGGCACTGAGCCCGACGGCCTACCTGACGCGCATACGGCTGCACCGGGTGCACCATGCCTTGCTGCAAGCCCGCCCCGGGTCCACCACTGTCACCGCGGAGGCGCTGAACTGGGGCTTCTGGCACTTTGGGGAGTTTTCTCGGGCCTACAAAGATTGCTTCGACGAACTCCCCTCCAACACGCTGCGACGCCAATCCGGCAACGCATAGCAGCACGGGACCGCATGCAAGGATTGCGGAATCCCGATAGCGCGACGGCTCCGATTCAAAGAGACTTCCCCTCTCTTTCACTACAAAGAATCTTCCATGCCCGCTGCGACAAAAATTCTGGTTGGAAACAACCAAGGTCTGAAATTTACCGAGAGCCCGCGCTGGCACGATGGCAAGCTGTGGTTTCTCGATATCCATGGCAAGGCCATCAAGACGGTGGAGCTGGACGGCACGCTGACAACCGTTCTCGACCTGCCTTTTCTACCCAACGGATTTGGCATTGCTGTCGACGGCACCCTGATTTTTGGCGACGCCCTCGCACGCAAGATTTACCGCTGGGACGGCAAGACGCTCCAGGCCACGGCCGACCTCACCCAGCTCACCGTGTTTTGCCTCAGCGATGGCATCGTTGATCGCCAGGGCCGCATGTATGTTGGCGACATTGGGTATAACTTTTTCGACCCCGCAAACCAGCCCGTCAATACCTGCGTCATCGTCAAGGTCGAGCCAGACGGCAGCGCCTCCGTGGTCGCGGACCAGCTGACGTTCCCGAATGGCATGGTGATCACCCCCGATGGCAAAACCCTGGTGGTGGCCGAGTGCATGGCACAACGGCTGACGGCGTTTGACATTGGAGCGTCTGGCAACCTGGAGAACCGGCGAGTTTGGGCCGAGCTGCCCGCAGACACCCATCCGGATGGCATCTGCCTCGATGCCGAGGGCGCCATCTGGGTCGCCAATCCGGAAGGGAAAGACAATATTCTCCGGGTGCTGGAAGGTGGGGAGATCACCCACCGCGTGCAGCTGGCTACTGATGCTTTCGCGGTGATGCTGGGCGGCACGGACGGCCGCCAGTTGTTCGTCTGCACCTCTGCCTCGCACAACCCCGCCGAGATCGCGCAGAACCCGACAGCGCGCATTGAAGTGATGGAGGTGGAGGTAGCTGGCGCCGCGTAATCTGCGCGCTGGGACATTTGCACGATGATCGTAGGGCGCAAGGTGCGCCCTACGCGGCGCATCGCATGTTGCTTACCTGCTCAGGATATGCACGGCCGCTGCCCCCTCTTCGACGCCGATCATGCCGCCGCCGTTTTCCTGAATTGCGTGACGTGCGCCCTGCACCTGACGGTCGCCGGCTTCGCCACGCAACTGGGTGACCAATTCATACAACTGGCCAATACCGGTCGCGCCGATGGGGTGGCCCTTGGATTCCAGACCGCCGGACACGTTGATGGGGATACGACCGCCCAGCGTAAATTCACCACGCTCGACCGCAGGGCCGCCTTGGCCAAAGGGCACAAAGCCCAGGTTTTCCGCCTGAATGATTTCACCCATGGCGGCGGCATCGTGCACTTCAGCCACATGCATGTCCTTCGGGCCCAGACCAGCGATTTCATACGCCTGATTGGCGGCCAAGTGCGCCAGGTGGAGCTCCGGTTGGTCATAGCGACGATTGCTGAAACTGCGGATCACGCTGGCCGCAACCTTGATGCAGCGTGACTTGTCGGCGCCGATGCGCTTGAGACCTTCTTCAGTGCACAGGATCACGGCGGCGGAACCGTCGGTAATCGGTGCGCACATGGGCAGCGTCAGCGGGTAAGTAATGGGCGGCGCAGCGAGGATTTGGTCGATGGTGAATGACTTGCGGAACTGCGAGTAGGGGTTGCGCGTAGAGTGCTCGTGGTTCTTGGCTGAGACGGCTGCGATCTGGCGCTGCGTGGTGCCAAAGGTCTTCATGTGGAAGCGGCACATGGCGGCGTAAATCGACATGAACTTGCTGAAAGGCTTTTCCGATTCGGTGCCCGGCGGCAGCTCGACGCCCTCGCCCATTTTCATCAGGGTTTTGTAGTTTTCATCGGCACGCGCCACGTCCCAGCCGCCTTCCATGATGGCAATGCCTCTGGTCTTGTCGGCCACGTTCATCTTTTCGCAGCCCAGCGCCAGAGCCACGTCGGTGGCTCCCGCCTTGAGCGACTGAATCGCCAGATGCACGGCGGAACTGCCGGCAGCACAGCCGTTGTCAATATTGAAGATCGGGATCTGCTCGATGCCAATTTTGCTCATCACCACCTGGCCGGGAATAGCCAATTGGCCTTGCAGGGGGCCGTTGGTAATACCTGCGTAGTACGCGGTTCCGATGTCGGATATCTTGCAGCCGGCATCTTTGAGGGCACCTTGCAGGGCCTCGCCGGCCAGGTCTTCCAGGCTGCGATCAAAGTGCCGACCAAACACGGTCATCGAAATGCCGGCGATATAGATAGTGCTCATAGTAAATATTCTGTGGTTACGTTAAAGAATGGCTGCGTGTACTTCAAGGGAACGCTTAGATCTTGCGTGCGGAGTCTTTCCAGTACTCGGCGCGCAAGTCTTTCTTCAGGACCTTGCCCACCATGCTGCGCGGCAACTGGGGGATGAAATCCACGGTCTTGGGTGCCATGACGCCTCCGAGCTTTTCCTTGCACAGTGCGATCAATTCTTCGGCGCTTACGGTCTGGCCGGCATTGAGCTCCACGACGGCCTTGACGGCTTCGCCCCACTTATCGTCAGGGACACCAATGACGGCACAGTCCTGCACAGCCGGGTGTCCCCAGATCACTTGTTCGATCTGGCTCGGGTACACGTTGAACCCACCCGAAATAATCATGTCTTTTTTGCGGTCGGTGATGTGCAAAAAGCCTTCATCGTCGATGTGGCCCACGTCGCTGGTGTGCAGCCAGCCATCGATGATGGCCTCCGCGGTTTTGACGGGGTCTTTGTAGTAGCCACGCATCATGAGGTCGCCACGCAAACAAATTTCACCAGAATGGCCGCGGGGAAGAATGGTGTTGTGGTCATCCATGATCTCCACATGCACCAGCGGATTGGGACGTCCCACCGACGACAGGCGTGAATCTGGCGCGACATCGCGGCCGACAAAATGCTGGTGGGGCGGCATGGTTGAAATGGTGCCGCCCGCCTCGGTCTGGCCATAGCCGCCGGCCAGCACCGGGCCAAACACTTCGATGGCCTGTTTGAGCTTTTCCACCGACATGGGGGCTGCGCCGTAGATCAGGTACTTGAGCGACGAGAAATCCACCTTCATGTTAAGCCCTGGGATTTCCAGCAAGCGGTAGATCACGGTCGGTGGCAGGAATAGTTCTGTCACGCGGTACTTCGGAATCGCCGCGAGCATCAAAGTCGGATCGGGCTTGGACAAAATCACCACAGCGCCCCCGCGTGAGGTGACCGGAATGGACAACAAGCCTGAGGTATGTGTCATGGGTGCAGCGGCCAGCGTGACGGGTTTTTCCTCTTCCATATAGGGGAAGTTGATCATCAGGTGTGCAAACGCCGTCTGGTAGCTGCGATGGGTGTTCATCACGCCTTTTGGCAGTCCAGTGGTCCCACCGGTGGGTACGATGGCAATCACGTCGTCCATGTCCACATCCAGATGCGGCTTGGTCGCCGGTTGGCCTTCGATCCATGCGCTTAAGCGTATGGAGTTGGCCACCTCGGGGGAATCCCCGTCGATGCAGATCCAGTGTTTGACCTTCGGCAGACGTGCCTGAATGCCGGCGATAGTGGATGCGAAATAGCTTTGGTAGAACAGAATTTCGCAGTCGAACTGATCCAGCACGTACTGGTTTTCGTCGGCCGGGTTGCGCGCACCCACGGGCAGCCAGCACATATTGGCACGCCAGATACCCAGAGCACAGGTCCATGCGGTCGTGTCATTCAAGGCCCATACAGCGCCCTTGGAGCCGCTGGGCAAGCCGGTTGCCAGTAAGGCATTCGCCACCTGGCAAGACAAGGCGCCGACTTCGTCGAAGGTGTAGATGCGCTCGTCCTGGATGTAGGCGGGTCCGGTGGGATTGATGAGCCAGCCGCGGTCAAAAAAATCAATCATGGCCATGGTTGGCCTCCTTGTAATTACAGTGGTGGTGAAAATTCAGGACGATTTGGCAAAGTGCCTGTCGTTCAAGAGAAAGTGGGACAGTGCGGGTATCAGCACCAGGGCACCCACCATGTTCCAAAGAAACATGAAGGTCAGCAAGATGCCCATATCGGCCTGGAACTTGATGGGCGAAAAGGCCCAGGTAATGACACCTGCAGCCAGCGTCACGCCGACCAGTGCCACCACGCGACCGGTGAACAGCACCGCATCGCCGTAGGCCTGCGACAAGCCCGTACCACGGCGTTGACCGGCCAGCTGCACCGACAACAGATAGAGCGCGTAGTCCACACCAATGCCCACGCCCAATGCAATGACAGGTAGAGTGGCCACCTTGACGCCTATGCCCAGCCATACCATCAGCGCCTCACACAAGATGGAGGTCAACACCAGTGGCAGCACGGCTACGACCGTGGCACGCCACGAGCGGAAAGTAATCAGGCATAGGGCAATTACCGCCGCGTAGACATAGAACAGCATCTTGACCCAGACCTCGCGCACCACGATGTTGGTGGCGGCTTCGATACCGGAGTTACCGGCAGCTGGCAGCACATGAATCTGCGCCGGGTCGGTGGGGTGATCGGCAATGAACTTCTCCACGACTGCCAGCACACTACTCAATGTTTCTGCCTTGTGGTCGGTCAAAAACGCCACCAGTGGCATGACCGAGCATTCGGTGTTGAACATGTCGGGCATGTTGACGCTGGCCTGCTGCGCGGCGTAGTTCAGCACATCCTGGTTGCGACTGATGGTCAGCCACTTGGGGTTGCCCTCGAAAGAACCCGCCGTAATCTGCCGCACCACATCGGGTAGCCCCAAGGTCATGCGCACCTGGGGCAGCTGCTGCAGCTCCCAGGCCAGTTGGTCCACATGGTCCAGCGTCTGGTACTTCAAGCAACCTTCCGGTGGTGTTTTGACAATGACAGCAAACACATCGCTGGACAGTGCGTAGTTTTTAGTGATGTAGGCGTTGTCCTGGTTGTAGCGGGAGTTGGCGCGCAGTTCGGGCGCACCGGGGTCGAGGTCGCCGATTTGCAAACGCTTGGACACTACAAAGCCACCGACGCCCAGTGCCAGGGATACCAGCACGGCACTCAAAGCCCAGCTGCGCTTTTCTGCAAAATGATCCAGCCACACCCACAACCCACGGTGGCCGGCAATTTCGCGCTGCTCCTGCTCCAATGCGCGCTTGGCGGCGCGCGGGCTCACACCCACATAGCTCAGCAACACAGGTAGCAACAACAGATTGGTGAACACCAATACCGCCACACCAATGCTGGCAGTCATGGCCAGTTCGCGGATCACGGGGATGGGGATCAGTACCAGCACCGCAAAACCCACCGCATCGGCCAGCAGTGCGGTAACGCCTGCCAGGAACAGGCGGCGGAAGGTGTAGCGCGCCGCCACCAGGCGGTGCGTCCCGCGGGCGATGTCCTGCATGATGCCGTTCATCTTTTGCGCGCCGTGGCTCACGCCAATGGCAAACACCAGAAAAGGCACCAGCATCGAATAGGGGTCCAGCTCCAACCCAAAGATGGCCAGCAACCCGATCTGCCATAAAACCGCCACGAGTGAACAGGCCAGCACCAGCGCAGTGGAACGGATGCAGTGGGTATAGGCGTATAGCAGCAGCGCGGCAATGGCAATGGCGGCCGCAAAATACAGCGCCACCTGCACCAGGCCGTCGAGCAGATCGCCGACGATCTTCGCAAAGCCGATGATGTGAATCTTCACACCCCAGGGCTTGCCGTCCGCAGCGCTACCGGTTTCAAACCGTGTGCGCACCGCGTCCAGATCCCGGCTCAACTGCCAGTAGTTGATGCGCCCGCCAGTAGGACTGCGCTCCAGCAGGGGCAGTTGCACGGCTGCAGATTTGAGGTCGTTGGAAATGAGATTGCCCACCAGATTGGCGCGGTTGGCATTCAGGCGCAACCGGTCCAGGCTCTCGGGGGAACCGTTGAACCCGTCAGGCATGACCGGGCCTCCACTAAAGCCCTCTTCGGTCACTTCGGTCCAGCGTACAGCAGGTGTCCACAGCGATTTCATCCAGGCGCGGTCTACACCCGGCATCAAAAAAAGTTCGTCGTTGATTTGCTTGAAGGCTTCCAGGAAGCGCGCATCAAACACATCGCCTTGCGTGTTTTCCACCACGATGCGCAGGCTGTTGCCCATGCCGCGAAGGTCCTTGCGGTGTTCCAGAAAATTCTGGATGTAGGGGTGCCCGGTCGGGATCATCTTCTCGAAGCTGGCATTGACCTGCACGCGCGTGGCCATGAAACCCAGCATCAGCGTGATCAGCAGGCAGGCCAGCATCACCCAACGGCGGTGGTTAAAAACCAGGCGTTCTAGCAGATTGCCGGACTGGGCCGGAAACTCGGCCAGTTCACGAACCACCGGCATTTCAGTAGAAGCAGAAGTCAGTGCCATGGTCTATTCCTTGGGCAGTGGCACACTGCGCACACCGCGCGCGCCGGCCAGTACCAATGTGGTGGGTGTCACCTGGATGGCCGCCAGCGGCATGTTCAGCGCCAGCTTGACCGGTACAAAGCGTTGGCCACCATCACGGCTGACGCTGACATGGCCCATTTGATCGGCCAGCCACAGGCTGCCGTCGGCACCCTTGGCTGAGGCCGTTATGCTGGCTTGTAACCCGCTGGCCAATGGCTCCCAGTGGTTGCCACCGTCACGGCTGACCACGGCGTTGCCACGCATGCCATAGGCAATCAGCGCGTCACCCGTGTCCAGCAGGCCGAAGAAGCTGCCGCTGTAACCGGTGGCTATACGCACAAAGCGCTGGCGGGTTGTGTCCAGCCGCATCACCAGCCCAGCTTCGCCGACGACGAACACCTGTCCCTTGTGCGCACGGATGCCGTACAGATTGAACAGCTTGTCGCTGTTGTCACTGCGGTCATACCAGCTCTGCCAGCTCTTGCCGCCATCGCGGGTCTGGAAGATCAGGTTGTAGGCACCAACCACAAAGCCCTCTTGCAGGCTGGTGAAGTGCAGGTCCAGAAATGGCTTGTCCGGACCCGACTCCACATTGCGCTGCGCCTCACCGAGCAGGCGTTCGCGTTCCGGGCCGCCGGAAGACTGCTGAAGCTGCGCCAGTGCCAGCGCATTGGCCGCCTTGCCGTCCAGCAGCTTGGTCCAATGCTGACCACCATCAGCGCTGCCCAGAACTACGCCATCATGGCCTACGGCGTATCCGTGCTGAGCGTCCAGAAATTGCACTGCGCTCAGATCCGAACTCAACGGAACCACGCTCTGGGTCCAGCTGGTACCCCCATCGCCGGACAGCAGTACGTGGCCACGCTGCCCCACCGCAATCAGCTGCTGCGGCCCGATGGCCGCCAATGCAGTCACCAGGCGCTGGGATGCCAGTGCACTGCTGCGCGCCGGGCGTTGCAAGGGGTCTGCGTGGCCGACTGCGGCAGTCAATGCCACCGCAGCCACCACGGTACCAACATACGAGAGCGTAAGCATGGCAGGTAGGTTTAGCGAACGCCTGCGCCAGCGAGGGCGTCGGGAGTCCATTCTTTTTCGGACATGGCGTCAATGAACTTCATGCCTGTGCTGTAGGCGCCCAACAGGCCAATGATGTTGTAGCTGCCGGTGGCGAAGTCGTAGAAGAACTGCGATGCCGAGCCCGGTGCAGGTTGTTCATAGAACGGCGTGAAAGCCATGAAAGCTGCACGGTAGAGCTGACCGCGCGCATCGTACTGGTCAGAGGCCAGTGCGTACCAACTGTCTTCATCCAAATAGAAGTTGCGCTTGGAATAGATGTGGCGCTTGCCCGCTTTGAGCGTGGCTTCCACCACCCAAACACGGTGCAACTCCCAGCGCAAATAGTCGGGATTGAGGTGGTTGGGAGTGGTCACAGCAAACGGGTCCTTGGCATAGGCCAGCTTGTAGGCGTTGTAGGGAACCAGAATTTCTTTCTTGCCCACCAGCTTCCAGTCGTAGCGGTCCATAGCACCACTGAAGACGTAACTGTCATCAAACGTGGAGGTGCCCGCGGTCGCGGGGTTTGGCGTGTCGTAGGCCAGGTCTGGCGACATCTTCACGCGGCGTTGTCCTGGCAGGTATTGCCAACCTTTGCGTGGGCTTTCCTGCATGTTGATGTAGTCCTGCAGCAGCAGTGCTTCGCCCGCGCGGCGGGCAGGCGCAGTATAGGCAACCTTTGCGCGAAAAAAGATGTCCTTGGGACCGGACTGTCCGGTGCGCTTGGGATCGTAGTAGGGGTACTGCAGTGTGATCTCGCCGGTGGTGGCCAGCACAGCGCTACCTGAAGCGTTGACGTTGATGGAGTCGTACTTGGTGGTGTAGGTGTGGCCGGAGTAACGCAGCAGGTGGTTCCACATGGCTTCCTGACCCGTCTTGGGGATAGGGAACGGAATGCCGGCATAGGTGCCTTCTACACCCAGGCCTCCGTCCGTGGTTGTCACCGCCGTGGCGTTCTTGATGGTGTTTTCCATGACGGACTTGGGGTAAGCCGCTGTGCGATGCGAGGGAAACACATCCACACGCATGGTCGGATAGCGCTTGAGCAGTTCACGGGCACCGGCCGTGAGCTTGGCATCGTGCTGCGCCAGATTGGCACCGGTGATACTGTAGAGCGGCTTTTCAGCTGCAAACGGGTCGGGGCGTACGCCCGAGCCCTTCTGGTAGCCCGCTGGTGGGGTGGACAGCCCGCCGGTGTACGCGGGGATACTTTTGTCGGCATTGCCGTCCACTTCAGCGCCCACAGCGGTCAGCGTGGTTCCCAGCTTTTTGACTTCGTCTGCTGAGACGGCTGCCAGGGCGGATGTGGCTGCCAGAGCCAGGGCCGAGAAGGCCCAGAACATTTTGTGATTTGACATGAATGTGCCTCTTTGTATTTGGAGTTATCAGAAAGTGGTTTTGAACGTGAAGACCAGCATGTCGCGGTCAGAGATAGCTGCATAGCCAGGAGCCACAGCAGCCGCACCGGGAAGGCCCACCGTTGCCGTGGAATAGGGGCCAAAAGCAGCGATGTAGCGTAGAGCGAAGTTGTATTTCGACTTGTAGTCCGCCGCCACACCTATCGACCAGGTGCCGGAATTGGCGGACCCACCGCTGGTGACGCCCGACTGGCCGTTCAAGCCCACGTTGTAGCTGACGGGCATCGATATGTCGGTCTCAGGCAAGGCAGCCAGCCACGAGGGTGTAAAGACCAGCCCCAGGGTTGAGGCGTCACGAGTGACCGCATCGATATTGGCAGCGCCCGCCGTCTTGGCGGCTGCATAGGCATCCGTTCCCTTGAACAGGTTATACGGATCGGAGGTCACGCTCAGCACGCGGTTCCAGGTGAACTCGCCAACTACAGACGCGATGTCAAACAGGGCGTTGCGCGGCAGGATGCCGGTCATGTTGATCACCATGTGGGCGGTTTCGCCACGGGCGCCTGCCACATCACCGTTGTCGGCCAGGGCCCACAACGCCTTGCTGGCGACGATCGGGCCGCCGGGAAGGGTGGTCGCAATCGCGTTCTGACTGACCAGCGGCATGTTCTTGCGTGCGCTGACTTCTGCGCCCACGCTGATACCACCCACCACCTTGTTCAGCGACATGCCGTAGATGTCAATGTCGCGCGCGAAGCTGAAGTGGTACTTGGGTACCGTCGTTCCGGGCTCCAGTGCCAGCCAGGCCTGGTTCGCAATGTCGGCGGTACGACGCGCGTAGAAGCCCATCGTGCCGTCGAGCCACTCGGGGGACCAACGGGCGGATAGACCCCAGTCACCGGTCTTGTTGGGTGTGATCATCTGGCCCTGTGCGGGGCCTGGTGCAGCACTGGTCTTGAAGGATTGACCGCCAAACAAAGAAGCATCAATGCCGGCCAGATAGGTGCCAGATTCGGCAATACGTGCCGGCTCCCAGTCAAAAAAGGTTTGCGCGGCAATGGACAGCTCGGTGGTCGGCTGAAATTGGACTGTGAGCCCGTTACGGGGTCGGTATAACTCCTTGGCCTCTGTGCCCGGGTTGGCGGCAGACTTCCAGATGTCCAGCGCAAATTGACCATACGACACACCATGCACCGCGCCGCCCAACAACATACCCTCGCCCCAGTAAGCCGTATGGCGACCAAGGCGCATGGAAACCGGGGTGTCACCGGCGTCAAAGTTGGCGAACACAAATGCATCCAGAATTTCGCCAGATGGGCCTGAAGCAAAGCGACGGCTGTATTCGGACAGCGCGTTAGGGCCGCCCACAGTGTTGTAAAAGGCGGGGTTGTTGGCGTCACTGGCCAGGTTGCTGTACGCACCGTCCGTCCATGCAGCACCACTTACGCGAAATCCATATTTTTTGTCAATGACCAGATCCAACTCGCTTAGCAAATCCACGCGATTCGTCACCGCCTGGCCCTTGGCAAAATTGCGGTCACCGTCATCACTGGCAGGGTTGGCAATCAGCGCAGCATCGCGCTCTTTCATGCGAACGCCGTAGTTGTAGCGCACGGTGTTGTCCCAGCGAACGACGGCGTTAGGATTGCCGGTGTCTATTTCAAAAGCGAAAGCGGGCGCAGCGCTGATGGCGCACAGCGCCAGCGTGGCCCATGCGATTGCGGTAAGCGATGCGCCGCCGTTTATGCCGGAGCGGCTATGGGCGCTGAGTTTGGTTGTCATGGGTAGTCTCCTGTTGTGGTTGGTTTGCGGGCACTGGGTTTGCTCGCGTCTATTTGCGTGATGGGTAAAGGGGTTGTGTGATGCGAGAGTGTTCAATCCACAAAGGCAACAACACGGGCCGGTGCGGCACTGCATTTGGCAAGCTTCATGGGGAAGAAACCCACCATAAAGCCGCTCAGGGGCAAGGCGCCGAGGTTGGTCATTTGTTGCACGATGAAGGCCTCTTTCTCAATGATGGCTTTGTGGCCGTCCCACAGCACGCGCTTGTCACCGGTTTGTTTGAACTTGGCAGCCATTACGCCGAAAGGCAGGTCCCAGCCCACGGCATCGGTGCCCAGAATGGTGGCGCCTTGATGGGTCAGGTGCAGGGTACTGGCACGGCTCATGCCGGGCTGCTGATAGAACTCGGGCTGGGTCATCTCATAGCGTTCTTGACCAGTTCGGATCAGCACGGCGTCGCCCTGCTTGATCGTTGTGCCGGTGGCGGCCAGTGCGGCGTCCAGCATCTCGATCGTGATCTCTTGCATGGGCTGGACCCAGGGGCGCACGTCCAGCACGATGCCGGGCCGATACAGCTCTTCCAGCGGAATGTCGGTGATGGTGCGCGCCAGCAGACCCATAATTTTGGAGCCGCTGTGCAAAGGGGCATCCACATGCGTACCGCAGTGGGAGGACATATCTGTAAGCGTCTCTTCGCCCCAGCCTTCGCCATCGGGCAGGTCGTCGTGGGTGCAACCCAGGTATCTGCAAAACTCTTCCGCCCCCTTTTGGGCGGGGTGGGCGTATTCGATGGCGGGCGATACCACCTTGGCGGCAGCGGCCAGCGGCGGCGGCAGTTTGGCCCGGTTAGCAGGGTCCAGCGTGAGGGTCAGGTCAATCAAGCGCGTCATGCAAGGTCTCCGGTGTGGTGTTTCTCATCAACGGAGCGCAGTGTCTGATCGCTTAAAAGTTTGCGATATCAGAATTCCGCAAAAGACTATGCAGTGCAAAACAATTTTCAAAAAATGCGCTTTAAAGTCCCGGCGATCAACACAATTCGGAATTCCGATAGCCGCACAATTCCGGCCCCAACAGAATCACAGTTTTTTGTATTCAAAGGACGTGTATGCAACTTCTTAAGCAAGCGGTTTTCGCGCCATGGGTCTTGTGCTCTTCGTTGTTGCTGTCATGCTTAGGTGTGGCATCGGCACAAGCGATCGCCGATGTGCCTGCTGTGCAGACGGCGTCATCAACCCGCCTGGTATTGTTGGGAACTGGTGCAGGCCCTATACCGCGCAAAGAGCGTTCGCAACCCGCGAATTTGTTGGTCGTCGGTGGCCGGCCCTACCTGGTGGATGCAGGCAACGGCGTGGCACGGCAACTGGCCCATGCAGGCTTTGTTCCTTCGGATGTACGTACCGTCTTCATCACCCACCATCACATTGACCACAACGCCGATATGGGCGCGCTCATGTCCTTCGCATGGATTGAAGACAACAAGCGGAACGACAAAAGCGTGGCACCCCTGCGCTTTTACGGCCCTGCCTCCACATCGACCCTGGTACAAGCCGCACAGGGGTTTTTGGCCGTGTCTGAACGCATCTTCCGTGCAGGCGTTCCCATGGCGCCGGTGGCCGGACGTTTCGAAGGGCATGACATTACAGGACCTGGAGAAGTGTTCCGTGATGACCGCATAGTGGTGACTGCCGTCGAGAACTCCCATTACATGGGAGCCAATGCAAATGCAGCAGCCACTGCCGACAAGTCTTACTCCTACCGCTTCGATACGCCGGGGCGCTCCATTGTGTTTTGCGGTGATACAGGTCCAAGCGAAGCCCTCACTGCATTGGCGAAAGACGCGGACGTGCTGGTGTGTGAAGTCAATGATCTGGAGGCATCGATGAAGGAAATCGCTTCCACCATGCGTCTGCCACCCCTGGTGCTCAAGGCAGTGCGCATGCACATGGAAAAACAGCACATTACCCCTGAGCAAATTGGCCAGTTGGCGCAGAAGGCCAATGTGAAGTCGGTCGTTCTCACTCACTATGCACCAGGGCTGGATGGAGAAACTGACCTGAGCAAATACACAGATGGTGTCCGAAGATTCTTTCCTGGAACCGTCATCGCTGGACGTGATTTGTTTGAGTTTTAAGTAACCAGGTTAACTACCCGATTCCAGCCCTTTGTGAATGACTGTTATGGACTCTCACTTTTCCAAAAGTGACTACCTTGTAATGACTGCTCAGGGCACCAAGACGACCGCCACGAACGGCGGCTGACCGGCAACGATCGTTCAATTGGACTGCTCGGAAGCTGACACTGGCGGCTGTCGGCTTCCGCCCCGAAGCGGATACGGCATCAGACGCTTTGCTGACTTTCAATATTCCAAACAGACGCATTCAACGGATCCGATTTCCCGCTTCACCGTTGGGCTAAACAGGCGACAACGACAAGGTGCCCGAGCCCGGATGGCTTGCCGATCCACTAGCGCGTGAGGTTTGGCCGCGCCTGCAGGCTTGCTGCCGCGATCTCAGGACATCTCCGGATCTTCAATACCGGCCCACTTGAGGGCGTCCACCTGCTCCCCGAAGGTGAGATATTGGGTGATCTTGCCGTTGCGAAACTCGAAACCATCGGCAAATCGTCCCCCAATCCATTCCGTGGAGTCCTTTAAGCGCACCCGCGCATGAAGGTACACGACAACCTTGTCTCCGTTTGCCAAATACTTCTCGGCGCGCAGGCTCCTTCGGCTCAACTCCCGCGTCCTTTGCTGACGTTTTCTTGCACTTCCGCGATACCCCGATAGGTGCCAACTGTGGGAAAGCCCTCGGGTTCAATGCGCACAATCTGCGGATCAAAATCCCTGGTGATGGCCAGCATGTCATTGCGATTGATAGCGACGAAAAACCGTTCCAGCGTTTCAGTTTCGGTGCGCATAGATCTCACTCCGGGGCGAAAGCCAACTATAGCCAACACGACCCATATCCACAGGTGAAGATGCTCCTTTGGACTATTAAACGCTACTATATCAATAGCAACATGACCAATGAATACGAGGGCTATAGGCTGATTTTTCATATGCCTTTACCGTCGAACCTGCTCCCCTGTCGCGGTGGCCAGCGCCCGCCCCACCGGTTACCAGCAACTCTCCCGCAGTGCGTGCCATGCACAGCCAGCCAAACCATCTACCGAGATCTGGTACCCAACTGGTTTGTGGACGCCATTTCAGCCCGGTCAAGCTAAAAGCACACACTTTGACGCAAAAAACAGTCACTGGTATCTCATTGGTATGTTACTATTGGCCATGATTTCGCATTTGATCGGCGTAGATGGCGGTGGCACCGGGACCCGTGTCCTGGTGGCGGATCGCCGTGGAATGGTGCTGGCGGCTGCCAGCGCAGGCCCCTCCGCTCTGGGGCAGGGCGTCGCGTCGGCCTGGCAGTCCATCCTTAGCGCAATCAAAACGGCATTTCAGAATCTGCAGCAGGAAACACCGGTCTGGTACCAGTGCGTACTGGGGGCGGGGCTTTCAGGCGTCAACCACCAGCCCTGGCGCGAACAATTTTTGGCCATGAACCCCGGATTTGCCCGCATCGCCCTTGAAAGCGATGCCTACACCGCCCTGCTCGCCGCGCATGGCGGGCAGGCTGGCGTCATGGTGGCGGCGGGCACCGGCAGCATTGCCGAGGCGCTGTACGCCGATGGCACACGCCGCCAGGTGGGTGGCTGGGGGTTTCCGGTGGGCGATGAAGGCAGCGGCGCCTGGATGGGCCTGCGCGCCATGGCCCATGCCCAGCAGGCCGTGGATGGTCGCGCACCGGGCGGCCCGCTGACAGACCAAATCTTGCAGCACTGCGGCGGCAGCCGCGAGACCATGCAGCAATGGTGCGCCGGGGCCCGCCAACATGAATACGCTCAACTGGCGCGCACCGTCTTTGATTGCGCGCACAGCGACGCTGTGGCAGAGAATCTGTTAAGTGACGCGACATCGGCCCTCGAAAGCATGGCCGCTGCCCTGGACCCCCAGGCCGCGCTGCCGCTGGCCATCTACGGCAGCGTCGGCCGCTCGCTGATGCCGCGCCTGGCACCTGCCACGCGTGACCGCTGCATTCCAACACCGCAGGACGCCGCATACGGCGCCCTGACACTCGTACAACAATTAATGGAAGAGACACCATGACCGCTGGCGAAGTTTTGACGTTCGAGCCGGACCCCCGCGACAGCTCGCCCATTTACATGCAACTCTCGCGCAAGCTGGCCCAGCTGATCCGCGAAGGGCGCTACAAGCCCGACGAAGCCCTGCCCTCGGAGCGTGTGCTGGCCGAGACCCTGAACGTGTCCCGCGTCACCGCCCGCTCGGCCATCGACCAACTGGTCACGCAGGGCCTGATTGTGCGCAGGCGCGGCTCGGGCAACTACATTGCGCCCATGCTGGAGCAGCCACTGTCCCAGCTGACCAGTTTCTCCGAAGAACTGCTACGCCGCGGCTACACACCATCGTCGCGCTGGCTGGAGCGCAAGGTCGACCTGGCCATGACCGATGAGCAGCTGACGCTGGGTCTGTCTCCGGGTGCCAAGGTGGTCCGGCTGGAACGTTTACGCCTAGCCGACAACGTGGTCATGGCCTATGAGATGAGCGTGTTGCCACAGACCGTCATTGCCGACCCCATGCTGGTGGGCAGCTCGCTGTATGAATACCTGGACAGTGTGCACCAGGCACCGGTGCGGGCGCTGCAGCACATCCGTGCCATGAACGCCCAGCCCCTGCTGGCCGAGCAACTCGGCATTCCCGAACGGCAAGCGGTGCTGTTCATCACCCGCATTGGCTACCTGGAGTCGGGCCAGGCGGTGGAGTTGACGCACTCCTATTGCCGCAGCGACTACTACGACTTCGTGGCTGAAATGAGGCGTGAACAATGAGTCCCGTGGTCGGCAATATCCTGACGCCGTCGGGCTTCGTCCACGGCTCCATGACCTTCACACCCGAAGGGCGCATCCACAGCATCCAGGGCAAAGCCATCAGTGAGGACGCGGCCCGTGCATCGGGCCAGCCCCTGGTGCTGCCGGGCTTCATCGACCTGCACGTGCATGGCGCCGGAGGGCGCGACATCATGGAAGGCGGCGACGCGGCCGTGCGCGTGAGCCAGGTCCATGCCCGCCACGGCACCACGTCCATGCTGGCCACCACGATGACGGCCCCGATGGAAGACCTGGTGTCCGCCATGCAGAGCCTGACCACCATCTGTCAGCAGCGCGCGCCCGGCGGCGCGCGGGTTCTGGGTGTGCACCTGGAGGGCCCCTACATCAACGACGACAAGCTCGGCGCGCAGCCGGCATTTGCGCGGCCGGTCCAGATCGACGAATTGAGCCACCTGAACCAGCTGGCACCGATCCGCCTGATCACCATGGCACCCGAAGTGCCGGGCAATATGGACCTGATCGAGTCGTTGTGTGATGCCGGTTACCGCGTGCAGATCGGCCACACCATGGGCACCTACGAGGACGGCGTGCAAGCCATGGCCAAGGGCGCGCGGGGTTTTACCCACCTGTTCAATGCCATGACCGGCATGCACCACCGCGAACCCGGCATGGTGGGCGCGGCCCTGGCCCATGCCCAGTATGCGGAGTGCATCCCCGACCTGATCCACGTGCACCCCGGCGCCATCCGCGTGGCCCTGCGCGCCATACCCTGCCTGTATTGCGTCAGCGACTCCACGGCCGCCACCGGCATGCCCGATGGCGAGTACCGCCTGGGCAGCCACCAGGTCTTCAAGTGCTTGGGCGGCGTGCGCCTGGCCGACGGCACGCTGGCCGGCTCCACGCTGACGCTGGACCAGGCCCTGCGCAACCTGGTGGACACCCTGGGCCTGTCGGTGCTAGATGCGGCCAAACGCGTCTCCACCCACGCCGCCGACTACCTGGGCGTGGGCGACCGCGGTCGCCTGGCCAGCGGCGCCTGGGCCGACGTCGTCGTGTTGGACCGCGATCTGACCCTGCAATCCGTTTACGTAGAAGGACATCCCATTGAACACACTGATGCTCGCTGAGGCGCGCCAGGCGCCCCAGGCCGTGGCCGACCAACTGGCCCACAACGCAGACGAATACCGTGCGTTTGGCGAACTGTTGCGCCAGCAGAATCCATCTGCGGTGCTGACCGTGGCACGCGGCAGTTCGGACCATGCCGCGCACTTTCTGGCCTATCTGGTGATGGCCCGCATGGGCCGCCTGGTGACCTCACTGCCGATGTCGCTGATCACGCTGTACCAGTCGCAGATTGCCTGCAAGGGGCTGGTGTCGCTGGCGTTCTCGCAGTCCGGCCAAAGCCCGGACCTGGTGGCGCCCACCCGCTTCTTTTCTGAGGGCGGCGCGGTGACCGCGGCCTTTGTCAACAAGGCCGACTCACCGCTGGCCCAGGCCGCGCAATGGGTGTTCCCCCTGCACGCAGGGATCGAGGCCAGCGTGGCCGCCACCAAGAGCTATATCGCGCAGCTGGTGGCCGGTGCCCGTGTCGTTGCGGCGTGGCAGGGCGACGTGGAACTGCAGTCTGCGCTTTCAAAGCTGCCCAATGTGCTGGCCCGCGCGGCCCAGATGGACTGGTCGGTCGCGCTCGACGTGCTGCACGGCGTGGACCGCCTGTTCGTCATTGGCCGCGGCACCGGTATGCCGGTGGCGCTGGAAGCGGCGCTGAAGTTCAAGGAAACCTGCGGCATCCAGGCCGAGGCGTTTTCGAGCGCCGAGGTCAAGCACGGACCCATGGCGCTGATCGAGGAAGGCTACCCCCTGCTGGTGTTCGCCCCGCGCGGCCCGGCCCAGGCCGGCCTGCTGGCGCTGGCCGAGGAAATGCGCCTGCGCGGCGCCAAAGTGCTGCTGGCGGCACCCGCGGGCACGCCGGGCGCCAACCTGCCCATCGTGGAAACCGCGTCCGTTGACCTGGATCCGATCTCGCTGATCCAGAGCTTCTACCCCATGGTCGAAGGCCTAGCGCGCGCACGCGGCCGCAACCCGGATGAGCCCCGCTTCCTGGCCAAGGTCACCAAAACCCACTGAACACAGAATTCCCACGCATGCAGCACCGCACTTTGCACCCCGGCCAACTGGTCATGGTGGACATGGAGGGCACGGCCCTCGACGCCGACACCGCCGATTTTTTGCGCACCCACCACATCCGCGCGGTCTGCCTGTTTCGCAAGAACTTGGGGCACGCCGCCGAGGTACGACAACTCACCGCCGACCTGCGCGAGGTCATGGGCCCCGGCGCCCTGATTGGCATTGACCAGGAAGGCGGCTCGGTGATCCGCGCCACGTTTTTACCGCAGGCACCGGCGGCCATGGCGCTGGGTGCCTGTGGCGACCTGGAGCAGGCCCGCCAGGTGGGCGCCGCCGTGTCGCGCGGGCTGGCCAGCCTGGGCATCAACTGGAATTTTGCCCCGGTGCTGGACGTCAACAACAACCCCGCCAACCCGGTGATTGCCGAACGCAGCTTCTCCGCCGACCCGCTGGCCGTGGCGCGCATGGCCGGTGCCTGGATGGAGGGCGCCGTGTCCGAGGGCGTGGCCTGCTGCGTCAAGCACTTCCCCGGCCACGGTGACACCCACACCGACTCCCACCACGCCCTGCCCACGGTCGACAAATCGCTGGCCGAGCTGGAGCAGCTGGAACTGATCCCGTTCCGCGCGCTGGCCGGCGTGGCGCCGGCCGTCATGACGGCACACATCGTGTACCCGCAGATCGACCCCGAGCACCCCGCCACGCTGTCGCACAAGGTATTGACCGGTGTACTGCGCGACGCCATCGGCTATGACGGCGTGGTGATTACCGACGCACTGATGATGAAGGCCGTGCACGACCGCTACGGCCACGCCCGCGCTTCGGTGCTCACGCTGCAGGCCGGTGCCGACCTGGTGCTGGCACAGGGCGCGCGTGCCGAGCAACGGGCTGCCGTGCAGGCCATTGCGGCAGCGCTGCAAACCGGCGCGTTGGACACCGCCACGCTGCAGCAGGCACGCGATCGGGTCGACCGCCTGGCGGCCCGCTTTCCATTGCGTACCACCCCCTATGGCGAAGCCCAGGAAGCCGCAGACCGCACGCTGATGCTGCAGGCCTGGACCCGTGGCCTGACTGCCGTGGGCAACCCCGTCCCCCCCGCTCGCGCCATGCCGCTGCGGGTCATCACGCAGGCTTCGGTGGTCAGTGACGGTGTGTCCGAGGCGGGCCTGCCGCTGGAACAGGTACAGGCCTTGTTTGCCGGTTTTAACGACGTGGCGTTCTGGCCCGTGGCCCAGCTGAGCGCGCTGGACGTGGATACCCTGCCGCGCGACGGCCGCTGCAATGTGCTGGTGTCCAACCACCACGGCCGCTACCAGAACGCAACCACCTCCACCGCCATCGACCTGCATCTGGCGATCTGGAACCCGTTTCAGGTCCTGGACATCCATGCGCCCGCCATCGTGACATGGGGCTATGCAGAGGGCGCGACCGCCGCGCTCAAGGGCTGGTTGCAGGGCGAAGTGTCCGCTGCCGGTGTGGCACCGGTGGCGCTCCAGCAAGCCTGAACCGCACGCCTGAACCTTTTTGATTGACTGGACACCCATGACCACTCCCACTTCCGGTTCGCGTTCACCCATCACCTGGGTTCCCAGTCTGTACTTTGTGCAGGGCATGCAGTTCTTTGTGGTCATGCTGATTGCGGGGCTGATGTTCAAGAACATGGGCGTGCCCAATGACCAGATCGCGCGCTGGACCGGCCTGCTGGGGCTGGCCTGGGCCTTCAAGCCCTTGTGGAGCCCGTTCCTGGAGATGGCGCGCAGCAAGAAGCTGATCGTGGTGGCCATGCAGTTCACCGGTGCGGCCGGTTTGGCGCTGATGGCGCTGGCCCTGCAGATGCCCATGTACTTTGCGGCCAGCATCGCGGTATTCTTTGTGCTGGCCTATGCCTCGGCCACACACGACATCGCCTGCGACGGCCTGTACATGGCCAGCCTGAGTGAGAAGCAGCAGGCCGCCTACGCGGGCTGGCAGGGCGCCTTCTTCAACGCCTCCAAGTTTCTGACGCTGGGTGGATTGCTGGTGCTGGCGGGCCACTTGGAAACCCGCTTTGGCGTGTTCAACGCCTGGTCGGCCATCTTCGTGCTGCTGGCGGTGGTGCTGGCGGCACTGGCCAGTTACAACGCCTGGGCCCTGCCCGGCACACTGAACACCGAGCATGCCGACCTCACCGTGGCCGGTGTCTGGCAGACCCTGATGGAGGTGGTCCAAGACTTCCTGCAAAAGCCCGGCATCTGGCTGGCGATTCTGTTCATCGTGCTGTTTCGTTTTGCCGAGGGCCAGGTGCAAACCATCGGGCCGCTGTTCCTGATCGAGGCGCGTGCCAAGGGCGGCCTGGGGCTCACCACCGAGCAGGTTGGCGGCATCTACGGCACGGTGGGCACCGGCGCCTTTCTGATGGGCAGCATTCTGGGCGGCTATTTCACGTCGTGGCTCAGCCTGCGCCGCGCCATGCCGGTGCTGATCGTCGCCATGGCGGTGCCCAATGCGGTGTTTTATTACCTGGCCAGCGCCCTGCCCAGCGACATGCTGCACATCGGCTCCGCCGTGGCCCTGGAAATGTTTGGCTATGGATTCGGCTTTGTCGGCATGATTCTCTTCATCATGCAGGCCGTGGCGCCCGGACGCTTCCAGACTGCCCATTACGCGCTGGGCTCGGGGGTGATGCAACTGGGCTTCATCATCTCCAAGACCATCAGTGGCGATATCCAGATCCACATGGGCTACGAACACTTCTTCCTGTGGACCATCGCCTGCGGTGTGCCGGCACTGGTGCTGATGGCCTTTGTCAAATTTCCCGCGCCCCAAGCCGCGGCACCCTGAAGGCCCACCATGCATGCCCGCCGCTGGACCGGATGCACTGGATTCGCAAGCCTGTTGGGCGCCATCGTTTGCGCTGCAGCGCAGGCGGCTCCAATGGAGGGGCTTTTCTTTGACGACTTTCGCCATGCCGACCTGAACGTCTTTGCGGCCCACGGCTGGAACCACCGCGGCACTGCTGGCCACCCCGGCATCCCGGGCGCACAGTGGGGACCGGCCACGGTGGCGCTGGTGGCCGACCCACAGCTGCCGGGCAACCAGTTTCTGCGCCTGCGCGCCAGCACCGACGGCACCCCGGCCGGCACCACCCAGGCCCAGGTCTGCCACGCCAGAAAGTACCTGGAGGGCACCTACGCGGCGCGCGTGCGCTTCTCCGACGAGCCGGTGAGTGGCCAGGACGGCGACGTGGTGGTCCAGACCTTTTACCTGGTCAGCCCCCTGCGCCATGATTTCGACCCGACGTTCAGCGAGGTGGACTGGGAATACCTGCCCAATGGCGGTTGGGGTGACCCCACCACGCGGCTCTATGGCATCACCTGGCAGACCGTGCGCCTGGAGCCCTGGCAGGCCCACAACCAGGCCCATGAGGAAAAGCGCTCGGTGGCCGGTTGGCACACGCTGGTCCTGCAGATCAAGGACGGTAAAACGCAGCATTGGCTGGATGGTGTGCGGGTTGCCGAACACGGTGGCCGGAACTACCCCGTGGTACCCATGTCGCTGAACTTCAACCTCTGGTTTTCACCGGGTGGTCTCTTACCGGTATCACAAATCCACCGCGTGTATGAGCAAGACGTGGACTGGGTCCTGCACGTCAAAGACCAGCTCATCACGCCCAGCCAGGTGGATGCACTGGTTAAGTCCCAGCGCGACAACCGCGAGTTCGCGGTGGACACCGTGGCCGCAGCCACTCCCGCACTTCCGAGTACTTGCGATTTCTGAGCGACCAGGAGGAGGCTCACCCGCCGTTTTGAAGCGGTGAGAAAAAGCCACAACTCAGGGTTTTCACTGAGTACCAATTAATCCATTTTTCTTGCAATTGCCAGTAATTGGTAGCATAGTGGCATCTGAGAATTTTGATGTGGTATTAATTCAAGTGCATACATCAGACGTTCCACAACCCGCAAAAAAATACCCTGTAGCCACCCTGACCTATTGAAGAAAAGGACACCATGAAACTCAACCGCACCCCGATTGCCGCCGCCGTGGCCATCACCCTGCTGAGCGTCGCTGCCGCCGCACAGGCACAGCAGACCACTACCAAACCAGCTGCTACCCCGGTGCTCGATGCCGTGACCGTGACCGGTATCCGTGCGTCGCGTGAGAAGTCCCTGGACGCCAAGCGCAATGCGGACTCGTTGGTCGACGTGGTGACCGCCGAAGACATCGGCAAGATGCCCGACAAGAACGTGGCCGATGCCATCCAGCGCGTACCCGGTGTCAACATTGCATCCAGCGCGGGCGGTGAAGGCGGCTTCTCGGAAAACGACCGCGTCAGCATTCGGGGCACCAGCCCCAGCCTGACGCAAACCATGATCAATGGCCACGCCGTGTCCACCGGCGACTGGTTCGTGCTGAACCTGTTTGGTACCACCGTGGGCCGCAGCGCCAGCTACTCCCTGTTGCCCTCTGAACTGGTGGGCAAGGTCACCGTGCACAAGAGCGCCACCGCCGACCTGCCCGAAGGCGGCGTCGCCGGTGCGGTCAACATTGAAACCCGCCGTCCGCTGGACCTGAAGAAAGGCGTCAGCGCCGAAGTCGCGGTGGGCGCCATGCACTCCACGCTGGCCGAATCCACATCGCCCCAGCTCACCGGCATGGTGGGTTGGCGCAATGACGAGCGCACCGCCGGTGCGATTCTGCAAGTCTTCAGCCAGAAGCAGAAACTGCGCCGTGACGGCTCCGAGGTGTTGGGCTATTTCGCCATCGACAAGTCGGTCTTCGCACCCGGCAGCACGACTGTCATCAATGGTGCGTCCGCACCCACGGCCAACCTCAACGGCGTGCTGGCCCCCAGCCTGATCGGTGCCAGCCTGTTCGAGCAGGAACGCAACCGCACCGGCGCGGCCATGGAAGTGCAGATCAAGCCCACCAACGACGTGACGCTGGGCCTGTCGGCCTTCCGCTCCCATGTGGATGACCAGAACATGAATACCAATTTCATGGTGTCGCCAAAATGGTTGTTGCAGGCCGGCGTTGCGCCTACCAGCGCCACCGTCAGCGCCGACGGCAAGACCCTGCTGTCTGCCAACTTCCCGCAAACTGCGGTTTCCAATTCCATCATCAATGACTCGTCCGTGCGCCCCGGCGCCGCACAGGATTCCAGTTACATCAACCTGGACGGCAAGTGGAATGTCAATGACAAGTGGACCATCAAGGGCCAGATTGGTCGCACCGAAGGCAAGGGCCAGTCACTGGAATATTCGTCCGAAGTCGGCAACGTCGGCGGCGCCGGTGCGGTACCGTTTGCGCTGGGTTACAACATGCGTGGCCTGGGCGGCGCACCGGGCGTGTCCCTGACCAACTCCACGGGCAAGGACTTCCGTTCCTACGCCAACCAGGTCTGGAACTGGAACTACGGCGCGCAAGTCACCGTGCCCGACACCGAAAGCTACAGCAGCGCGGACGCCGAGTGGGCCGTCGACGCCGGCGTGCTGGAATCCATCAAGTTTGGCGCCCGCTTCACCGACCATTCCCGCAACAACGGCAACTGGCTCTCCAGCGGCCCCAACTGGGCCAACGGCAATGTCGGCACCATGCTGCCAACTGCCTCCGGTCAATACCCTGCCAACTTCGGTTCTGCGTTTGGCGCACCCTTCACCGGCATGTTCCGCCTGACCCAGGATGACCTGAACCGCTGGGCCACCACATCGACCGTTGCCAACCCCAACCCCAACGCCGTGTTCAACTACGACCCGGTGCAGCGCCACGAGTGGAGCAACGACTTTGACGTCAGCGAGAAAACCAAGGCCGCCTATGCCATGGGCAATTTCGCTGGCGACAACTGGCGCGCCAACGCCGGTGTGCGGGTGATCGAGACCAAAGGCAGCTACTCCACGCTGCGCAACCCGACGTCGCAAGACCCGGCCAGCCGCATTGACAGCTCGTCGCTGTTTGGACCGTTCGTCAAGGAATTCACCGAGCGCACCTATACCGACGTGCTGCCCAGCGCCAACATCCGCTACGCCGTGTCCAAGGAACTGGTGCTGCGCAGCGCACTGGCCAAGACCATGGCACGCCCGGACTACACGGCTTTGAGCTCGACGACTTCGGTCAACGACCAGCTCAACACCGGCACCGGTGGCAACCCCAGCCTGGACCCCGTGCGTTCGACCAACTTTGACCTGTCGGCCGAGTGGTACTTCGCACCCCGTTCCATGGTCTCGATTGGCCTGTTCTACCAAAACTTTGAGTCCTTTGTGGACTACAAGGTCACACCGGGAACCTACTTCAGCGATCTGCACAAGCAGATGGAAACCTACAACATCACCAAGCCCATCAATGTGGGCGCCAAGAACCAGGGAATTGAGTTGGGCTACCAGCAGCCGCTGTTTGGCAACTTCGGTGTCAATGCCAACTACACCTATGCCAATGGCTCGGTGGACGGTGGCGGCGAGATGTCGGGCAACTCCAAGAACACGTACAACCTGGAAGGCTACTACGAGGACGACAAGCTCAGCGCCCGCGTGGCCTACAGCTACCGCTCCAGCTTCTATGGTAGCTACGACCGTGGCGTGAAGATGCACATGGATGATGTGGGAACGCTGGCCGCGTCGATCAACTACAAGATCAACGACACCTTCACCATCAGCCTGGACGGTTTGAACCTGAACAACCCGACGCTGAAGTACTACGGCGACACGACCGAACAGCCCCGTGCCTTTTACAGCAACGGTGCCCAGTACTACGTGACACTGCGCGCAAAAATGTAAATTTTCCTGAGCGATGGGGGCTGCCTGAATCGGGGGCGAACGCAGTCTGTTTGATGGGCAGGAAAAGTGATTTTCCTGCCCATTTTTTTATGTTTGAATGCATCTCCCAACAACCAGGAGCCCGCGCCATGACCGGCACACCCCACTTGATCCCCTTCATCACTGCCGCCTTGCGCACCCTGGCACTCGCTACGTGCGCACTGTTCTGCAGCCTGGCCGCCTGCGCCGCGCCAGCCGATGCCCTCTTTTCCTTTGGCCCCTACAAACACCTGAACACCGCACTGGAAGCGCCCAGCCTGGCCGCCAGCACGCGCGTCAAGGGCGCGCCACTGGGCCTGGCCGCCGGAGCCTCTGATGTGCTGATGCCCAACGCCACCGGCGTCACGCTGGCTTTTGCCTCGGGCGAATGCGGCCAGGAACGCTGGGCGCAGCTGGACGCGGCCGCCGTTGCCGCCGCCAATGTGGCCAGCCTGCATGCGGCGGGACTGCGCTACACCATCTCCACCGGCGGGGAAGGCAATGTCTTCACCTGCACCAGCGACGCGGGCATGGAAGCCTTTGTGGCACGCTACGACAGCCCCAGCCTGGTGGGCTTTGACTTTGACATCGAAGCCGGTCAAACACCCGAAATGATTGGCAGCCTGCTGCGGTACATCAAGACCGCCCAGCAGCGCCGCCCGCACCTGCGCATGAGCTTCACGCTGGCGACGTTTGCCGCCAGCGACGGCAGCCAGGCCAGCCTGAACGCCCAGGGACAGCAGGTGCTGGCCGCCATCCGGGCCGTCGGCCTGGAGCGCTACTTCATCAACCTGATGGTCATGGACTTTGGTGCCGCATCCCCGGCGGTGTGTGTAGTGCGCGAGGGCCGCTGCGACATGGCGGCCTCGGCCCAGCAGGCCGCGCGCAACCTGCACCAGAAGCTGGGCGTGCCGCTGGCGCAGATCGAGCTCACACCGATGATTGGCATCAACGACGTGGTCGACAACGTCTTCACGCCGGGCGATGCGATCAAGCTGGCGAATTTCGTCAAGACCGAAAAACTCGGTGGTCTGCACTTCTGGTCGCTGGACCGCGACACCCCTTGCCCCGACGGCAAAACACAGGTCTCGCCCACCTGTAACGGCATCCAGGGCCACACGGCGCTGGCATTCGCGCGTGCATTTGCCTGGGGTTTGCGTTAATCTTGGGCATGCTTCCAGACACGCAGCACATCCGCACAGTCGATTACGCAGGCCACCGCTGCCTGCAATTGCAGACCCGGCACGGCACCGCCGTGCTGGCGCTGCACGGTGCCCAGTTGCTGTCGTGGGTGCCCACCGGGCAGCATGAGGTGTTCTGGCTATCGCCCCAGGCCTTGCCCGAGCCGGCAGCCATTCGCGGCGGCGTGCCGGTGTGCTGGCCCTGGTTTGGCAAACAGGGCATGCCCGATGGCGCCATGCAACACGGGCCGGTGCGCAACCGCAGCTGGGAAGTGTCCTGTGTCCACGCCGATGGACCCGACTGCGTCAGCATCGAACTGGTGCCCTGCACCACCCCATCCCCCGAAGACCCGTTGAACCGCTTTGCCAGCGACCTGCGCGTAAGCCTGAGGGTGGACCTGGACGAGCACCTGACCCAGACCCTGCACACCCACAACCAGGGCGCGGACGACTACAGCCTGACCCAGGCCTTGCACTCCTATTTTGCGGTGGCCGACGCCAGCACGGTGCGCATCGAAGGCCTGGCCGGCCTGCGGTATGACGACAAACTGCAGGGCACCAGCGACCAGCTGCAAACGGGTAGTTTCCTGCTGGAAGACGCCTGCGACAGTGTTTACCAACAAACATCGGGCGCCGCGCAGCACCACTACACAGTCATAGACCCGGATGGACAACGGCAAATGCACATCACCACCAAGGGCAGCCAGTCCGTGGTGGTCTGGAACCCCGGGTCGGCGGGCGCGCGCACCATGGCCGACGTGCCCGACGCTGCATGGTCGCAGTTCTTCTGCGTGGAGGCCAGCAATGCGGGGGACGACAGCATTACACTTGCGCCCGGTTCCCACCATCGACTGGTGCAGCGTCTGCAGGTGTCGCAAGTGTTGCGCTACCCGCCGCCATGAATCCGACATCCGGGGCGCAACGGTCCGCTACTATTTTTATAGCTACATGCACAATGTGGACGAGGGCTAGCAATGCATTTCTTATGTGCTTTCCGCTGTACGCGGCGGCCCAGAGCCCTGCGCTACCAGAGCCAACACTGACGCCGTTCTCGCGCGCTGAAGAGGGTGTACCACCTGCTCCATGGCGCGTGGTCGGACTGCCTGGCAACAAGTCAAAGCCCTTGACCCAATTCGATGTGGCGACGCTAGGCTCAGAGAAAGTTCTGCGCGTGCGGTCGGACCACTCCTACGCCAATCTGACCCACGCCATTTCCCCCCAAACCACGGGCCGCATCCTGCGTTGGCGCTGGCGGGTGGATCAACCCGTGGCAGGCGCCGATTTGCGAAGCAAGAATGGCGACGACACACCGGTCAAAGTCTGCGCTCTGTTTGACATGCCACTGGATCGGCTGGGCTTGATCGACCGCAATATGCTTCGCCTGGCCCGCGCTGCCAGTGGCGAATACCTGCCCGGCGCGACGCTGTGTTATGCGTGGGACCAAAGACTGGCCGTTGGAAGCGAATTGCCCAACGCTTTTACCCGCCGCATGCACTACCAGGTGTTGAATTCTGCAGACACACCACTCAAGCAATGGGTCAAGCACAGCCGCGACCTGCGGGCGGATTTTCTGCGAAGCTTTGGCCTTGAAACCACGACAGTTCCCCCTTTGCTTGCCATCGTCATTGGCGCTGATGCGGACAACCGGGCCGAGTCCGGTCTAGCCTACGTAGGCGACGTCGCACTCGTGGAACAATAGGGCGCATGACTGTCGCCGCCAGCCAAAATCCAAGTCCTGCACACCGACCCCAGCAATTGGTGCTTTTGGGAACCGGCATTGCCCATCTCCAGCTACTGTCGCAGCTCAACGCTCTGCCATTGCCAGGCGCTGTGGTCACCCTGATCGCCCCGCAACGGCGTCAGATCGTTGCCAGCATGATTCCTGGTTTTGTGGCGGGAAACTACTCCCTGGACGATTGCGTGATCCCAATCGAGCCCTTGGTCCAGCGTAGCGGCATTCGCTGGCTCCAGCACCACGTCACTGCAGTAGACGCACAACAGCAAACTGTGCAGCTGGATGACGGCAGCACCGTGGCATTCGACTGGCTGTCGGTCAATAACGGTCTCATCCAGGACCGCGAAAGCGTTGAGCGGGCATTACCTGGCGCCCGCGAACACGCGCTGTTCATTCGCCCGGTCGAGGCATTTGCTGCTTTGTGGCCCCGCGTCGCTGAAATGGGAGATGCGCGGCCACTACGCATCTCCGTCATCGGCGCTGGCGCAGGCGGCTTTGAGATGGCCCTGGCCGTACGACAGCGCCTGCCCACATGCGCGATTACGCTCGTCTGTGGCCATCAACCACTGGGCGCCAGCCATTCTCCTGGCTTGCAGCAGCGTCTTCAGGCCATACTGAAGCGACGCAACATCACGGTTCTGCAGGATGTCGCCATTGGCATGAAAGCCGACTCCGTGCAATTGGGGTGCGGTGCGGACCTGGCCTGTGACGTACCCATGCTGGCAACCCGTGGTCAAGCCCCGCACTGGCTCGCAGAGAGTGGTTTTGCGTTGGACGACCAAGGTTTTCTGGCGGTCGATATGTGCCAGCGATCGACCAGCCACAGCCGGGTTTTTGCACCCGCCGACGCAAGCAGCCGCATGGACCGGCCACTCGCGCGCAGCACCGTACACGCAGCGCGTGCGGGCGCCGTACTGGCGGACAACCTGGCCGCCGCCTTGGCGGGTTCCGCGTTGGAGGCATACCAACCTCCACACCCAAGCCTCAACCTGTTGTCCTGCGGCGAAAAGTACGCCGTCGGTACCTGGAAACAGTTCAGCGCGCAGGGCTGGTGGCTATGGTGGCTCAAGGACCGAATTGACCGGCGTTCTGTGGCACGGTTCGCACGGCCCAGCAGCTGACGCCTTTGCGGCCGGGTTTAGGCCCATGGTGATTCACACAATCTGCAACACCGAGCCGTCCTCGGCAGCAGAGGCTGGCAAGATTTGGCCAATCTCTGCAGCGGCGCCAAAGCCATGGCGCGCAAAAATCTCCAGCACCGCAGGCACGGCTTCCGGCGCGCAGCTCACCAGCAATCCGCCACTGGTCTGAGGATCGCTGAGCAGCGCCTGATCGACCGCAGCAAAACCCTCGGGCAATCCAATCTCATGCCCGTAGCCGGCCCAGTTGCGGCCTGACGCACCCGTCACCATGCCGGCGCTGGCCAAGGCGTGCACGCCGTCGATCAGCGGCACACGGGCCCAATCAACCTGGACTACACATTTGGCACCACGCGCAATTTCCAGCGCATGTCCGGCCAGGCCAAAGCCGGTGATGTCGGTCAGCGCATGCACGCCATCCAGCGCCGCCAGTTCGGGCCCTGGCGTGTTCAGCTGGGTGGTGACGGCAATCATGCGGGCGTAGCCGGCCGCATCGAGCGCCTCTTTCTTCAGGGCCGCCGACAAAATACCCACGCCCAGCGGTTTACCAAGAATCAGCCGGTCGCCGACGCGGGCATCGGCGTTGCGTTTGACGCGCTTGGGGTGCACCAGCCCCAGCGCCACCAGCCCATAGATGGGTTCCACCGAATCAATGGTGTGGCCGCCTGCGATGGGAATGCCCGCCGCCTTGCACACCGCAGCACCCCCGGCCAGGATCTGGCCGATGGTGTCCAGCGACAGCACGTTGATGGGCATGCCAACCAGTGCCAGCGCCATGATGGGTGTGCCGCCCATGGCGTAGACGTCAGAGATGGCATTGGTCGCGGCAATCCGGCCAAAGTCAAACGGGTCGTCGACGATGGGCATGAAGAAGTCGGTGGTGGCAATCAAGGCCTGTTCGGCATTGAGCTGGTAGACCGCCGCATCATCCGCGGTTTCAATGCCCACCAGCAGTTCCGGTGGCATGGGCATGGCGGTGGTTGTCTTCAGAATCTGAGACAACACACCCGGTGCGATCTTGCAGCCGCAGCCGCCCCCGTGGGACAAAGAAGTCAGGCGGGGCTCGGTAGCCGGGGCGCCAGAACCGGCGCTTGCAGAGGTGGGATTCATGGGGGTGCTTCTGATGGGTGGTAACAAGTACCCCGAATTGTCGCGGAATCCGGATCAACCCGCCTCGGAGGGCTCAGCTTCAGATATAGCCCAGCACAATCCACCAGACGCCGCCGACCACGGCAAGCAGCAGGAGGTTGACCACACTCATCACCGCACCGGCGATCCACCATTCGTTCAAAGTCGTGTAGCCCGAGCCAAAGATGATGGGTGCGGTGCCGGTGCCGTAGTGCGTCAGCGACATCATCAGGGACGAGGCAAACGCCAGCGCCAGCGCCAGCAGCATGGGTGGTGCACCCAGCGCCACGCCGGCCGCAAAAAAAGCGGCATACATGGCCGTGATGTGCGCCGTGGTGCTGGCAAAGAAGTAGTGCGAGTAGAAATACACCAGAATCAATAGCGCGGTGGCGCTCATCCAGCCCAGCCCCAAGTAGCTGATGCCCTGCTGGATGGTCTGCGCAAACCAGCCGACAAGGCCCAGCTTGCCCAGGAAGGTGGCCATCATCACCAGCGCGGCAAACCAGATCAGGGTGTCCCAGGCGCTCTTCGCCTTGAGAATGTCCTCCCACTCCAGCACGCCGGTCAGCAGCAACAGCGACAGGCCGATCCAGGCGGTGGTGGTGGCATTGATCTCGTAGGCCGGGCCAAACAGCCACATCGGCACGCCGGCCCACATGAACAGCATCAGCGCCAGGACCGACAGGGTGATGAACTCCGGCTTCTTCATGGGGCCCAGTTTGGCCAGCTCGGTCTGCGCCAACTCCTTGGCGTTGGGCGTGTTTTTGATCTCCGGTGGATAGAGCGCATACAGCACCAGCGGCATCACCAGCAGCATCACCAGGCCCGGCACCAGCGCCGCCAGGGCCCACTGGCCCCAGGTGATCTTGATGGCCGAGTTGGTGGCCTTGGCGATCAAATCCACGATCAGCGGATTGGGCGCCGTGGCGGTGATGAACATGGCCGAGGTGATGGGGTTGGTGTTGTAGTTCACCAGCGCCAGATAGCGGCCTATTTTTTTGGATGTACCCATCTCCGGGCTGGAGCCGAACACGTCCGCGATGGAGCGCATGATGGGGTGCACGATGGCCCCGCCGCGCGCGGTGTTGCTGGGCGTGACGGGCGCAATGACCAGCTCCGACAACACCAGGCCATAAGCCACGCCGATGGTCTTCTTGCCCAGCAACGCAATGAAGTAGTAGCCAATGCGCGTGCCCAGCCCGGTCTTGGTCAGTGCCACGGCAATCATCACGGCGATGGCAATCAGCCAGATCAGGGGATTGGCAAAGCCACTCAGCGCATCGGCGATGGCGCCCTCGGGTTTGCCCGGGCGGGTGACACCGGTGATGGCAACCAGGGAAATGGCAATGATGGACATGGCCCCAATCGGCAACGCCTTGCCGATGATGGCGGCAATGGTTCCGATGAACAGCGCCAGCAGATGCCACGCGTCGGGGCTGACCTTGTCGGGCACTGGTATGACAAACCAGATCAGGAGGGTGATACCGAGCGCTACAGCGGTTGGCGTGCGTTTGGGCAGGTTCAGGTGGTCCATGGAATTTTTCCCCTGCACCCATTTAAGGACTGACCGGTGCGAAATGCAATGTGATCGGCCGCCAAACCGCCGAATTCAGGACGCTCGTTGACCCACATCAACAACAGCGACCGGATGGTGTCAAGCGCTGGCCAGTAACCCCCTTCATCGCCCGACGCAATGGTGACATGCGATCGTGCAAATGCGCAAACCGGCGGCGCGCTCGGATAAATGGGTGCCTTTTCGCATTCACAATGCGTCCTCCAGCCAGTTTGCACTTGAAAGCGCCAGAAAAGCCCTTATCATTAGCACTCGTCGGAGTTGAGTGCTAACACCATTCTTCACCGCAAGTTAATGAGCACTGACTTTGTTTGAGTTGGTGCACGTTTGTGGTTGTTACTGTTTGAAAACCTCTAGGAGATCCCCATGAAACTGCGTCCTCTGGCAGACCGCGTGATTGTTAAGCGCGTCGAAAACGAAACCAAAACTGCCTCTGGCATCGTCATTCCTGACAGCGCTGCTGAAAAGCCTGATCAAGGTGAAGTGCTGGCCGTGGGCCCAGGCAAGAAGAACGACAAGGGCGACCTGATCGCCATGAACGTCAAGGTCGGTGACCGCGTTCTGTTTGGCAAGTACAGCGGCCAGACCGTCAAGGTTGCTGGCGACGAACTGCTGGTGATGAAGGAAGACGACCTGTTCGCAGTCGTCGAGTCCAAGTAATCCGCACCCCATTTAACTTAATTTTCAGGAGCCAAACATGGCAGCAAAAGACGTAGTATTCGGCGGCGAAGCCCGCGCACGCATGGTTGAAGGCGTGAACATTTTGGCCAACGCGGTCAAAGTGACTCTGGGCCCCAAGGGCCGTAACGTGGTTCTGGAGCGCTCGTTCGGCGCCCCCACCGTGACCAAGGACGGTGTGTCCGTGGCCAAGGAAATCGAACTCAAAGACAAGCTGCAAAACATGGGTGCGCAGATGGTCAAGGAAGTTGCTTCCAAGACCTCCGACATCGCTGGCGACGGCACCACCACCGCTACCGTGCTGGCACAAGCCATCGTGCACGAAGGCATGAAGTACGTGGCCGCCGGCATGAACCCCATGGATCTGAAGCGCGGTATCGACAAGGCTGTGACCGCTTTGGTTGAAGAACTGAAGAAGGCCTCCAAGGCCACCACCACGTCCAAGGAAATCGCCCAAGTTGGTTCCATCTCCGCTAACAGCGACGAGACCATCGGCAAGATCATTGCAGACGCGATGGACAAGGTCGGCAAAGAAGGCGTGATCACCGTGGAAGACGGCAAATCGCTGGAATCCGAACTCGAAGTGGTTGAAGGCATGCAGTTTGACCGCGGCTACCTGTCGCCCTACTTCATCAACAACCCCGAAAAGCAAGCCGCTTTGCTGGACAACCCCTTTGTGCTGTTGTTCGACAAGAAGATCAGCAACATCCGTGACCTGTTGCCCACCCTGGAGCAAGTCGCCAAGGCTGGCCGTCCTTTGTTGATCATTGCTGAAGATGTCGATGGCGAAGCCCTGGCAACTTTGGTCGTGAACACCCTGCGCGGCATCCTGAAGGTGGTGGCGGTCAAGGCTCCTGGCTTTGGTGACCGTCGCAAGGCCATGCTGGAAGACATCGCCATCCTGACCGGCGGCAAGGTGATCGCTGAAGAAATCGGCCTGTCGCTGGAAAAAGTGACTTTGGCTGATCTGGGTTCCGCCAAGCGCATCGAAGTCAGCAAGGAAAACACCATCATCATCGACGGTGCTGGTGCTGCTTCCGACATCGAAGCCCGCGTCAAACAAGTGCGCGTGCAGATCGAAGAAGCCACTTCCGACTACGACCGTGAAAAGCTGCAAGAGCGCGTGGCCAAGCTGGCTGGCGGTGTTGCCGTGATCAAGGTTGGCGCTGCCACCGAAGTCGAAATGAAAGAAAAGAAAGCCCGCGTTGAAGACGCACTGCACGCTACCCGCGCTGCCGTGGAAGAAGGCATTGTGGCTGGCGGCGGTGTTGCACTGTTGCGCGCCAAGCAAACGGCTGGTGTGGTCAAGGGTTCCAACTCTGACCAGGACCACGGCATTGCTTTGGTGATGAAAGCCATCGAAGCGCCTTTGCGCGAGATTGTGTACAACGCCGGTGGCGAAGCGTCGGTGGTGGTGAATGCAGTGTTGGCCGGCAAGGGCAACTACGGCTTCAACGCAGCCAACGACACCTACGGCGACATGATCGAAATGGGTATCCTGGACCCTACCAAGGTGACACGTACTGCATTGCAAAATGCAGCATCCGTAGCATCCCTGATGCTGACCACCGAGTGCATGGTGGCCGAGTCTCCAAAGTCTGATGCCGGCGGCGGCATGGGCGGTGGCGACATGGGCGGCATGGGTGGTATGGGTGGTATGGGCGGCATGGGCATGTAATCTGCCGGCTGCGTCGAGTGGCTTAACGGCCCTCGACCACCAAAAACAAAACCCGCTAGGCGCAAGCCCAGCGGGTTTTTTTGTTGTGCAGGATGCTAGTATTTTTATAGCTACTAACGCAATGCCGACGAGGACTAGGCCACGTTTTTATATAGACCCATAGCCTCCAACCGGGTCTGCAGTTGCTGCGTCGACTCAAATTGGATACCATGCCAGCCCAAGGCATTGGCGGCGTTCACGTTGGCGTGCAGGTCATCGATGAACACGGTCTGTGCGGGCACCAGCGTGTAGCGGGTCTGCAGCAACTGGTAGATGGCCGGGTCGGGTTTGGTGATCCGCACATCGCCCGAGAAAATGCCGCCATCAAACCACTGCAAGAAGCCGTGGCGCTGTTCCAGCACGCGGGCATAGGGCTCGGGCATGTTGGATAGGTAGTACAGGCGCAGATCGGGCCGCTGCGCGCGCAGGGCATGCAATTGCGCCAGCAGGGCCACGGTGTCGGCCATGGGCTGCAGTCGTTCGCCAATCTGCGCCACCAGTTCGGCCAGCACCGTCGCGTCCAGTGCCAGTCGCTCGGCGGTGCGTGCCACCACATCGTCTGGCGCCAGCGTGCCACGGTCAAAGCTGTGCCAGTCCGGGTGGCCGAACACGGCACTCGCCAAATGGTCCGCCGCCCCGGGCTCGCCTGCCTGCTCTGGGAATGCAGCAGCCAGGATGTCGGCCGGCTTCCACGCGAACAGCACGGCCCCGAAATCAAAGACCAGGTTCATGCACGCAAACGGGTCAGCAGCCCCGCCGTGGAGCCATCCAGACCGGTGGAATCACCACTGGCCAAGCGGGTTGCCACGTCCATGGCCAGTACCTTACCCAGCTCCACGCCCCACTGGTCAAAACTGTTGATGCCCCACAGCGAGCCGCTGACAAACACCCGGTGCTCCTGCAGCGCGATCAGCGCGCCCAAGCTGGCGGGGGTGAGTTCGTCTAGCAACAGAAAGGTGCTGGGCCGGTTGCCGGGGAAGTGTTTGTGGCCACCCGTGTCCACCTTCCCCACCATCAGAGCCTGCGCCTGCGCCAGCACATTGGCCAGCAGCAGCGTCTGATGTCCCGCCAGGGCATGCCGTTCCTTCTTCACCGCGACAAACTCCACCGGCACGACCTCGGTACCCTGGTGCAGCATCTGGAAATAGGCGTGCTGGCCATTGGTACCCGGCTCGCCCCACAACACGGGCGCGGTGCTGAATGGCAGGGCGTCACCGCCCGCATCCACGCGCTTGCCGTTGCTCTCCATCTCCAACTGCTGCAGGTAGGCGGGCCAGCGCTTGAGCGCGCTGTGGTAGGGCGCAATGCTGCGGCTGCCAAAGCCGTGGAAGTTGCGGTACCACACATCCAGCAGCCCCAGACGCACCGGCAGGTTAGCCGCCAGCGGCGCGGTGCGAAAGTGCTCGTCCATGGCGTGCGCGCCGACCAGAAAGTCCCGGAAACCCTGCGGCCCGATGGCAATGGCCAGTGGCAGGCCAATGGCCGACCACAGCGAATAACGCCCGCCCACCCAGTCCCAAAAACCAAAGGTGGTGCTGATGCCAAAGGCCCGCGCCGCGTCCACGTTGGTGGTCAGCGCGGCAAAGTGGCGGGCAATATCGGTGCCGCCCTGCGCTGCGAACCACGCCTTGGCCGACCGGGCATTGGTCATGGTCTCGATGGTGGTGAAGGTCTTGCTGGCAATCAGAAACAGCGTGCTCTCGGGCTTGAGCCGCGAGAGTGTGGACGCCAGCTCGTGCCCGTCCACGTTGGAGACAAAGTGAAAACGCTTGCCGGGAATGGCAAAGGCATCCAGTGCCAGCACCGCCATCTGCGGACCCAGGTCCGAGCCGCCAATGCCAATGTTGACGATGTCGGTAATGGTGGTATCCGAACGCACGGTCTGCGCATAGGCCAGCATCGCGTCCAGCGTCTGGTGCACCTGCCGCAACTCGGTTGCTACGTTTTTGATAGCTGTACTCTCAACATCTGCGAGGGCTATCGCCGGATAGCGTAAAAGCCAATGCATCACGGCGCGCTGTTCGGTGGTGTTGATCGCGGTGCCGGCAAACATCGCGTCGCGGTGCGCCTCCAGACCACATTCGCGCGCCAGGTCCAGCAGCAGTGCCTCGGTGGTGGCGTCCAGCAGGTTCTTGGACAGGTCCGCAAACACTTGCGGCGCGGTCTGGCTCAGGCGTGCAAAGCGGTTCGGGTCGCCGGCAAATGCCGTGCGCAGATCAAAGCCGCGGGCGTCGGTGTCAAACCAGGCTTGCAGCGCGGCCCAGGCAGCGGTGCGGTCACAACGGATACGGGCCATGGTCACGACGCCAGCAACAGCTGGTCAAGCTTGACGGCGTCGGCGCAGAAGGCACGAATCCCCTCCGCCAGCTTTTCGGTGGCCATGGCGTCTTCGTTGAGCGCCAGGCGAAAGGCGCTTTCGTCGAAGTGCACAGGCTGCTGCTCCGACTGCCGTGCCGCCAACGGGTCCAGCGCACGCGTGAGAGGCGCGTCCGTGGCCGCCAGCGTGGCCAGCAGATCGGGGCTGATGGTCAGCAAGTCGCACCCCGCCAGTGCCGTGATCTGGCCCACGTTGCGAAAGCTGGCACCCATCACTTCGGTGGCAATGCCGAATTTCTTGTAGTAGTTGTAGATCTGCGTGACCGATTGCACGCCGGGGTCGTTGGCACCAGCCCGTTCGGCCTCCACCCACGCGGTCCCGGCGGACTTCTTGTACCAGTCATAGATGCGGCCCACAAACGGTGAAATTAGCTGCACCTTGGCCTGCCCACAGGCCACCGCCTGGCAGAACGAAAACAGCAGCGTCAGATTGGTGTGGATGCCCTTGCGCTCCAGCTGCTCGGCCGCCGCAATGCCTTCCCAGGTGGCTGCCACCTTGATCAACACCCGGTCGCTGGCAATGCCCTGCGCCTGGTACAGCGCGATCAAGCGCTCGCCCCGGGCCACGCTGGCAGGAGTGTCAAAGCTCAGGCGGGCATCCACCTCGGTGGACACACGGCCAGGGATGATGGACAAAATTTCGCAGCCAAAACGCACCAGCAAACGGTCCATCATCTCGTCGAGCGGGCGGCCCCGGTACTGCCCCACGGTATCGACCAGCAAGGGCGCGTAATCGGGCTTTTGCACCGCCTTCAGGATCAGCGACGGGTTGGTGGTGGCATCGGTCGGCCGGAAGGCTCCCATTTGCTTGAAATCGCCGGTGTCCGCGACCACGGTGGTGAATTGTTTGAGTGCATCGAGTTGATTCATGCTTGAATTATCGGTGAAACAAAGTTACATTACGACGTCTTCTTTCATGTAACTCGCAAATTATGAGCTTTGATCTTGTCTTGTTCGGTGGCACTGGCGATCTGGCCTGGCGCAAACTCATGCCGGCCCTGTTTCAGGCGTTTCGCCACGGCACGCTGCCCGAAGGCGGGCGCATCATCGGCGTCGGCCGGGACGATCTCAGCAGCGAGCAATACCGCACGCTGATGCAGTCGCGGTTCGACAAGGTCGACCTGTCCAAACGCCCCAGCGCCGAAGAATTTGCACGCTTTGCCGCGCTGCTGGACTTTGTCCGCATGGACCTCTCCAAGCCCGACGACTACGCGCACCTGGCCAGCACCCTGCAAGCACGCAATGCCGACACCGTGGTCATGTATTTGGCCACTGCACCCAACCTGTTCACCACCGTGTGCGAGCAACTGGGCGCAGCCGGCTTGAACACCCCGCGCACCCGCATCGTGCTGGAAAAGCCGTTAGGCCATGACCTGGCGTCCAACCGGGCGATCAACCACACCGTGCGCCAGTTCTTCGAAGAAAAACAGGTTTTTCGCATCGACCACTACCTGGGCAAGCCGGCAGTGCAAAACCTGTTCGCCCTGCGCTTTGGCAACGCGCTGTTCGAACCCCTGTGGCGTCGCGAGCACATCGCCAACATCCAGATCACGATTGCCGAAGACCTTGGCGTGGAAAAGCGTGGCGCGTTTTACGAGACCACCGGCGCCCTGCGCGACATGGTGCAAAACCACGCGCTGCAACTGCTGTGCGCCATTGGCATGGAGCCCCCGATCAACTCGCACGCCGACGCCATCCGCGACGAGAAGCTCAAGGTGCTGCGTTCACTCAAGCCCTGGACCCAGGAGTCGCTGTCGCAGGACGTGGTGCGCGGCCAATACGCCAGCGGCAGCATCGATGGCACCAAGGTGCCGGGCTACCGCGAAGAGCTGGGTGTGAACCCGCAGAGCAATACCGAGACCTTTGTCGCCCTGCGCACCGAGATTGCCAACTGGCGTTGGGCGGGCGTGCCGTTCTACATCCGCACCGGCAAACGCCTGGCCGGGCGCGATGCCCGCATCGTCGTCAATTTTCGGCCCACTCCGCATGCAATTTTCAATTCGCAAATCGGGGTTGCCAATCGTCTGGTGATCAACCTGCAACCCAAGGACGGGCTGGAACTGCACCTGCTGGCACAGGGCCAGGCCAACCGCCAAAGCCGGGTCGGCGTATCCCAGGCACTGGTGCCGGTTCAACTGGACCTGGACTTTGACAAGCGCTTCGGTTCTGAGCGGGTCGGTGCCTACGAGCGCTTGTTGCTGGACGTGATCGACGGCCGCCTGAACCTGTTTGTGCGCAGCGACGAACAGGAAGAAGCCTGGCGCTGGGTTGAACCCATGCTGAACTTCTGGGCCAACGACGCACAGGGCCTGCGTCCGTATGCGGCCGGCACCTGGGGGCCGAGTGCGTCGAGCGCTATGATTGCGCGTGACGGACATTGTTGGTCCGAAGAAAGCTAAAGATATGGCCCCCACGCTTGTCGCTTCGCGTACTTCGCTGCCCCCCAATGGGGGTCGCGCCTTGCTTGGGGCGGCCCAGCGCTGCAGCACATGCTAGACCGTATCCAGGCCGCCTTGCCATCGCTGGCTCCTGCCGAGCAGCGTGTGGGCAAGCTGTGCCTGGCGGACCCGCGGACGTTTGCCAAGCTCCCTGTCAGCATACTGGCCGACCGCTCGCACGTCAGCAAACCTACGGTGGTACGTTTCTGCCGCAGCGTGGGTTACGACGGCTTGGCAGACTTCAAACGCAAACTGGCCGGTACGGTCAACGAAGGCGTGCCTTTCATCCACCGCAGCGTGGACACCGATGACAAGACGTCGGACGTCATGGTCAAGGTCGTTGACAACACCGTGGCGGCATTTTTGAAATACCGCAACGAGGCCAGCACCATCGCCCTGGAGAAAGCCATTGCCGCATTGCTGGCGGCCTACCAGGGCAAGCATCGCATCCTGTTTTTCGGCGTCGGCAACTCCGGTGTCGTGGTACAGGACGCACACCACAAGTTCTTCAGGCTCGGAGTCAACACCGTGTCCTACAGCGACGGCCACATGCAGGTCATGAGTGCGTCTGCACTGAAGCCCGGTGACTGCGTGGTCGTCATCAGCAATTCAGGCCGCACCCGCGACCTGATGGACGCCTGCGACATCGCGCGCAAGAATGGTGCGACCACCATCGTGATCACCGCCAGCGGCTCGCCGCTGGCCAGTGCGGGACACATCCACCTCAGTGCCGACCACCCGGAAAGCTTTGACAAGTACAGCCCCATGGTGTCGCGCCTGCTGCACCTGATGATCATCGACATCCTGGCCACCTGCATGGCGTTGCGCATTGGCGGTGACACGCTGCAGCCCTTGCTGCGCGAGATGAAAAGCAATTTGCGCAGCAAGCGCTATACCTGAAATCCCTCCCCCATGAAAAAGCCCCGCTACGTTGCCGTAGCGGGGCTTTTGACTTTAAACCGTCAGCTGGCGCAAGGCCAGCGTCTGATTAGAAGTTCATGCGAACGCCAATGCCGTAGATGTCTGCATCAACAGCGGACTTGAGAGCAGTCGCGCCAGAAGCGATCTTGCCGCTCTTGCCATCACGACGGTAGTCGAAGTAAGCGGTAGTACGCTTGCTCAGGCTGTAACCAGCGTACAGCAGGTAGTCGGTGTCGTCAGAGCCGGTGTCTTGAGCGACGTCAACTGTGAACTTCCATGGGCCCATGGGCACGGAACCGCCCAGAGTCCAACCTTGTGAAGCACCAGCTGGGTCTTGGAACGAACCAGCAACGATGAACGAACCGAAGTTGTAGCTAGCGCCCAGAGCGTAGTTGCCATCAGTCGACTGACCAGCAGCGACCTTGTCGTTCTTCCAGTAGGACAGGCCAACAGCCAATGGGCCAGCAGCGTAGGTTGCGTTCATGTCGAACTTGCTACCCAAGCCACCGTTTTCGATACCGTCCAACTCAGTCACATAGCCCAAAGATGCGCCGAAGCCATTTGCAGCAAACGTGTAGCTGAATTCGCGGCTGTTACGCGAGCCAGCACCAGCAAAACCGAACTGGTTAGCCACTGCGGAGAAGTTGGCAGCGCCAGTCAGTTCCCAGGTAGCAACACCGAAGAACGATGGGGACAGCGTACGGCCAGCCTTGAAACGGCCGATACCTGTGTCCAGAGCCAGGTATGCGTAACGTGCGTCAGCGGTACCGGTCGCGCCAGTGGAGTAGTCGATGTTTTGCTCGAAATGGGCAGTGGCTTTCATGCCGCCGCCGAGGTCTTCAACAACCTTGATGCCCCAACGGCTGTTGCCGTCGTTTTGCAGGTCGTTGGTCTTCATGTTGGCGTCGCTCTTGACGCCTGGAACGTTACCGATCGCGCCCAGGGCGACGTCAGCAACACCGTACAAAGTCACTTGCGCCATGGAGGCGGTCGAAGCGGCCAAAACGGCCAAAGCGATGAGGGTTTTTTTCATTTCGGGTTTCTCAAAAAGGTTAAACAGCGGGCTCAGGTCCGACGGGATCAGAACCCCGGGCCAACCTCCTAGTTCAGGAAGTTGGGTCTATTGCACCAGACCCATGCCGGTTTGGCAAAGCATTGACCCCAAAAAGGCCTGAAAAACCCTAAATCCAACGCCTTCCGTTGCAGGGTTGCAACAATTTGTTTCCCACCTTTGTCGATCCATTCGCGCTAGACTCTCACACCGATCTTTTTACGGAGTTTGACCATGGATTCGCTGCTAAATGCCGCTGATTCCGCCCTGCGCACGCTGTTTGCGCGCCCTCACGCAACACAGGCTTGCCCCACCGTGGCGGACCAGGTAACCCGGCTCGATGCGGCTGAAAGTCGCTCCTCAGCAGGTCTGATGCGGGTTAACCATGTGGGAGAGGTCTGCGCTCAGGCGTTATATACGGCACAGGCGCTGACGACACGCAACCCGGTGCTACGGGAGCAATATACACGTGCGTGTGTCGAGGAAACCGACCATTTGGCCTGGACGGCCGAGCGTTTGTCCGCATTGCATTCCCGTCCATCCCTGTTAAATCCGCTGTGGTACGCCGGTGCCTTTGGCTTGGGACTGCTGGCAGGCCGCCTGGGGGACAAAGTGAGCCTGGGATTCGTAGTGGAAACGGAGGTTCAAGTGGGCGCCCACTTACAAAGTCACCTGGACCGGCTGCCGATCAGCGACCACGACTCACGCGCCATTGTGGCGCAGATGCGCGACGATGAGCTGCGCCACGCCCAAGACGCCCAGGACGCCGGAGCCATGGAACTGCCACGGCCCGTCAAAGACCTGATGCGCGCTGCCGCCAAGGTGATGACCACCGTGGCGCAGCGCGTTTGAGCCCAGCCAGACATTGCCGGGCTGAGCCGCCTACCCCTCGATCAGCTCAAAACTGGTCGTGATTTCGGCCGTCTTTGCCAGCATGATGCTGGCGGAGCAGTACTTTTCATGGCTCATGGCGATGGCGCGCTCCACTGCGGTGGCGGGAATGCCTTTGCCGGTCACGGTGAAATGCATCAGGATCTTGGTGAACACCTTGGGGTCGGTATCGGCCCGTTCGGCGGTCAACTTGACGGTGCAACCTGTCACCGCATGGCGGCCACGTTTCAGGATCAACACCACGTCATAGGCTGTGCAACCGCCGGTCCCCGCCAAAACCGTTTCCAGTGGACGGGGAGCGAGATTACGTCCGCCGTTTTCTGGCTTGGCTTCGTCGGGAGCGCCATCCATGACCAGGGTGTGCCCGCTACCGGTCTCGGCCACAAAACCCATGCCGGAGCGGGTATTCAATCCTCCGGTCCAGCTGACTGTGCATTCCATGTTCTCACTCCTTGGCATTCGCCGCAAACCGCGTCGGCGGCAAGGTGGCGATTATCATGCGTACTCACTCACCCGCGCTCCATGACGACCAAACAGCCCACACCCCTTTCACCGGCCGACTACTTGAAAAAAATCCTGACCGCGCGCGTCTACGACGTCGCCACGGAGTCGGCTCTGGAGCCGGCCAAACAGTTGGGCAAGCGCCTGCACAACACCGTGCTGCTCAAGCGCGAAGACCAACAGCCGGTGCGCAGCTTCAAGCTGCGTGGTGCCTACAACAAGATGGCGCAGCTCAGCGCAGAGCAACTGAAAAGCGGCGTGATCTGCGCATCCGCCGGCAACCACGCCCAGGGCGTTGCCTTGAGTGCCCACAAGCTGGGCACGCGTGCCGTCGTCGTGATGCCCACCACCACGCCACAGGTCAAGGTCGACGCGGTCCGGGGCTTTGGTGGTGAAGTGGTGTTGTTTGGCGACAGCTACTCTGACGCCTACGGTCATTCGCTCACCCTGCAAAAGAAGCAGGGGCTGACCTTTGTGCACCCGTTTGACGATCCCGACGTCATTGCCGGTCAGGGCACCATCGCCATGGAAATGCTGCGCCAGGTGCAAACCCTGCACACCCGCAGTAACCCGGCGGGACAGGCCCTGTCAACCCGCCCCGCGTTGGACGCGGTATTCGTCGCCATTGGCGGCGGTGGTCTCGTTTCTGGCGTCGCAAACTACATCAAGGCGGTCGACCCGCGTATCAAGGTCATCGGCGTGCAGATGAATGACTCGGACGCCATGATCCAGTCGGTCACTGCCAACAAGCGCGTCACGCTCGCGGACGTGGGGCTGTTCTCCGACGGCACAGCGGTGAAGCTGGTGGGCGAGGAAACCTTCCGCATTGCGCGCGGCCTGGTGGACGAATTCATGACCGTGGACACCGACTCGGTATGTGCCGCCATCAAGGACATTTTTGTCGATACGCGCAGCATTGTGGAGCCCGCCGGTGCGCTGGCGGTCGCGGCCATCAAGCAATACGTGGCGAAGAACAAAACCAAGGGTGAGACCTACGCCGCCATTTTGTGCGGCGCCAATATGAACTTCGACCGGCTGCGCTTCGTCGCCGAACGTGCCGAGGTGGGCGAGGAACGTGAGGCGCTGTTTGCGGTCACCATTCCCGAGGAACGCGGCAGCTTCAAGCGCTTTTGCGAACTGATCGGCGAGCTGCCGGGCGGGCCGCGCAACGTGACCGAGTTCAACTACCGCATCAGCGACTCGGCGCAGGCACATGTGTTTGTCGGCATCACCACGCAGGGCAAAGGTGAATCGTTGAAGATCGCCACCAATTTCACCAAGCACAAGTTTGCCACGCTGGACCTCACGCACAACGAGCTGGCCAAGGAGCACGTTCGCCACATGGTGGGCGGCCACTCCGCACTGGCGGACAACGAACGCCTGCTCCGCTTTGTCTTTCCCGAACGGCCTGGCGCCCTGATGAAATTCCTGAGCCTGATGCGCCCGGGCTGGAACATCAGCCTGTTCCACTACCGCAACCAGGGCGCGGACTACGGTCGCATTCTGGTCGGCCTGCAGGTGCCCAAGGCCGACGACAAGGCATTCGCCAAGTTTCTGCAGACCCTGGACTACCCCTATGTGGAAGAGACCGCCAACCCGGTGTACCGTATGTTTCTGAGGACCTGACATGGGAATCTCTCTGGACGGCAAACTGGTAGTCGCCATTTCCAGCCGCGCTCTGTTTGATTTTGAAGAAGAGAACCAGGTTTTCGAGCAGGCGGACGACACCGCCTATATGGGCCTGCAGCTGGATCGACTGGAAATTCCGGCCAAGCCCGGCGTCGCGTTCTCGCTGGTGCAAAAGCTGCTCGCCTTCAACGAGGAACTGTCGCAGAAGGTCGAGGTCGTCATCCTGTCGCGCAATGACCCGGTCAGTGGCCTGCGGGTCATGAAATCGGCCGCGCATTACGCGCTGCCCATCATCCGCTGCGCGTTCACCCGCGGTGAGCCGCCCTGGCGCTACCTCAAGCCCCTGCATGCCAACCTGTTTTTAAGCACCCATCTAAGCGATGTGCGGGCGGCCCTTGCCGCAGGCGTGCCCGCTGCGCAGGTGTACCCGCACTCCGCGCATGCCAGCGAAGCGCACCCAAACGAAGTGCGGATCGCCTTTGACGGCGACGCCGTGCTGTTCAGCGACGAAGCCGAGCGGATCTACCAGTCCCACGGCTTGAACGCGTTTCAGCAGCACGAGACCGACAAGGTGTCACTGCCCCTGCCTGACGGCCCCTTCAAACCCCTGCTGGTCGCGCTGCACCGCTTGCAGCAGGCCGCCTCGCCGCGCATGCGCATACGCACGGCGCTGGTCACGGCCCGCAGCGCACCGGCACATGAGCGTGCCGTGCGCACGCTGATGAACTGGAACATTGCCGTCGACGAAGCGATGTTCCTGGGCGGGCTGGACAAGGGCGAATTTTTGCGTGAGTTCGAACCGGATTTTTTCTTTGACGACCAGACCGGCCACATCGAATCGGCCGCCCGTCACGTGCCGTCCGGCCATGTGGCCAGCGGCATCCGCAACTGACTACCCCGCCGTCGGCGCCAGGTAGCCCGCAAAGCCTTTGGCCCGCAGCAGGCAGGCTGGGCATTCGCCGCATCCGTATCCCCAGGCATGGCGATGGATACGGTCTCCCAGATAACAGGTGTGGGTGTGCTCCACGACCAGGTCTACCAACGGCTGGCCCCCCAGGTCATGCGCCATGGCCCAGGTAGCGGCTTTGTCGATCCACATCAGCGGGGTTTCAATCAAGAAGCGTTTGTCCATGCCCAATGAGAGCGCCAGTTGCATGGCTTTCATGGTGTCGTCGCGGCAATCCGGGTAGCCGGAAAAATCGGTTTCGCACACGCCGGTGACGATCACCTGCAAATCGCGCCGATAGGCCACCGCCGCCGCCAGGGTCAAGAACAGCAGGTTGCGTCCTGGCACAAAAGTATTGGGCAAGCCGGTGCTTTCCATGCGGAAGGCGGTTTCGCGGGTGAGCGAGGTCTCGCTGACCGAGCCAAGCACGGCCAGATCCAGCAGATGGTCTTGTCCCAGCTTTGGGCCCCACTGCGGGAATTGCGCGCGGATCTCACGCAAAACCACCAGTCTGGCGTCCAGCTCAACGCTGTGGCGCTGCCGGTAGTCAAAGGCAATGGTTTCCACACGCTCGTAGCGTTGCAAAGCGTGGGCCAGACAGGTGGTGGAGTCTTGTCCACCGGAGAAGAGTACGAGGGCGCTGGTATGCATAGCCCCGATGGTAGATCAGAGGCGCTCGTTCTTCTTGATCGTCGGGTGGTCGTAGACCAGCACTTGCTTGGCCAGGTCGCCAGGCACTTCGGATGGTACAACCGCGGTAGGTAGATCCAGTTGGTTGCTCACCTGCTCAAGCTGAACTGCGCTGGCGCTTGCGGTCCACACGCGGCTCAGGTGCTCCATCAGCACTTGGTACAGGGGTTTGGGAGGCGGATCCTCCACCTTTTCAGGGGCCGGCCGGTGGATGGTCCAGTCACGCGGCGCTGTCGCCGCCTCTGAGCCATGCCTGCCAGGGTCCGACACGCTGGTGTACACCGGTTCGCCCTCGGTCGTCTTCAGGGCGGGGTTCACCATATCCACAACGCTGGGCGTGGGCTGGATGCCGGGGTGTGCACTCACCGCTGGATTCACCGGAGCAACCGGTATGACTCTGTTTGCCCCAGACGAAACCACATCTGCGCCACTAGGCCGCAGATTTGGTGTTCGATCAATGGTGGGCAATTGCATTTTGTTTGGGCTTTTCGCCCCTCCACTTACTTTTCTTCGTAGACGTATGTTTCTTAACGGCAGATTTAGGGGGTTATTTAGGGTTATTTCCAAAATATTTTGAAAAAACAAAAGATTTACAACCGATTTCCACCAATTTGCACTTACTTGGTGCGTTTATTCTGGGCTTGAGTGATTTCGGCACTCAGTCCACCCGCTAGATCCATCCATACGCGCCCAGGGTTGACCGGTCAGGCAATGCAGAATGCCCATAACCTTGGTATGGAGTGGGCTTCGCGCCTAGTCATGCACCGCGACGTGCGTCGGATGCCCGCCAGGCGATCCGACTGGGGCCGGTCAACTACCTGCTGTCACCGCAGTATGGTCGGCCCATTGTCGGCCTGACCACACAGACCAATCTGCAGGCGCTCGACGCGCTGCGCAGGGCATCCCGCTACTGGAGAGCACGGTGGTATCAGCCCACCGCCTGCCCACAGCCGCCGGCAGGGTACATTGACACCCATGCAAGCCTTGATAGACACCATCGCGCAGTTGGCCCTGCCCCTTGACGCCCAGCGCGTATTCCATGGCCGTGGCGGCCTGTACCCGGGCTGCGAGCACTGGGCGCTGGATGTGTTCCCCCCAGTTTGGCTGCTGACCAGCTTTCAGCCGACGACCGACGCCGAGCTGGCCTGTGTGGACGCAGCACTGCGTGCCAGGCTGCACCAGCTCGCCCCGGAACAGCCGCTGAACTGGGTCTACCAGTGCCGGCACAAGGGCCAAACCGAGACGCGTTTGATGGCGGGCGCCGTGCCCACCCCGCATGTCGTCACCGAAGACGGCGCGCGCTACCTGGTGCATTTGCTCAAGGGGCAGAACCATGGTTTCTTTCCCGACATGGCACAGGGCCGGCGTTGGGTACGGGAGCACGTGGCGCAACGTCCCGGCATCAAGGTACTCAACCTGTTTGCTTACACCGGTGCGTTCTCAATCGTGGCATTGCAGGCCGGCGCCCGGCAGGTGGTCAACGTGGACATGAGCCACGGCGCCATGGCCCTGGCGCAGCAGAACCACCAACTCAATGGCCTCCTGGCCGGGGCCAGCTTCTGGGCCCATGACATTTTTTCGACCTGGGGCAAGATTCAGCGCAGCGGTCCTTACGACCTCATCATCGTCGACCCGCCCAGCTTCCAGAAGGGCAGCTTTGTGGCCACCAAAGACTACGCGCGGCTGGTGCGCCGCCTGCCCGAACTGTGGGCTCCTGGCGGGCACGTGTTGCTGTGCCTGAACGCGCCCGAACTGGACACCGCATTTTTACAGGCACTCATGGCCGAGCTGGCCCCGGAGTTCACATTTGTTGAGCGCGTGGACAATCCACCAGCCTTTGCAGATGCGTCGCCACAGCGCGCCCTGAAGGTGCTGGTCTACAAGGCCCCTGCATCCTATGCTTGCGCAGCTACCGATCACTGACCCGAGACCCAACCAATGACCCAAAGACCCAAGAAAATTCTCATCGTTGGCGCCAATTTTGCCGGTCTGACCGCGGCTATCCAATTGCCCAAAACGTGTGACGTGACCGTGGTCGACCCCTCACCGGACTTTGAGTGGATTCCGGGCATCCACGAAATTCTCTCCGGTGTCAAAACCCCCCAGGGCCTGCGACTCAATCGCTCCCAGATCGTCGCCCGCGCGGGGCACCGCTTTGTGCAGGACCAGGTTACCCACATCGACACCCGCCGGCGCCGCGCCACCACGGCGGGTGGCGACATCCTGCCTTTTGACGGGGCCATAGTCGCTGTGGGCGGCATCAGCAACAACTACCACATACCCGGCGTGGACCAGCACACCTGGCCGTTTCGAACCGTTGCAGACAGCCTGGCCATTGAAAAGCGAATGGAAGAATTGCAGCACAAGCCAGCACCCCTGCACGTGGTGGTGGTAGGTGGCGGCCTGTCGGGCGTCGAGGCGCTGGGCGAACTTCTGCGACGCTACCGCGACCGCACTGAGATTTCATTTGCCATGGTCGAGGCCAGCGCCCAACTGATGCCCGGCTTTCCAAAGACCCTGGACGCCGACCTGCGGCGGATCTGCCTGGAACACCGCGTGACGTTTCACACCGGGGAATCGGTTGCCCGCGTGACGCCCCAAGGCGTCTGGCTGGCGTCCGGCAAGCGGTTACCCTCAGCCCTGACCATTTGGGCCGCCGGCCTGGCACCGCCACCCCTGCTACGTGACGCCAAGCTGATTCGACCGCCCCACACCTGGGCAGCCGTGCACCAGACCTTGCAGAGTCGCTACGCCTCCAGCATTTTTGTGGTCGGCGATGCAGCGGCCTTGCCCAAGCCCGCCAGCAAGCAAGCCTTCAACGCCATCGACATGGGTGCCTTGGCGGCGCAGAACGTGATCCGCTGGCTGGCGGATGAAAGCCTGAAGGATTTCAAGCCGCCCGCCACGCCGATCCTGTTGGCCTTTGGCGACCTGCAGACCTACCTGGTGGCCGGCAAGACCGTGCTGGCCAGCAAAACCCTGGCAGGTGCCAAGGAGGGGGTCTACCAGCTCTTTATGGCGCAAACCGCACCGCAGCCAGGATTGCAGGGCGTGCCCGGCGCACTGCGCCGGTTGCGCAAGAGCTGGAAAGAACTGGTGGTGCCCGGCCTGCTGTCGATCAAAGACTTTCGCGCCTCGCCCGATTGGCGTCCCTTGAAACTGCTGTGACACAGGACACACCGCAGGCCGCAGTGGCGCGCGATGCGGTGCCCGGCCCGCGGCGCAATCAGAACTTGCTCTCGAACGCAGTCAGCGCGCCCTCCAGCTGCCATTGCAAGCGCGCCTTGGGGCTTTGCTCCAGATAGGTCTGGCAGCGCGCAGTGGTCTTGGTGGCGCCGGGCCGGTTGCCCGCGCAGGCGGGTGCGGGGTTGAGACGGTCCACGTCTTTCCACAGCGGCTCGCCTTCCACAAACGCGTAGTGCAGGCTGTTGCGCGCCATGGTTTTCAGCTGCCGATAGCTGACGTTCTGCTCCTGCACCGCCTTCACGTACTCGTGGGTCATCTCCGAGCGCGACACGCCCTCGTCATCGGTGGCCAGCGCGGTCGGCACGCCGTACTTCAGGTAGGCCGACAGCGGATGCCGGGTGCCGCTGACACCCAGGATGCCGGTGTTGCTGGTCAGACAGATTTCCACCATGATCTTGTTGCGCGCCATAGTCTTGAGCAGGTCCACTGCGTCGTCTTCCTGCATGACGGCCACGCCATGGCCGATGCGCGTGGCGTGGCCCAGCGCGATGGATTCGCGGATGTGAAAGCGCAGCCCTTCAGGCGGCACCAGACCAGGCACCAGTTCACCCGCGTGCAGCGTGACCTGGACCTTGGGGTAGACGCTGTGCAGGTAGTCCAGCAGGCGCATGTGTAGCGAAAAGTCCCGCATCGGTACCAGCGCGTCTTCCGGCATGACCAGGTTCAGACCGACCACCTGGGTGTCCGCCCTGCTAGCCAGCTCAAACCCGGCCAGCATCTGGGCAAAGACGATTTCCTTGGGCAGGCCGCGCAGCACCTGGTAGAGGTAGCGCACGTTCACCGCGCAGCCGGGCGCAGCCTGCGGGCTGCCGCAGCGCAAAATCTCGGCCTTGCGCGTGTTGGCACGGTTCAGTTCATCGGCGGCAGCCTGGGCAGCCTCTAACATGCCACTGTCCAGCATGGCTGCGCGCATCTTGCCAAAGTCGTCATGCCACTGCGCCTTGGCGGCCACTTTGCCGACACCGGAGCCGTTGGGGGTCAGCATCAACTCCAGGTAGCTGACATGCCCTGCGCTGGCACGCGCGGCAACCTCGGCCAGCATGTCACCGGTGCGGTTCTTGTTGGACAGGCCAAACTTGCCAAAGCTGTCAAAGAATTGGTCGTGGCCGCTCAGGCCGGAGGTGGCGGCGTTGCGCATGGACCAGGCATCGATCAGGCGGCGGTACAGCACGCCGTCAGCTTGCGCGTCCTTGGCCGCAACCTGGCCCAGCGCGGGGTCGCAGGGCGGTTTCACCACGGTCAGCGTTTTGGGTTCCACGCACAGGCCGTCCTCCACCGCCCAGCCGATCATCGATTCGGCATAAATGGCGCCTGACAAATGGCTGTGCAGGTCGCCGCCTTTGGGCATGTCTTTGAGAAAGGCCCACAGCTCGGGCGGCTGCGCGCGTATGGTGCGGAAATGCGCTTCGGTGCGCTGTTGCGCGCTCAATCCCGGCTTGGCCTGCACGTATGCTGGCACAGACATGCAAGCCGTCAGCGCCACGGCCATGCAGAGCGCCTTCAGTGTGTCGTTGTTGTAGTTCATTTCCCCCCTCCCTTGGGTGATGAGGCGCCATATTACGATGTTCAGCAACGACGCCCGAGGTAGGCCGGTCAACGCAGGTTCTTGTAAGGCGCCAGTTCCGCCAGCACCAACGCATGCACCGCATCCAACACCGGATTGGGCGCGCGTTGGGTACGCTGGACCCATGCCACTTGTGATTCCAGCCCCTGCGTGGGAAACGGCAACTGCACCAGGGCATGGCATGCCAACAGCGGTCGGGCGCTGGCCAGCATACCCGCGTATACCGCGTCACTTTGGCTCACTACGTCCAGCAAGCTGGCGACGTCCTCGCAGCGCAGTGATACGAATGAGGCCGGGTGGGCCTGCGGCCCAAATCGGTCCACCAGCTTGTACGCCAGCGAGTCGCTGACCTCGGTGCTGGCAATCGGATATTGCAGCAGGTCCTCCAGATTGACAGCCCGCTTTCGGGCCAGCGGATGGCCCTTGCGGCACATCAGCCCTATGGCGAATTCGCCCACTTGCTCCACTTGCAGGTCACCGCTGGCATGCGGTACTGAGCGCGAATCCGCTACCAGCACGTCCAGCCGGCGTTCACGCAGAGCGCTCACCTGCTGCTCCATGGGTCCCAGTGAAACCGTGATGCGCATGCCACCCGCCTGCTGGGCCGCAAAGCGCAACAGGGGGCGGGTGAGCAAAACGCTGGGAGTTGGGCTCAGGCCGATGCGCACATGCCCCGCATTGCCACTTGTATGGTGCTGCACGACTTGCATCAGTTCGTCAGTTTGGGCTACCACCTGGCGCGCATGTGCCAGCACGATGCGCCCGATGGGTGTGAGGGCATTGCGATGCCCTACCCGATCGACCAAGCTCACGCCCAGGTTGCTCTCCAGCACCGAAATGCTGCGGCTGAATGCCGCTTGCGAGCGGCGGCTCTGGTCTGCGGCCCGGGAAAAAGAGCCACTGTCAGCCAGCGCGAGAAAGTTACGCAGCTGGGCAATGGATGCGGTCATGGTATGCAAAAAAGCGATTGAATCGACATAAATTATGCAATTGACACAAGCAGGCATGGCTTCTAGCATCCACCCACCTGCCGCAATCCACGAGTTGCATGGTCCGATCGACACAACCGAAAGCGAATCCGCGTGATCAAAAAAATACTGCTCTCCCTCGGCGCCCTTTTGCTGGTAATCGTGGCCGCGCTGGGCATCAACACTGCCCGCAAAGGCTCACAGCAAATGGTGGTTGCGCCGCTTGCGCCCATCGCGGTGGACGAGGCCGGGGCCGCCACACGGTTGGGTGAGGCGGTGCGACTAAAGACGATTTCGTCACGCGACGATGCCAAACTCAATGCCGACCAGTTTCTGGCGTTTCATGCGCTCTTGCAGGCGAAGTTCCCGAAAGTGCACGCTGCCCTGAAGCGCGAGACCGTGGCGGACCTGAGCCTGCTCTACACCTGGGAGGGCACCGACCCCAAGGCCAAGCCCATCATGCTGCTGGCGCACCAGGACGTCGTGCCCGTGGCCCCCGGCACCGAGGGTGACTGGCAGGTAGACCCGTTTTCTGGTCTGGTGAAGGACGGGTTCGTGTGGGGCCGTGGCTCGTGGGATGACAAGGGCAACCTGATGTCACAGCTGGAAGCGGTGGAAATGTTGCTCTCATCGGGTTACAAACCCGCACGCACGGTCTACCTGTCCTATGGCGCAGACGAAGAGGTGGCCGGTGCCCGCGGCGCCGCCAAGATTGCCGCGCTGCTGAAGGAACGCAAGGTGCAACTGGACTTTGTCATTGACGAAGGCCTGCTGGTGCTCGATGGCGTGATGCCCGGCTTCAAGCAGCCCACCGCCTTGATTGGCGTGGCGGAAAAGGGCTATATGTCGGTGGTGCTGAAGATGTCGGCCACACCCGGCCACTCGTCCATGCCGCCCAAGCAGGGCACCAGCGCCATTGCCATGATGAGCGCGGCCCTGAAGCGCCTGGACGATGAGCAGCTGCCGGCCGGCATCCGCGGGGTGGCCAGCGAAATGTTTGACACCCTGGCACCGGAAATGGGTGGCTTTGCGCGGGTGGCCTTGTCCAACCTGTGGCTGTTTGGGCCGGTGGTGCAGAAGCAATTCGAAGGCGCTGGCAGCACCAACGCCATGATCCGCACCACCACCGCATTGACGATTGTGAACGCCGGCAACAAGGAAAACGTGTTGCCCGGTCGCGCCGAGGCCACCGTGAATTTCCGCATCCTGCCCGGGGACACCAAAGAGCAGGTCATGGAACACGTGCGCGCCAAGGTGAGCGCTGCGGTGCCAGGCGACAAGTTTGAGCTGTTTGCGCTGCCCGGCGCGGTGGATGCATCCAAAGTGGCGCCCACGAACTCGGCACAGTACAAGGTGCTGAACAAGACCATCCGAGAAATTTTCCCCGACGCGCTGGTTGCGCCCGGCCTGATGGTGGCCGGTACCGACTCGATTCACTACGGTGACATCAGCGACCACATTTTCAAGTTCTCACCCGTGCGCGCCAACCCTGAAGATCTGAAACGCTTTCACGGCACGAACGAGCGCCTGAGCACCGGCAACTATGCCGATGCCATTCGCTTCTACCACCGCCTGATCACCGAGACTGTGGCTGCCCAGGCCAATTGAAGCAACGGCACAGCACCAGTGAGCCTGTGGCGCACCTAGTGCGCCGGTCGTTGTATGAAAAACGACCCGCTAGCCCTCGTCAATACTGGATTTGTCACTATATTATTGATAGCAAACCGCAACTATTCCGCGCAATTAAAGTCGTAAACAGCACCCTAGCATCCATGCGGGTTTGCGGCGTACCAAATTGACAACACGTCAACCTAAAGTCGTAAACACTCCTTGTTGAATAGTGGCCAGCAAGTCAGCTTCACGTCGCTGCTCTGTAGTGAAATAATCTCATAATGCAGATTATGGACACCCAACGAAGCAATCGCCGGCACCACACAGAGCGGCTTAAAAAAGCGCGGCAGTTTTACTGGGGCCGTCGTCTTGCGGATTCCCCTCGATCGCTCGGACAAGTGGTCACGACACCGAAACCCAATAATGGCTGGTTGGATGGAAATCCTCGGAAGTATTCGAAAGAGCTCGCGGTGGGCGAGCGGAGCTCCATTGAATCGTTTCTGCGCATCGAAACAGCCATTTGGCCCTAACGGCCCCATTGTTTTCTGGCTTTCCCCTGCTCCTCCCAGCTGCGCTGGACGTCACGAACCATGTCGTTCCAGCTAGTTGGCAGATTTGGGGAGCGTCTTACTGCCCACCCTTCCAAAGTCATAAACACATCTTTGGTGGCTACAGAGAGCTCACTCTATGCGTCTTTCGGTGGAACATAAGCGTGATGACGAAACTCTTTCCAGAGCTTTGATATTTGACGTACGGACGGAAGCTCTTGGAGAGGTAGCCGTTGTCATCCACTGTCATTTTTATAGCAATGGATGACAACGGAAGCCTTTGTGGTGTCGGCGCCACTTGAATTCTGACCAGTCTAGTGCTGGCAGTTCGAATGCCAACTGTGGATACACATCGCGCATTGCAGAACTACACAATTTTTCCAAATTTGTAGCGCCCAACTTTCCCACTTTTCAAGTCCTTGAGCGATTCATTTGTCAGCCTCTCAAAGTCTGGGCTGCCGAATTCTATCCCCACTGGAACCATGTTCTCCCAGGCCAGCTCCTCAGCCGATCTTGGCGCGGTCGGATCGCATCTGGCCAACAGATCTGCCAGGCTCTCCTTCTTTGTCAGGCCACGCCAATGCATTTTTAGGATGGTCATGCTCCCGTCACGGATCGATTTCTTGGTTCGATACCAAAGTCCATCTTTGAAGTAGTGCCGGGTGTCGCACTCTTTACAGTCATACCAGCCATTGCGGGATGGCGAGTGCAACCTGGCATTGAACCAGGGCGTCATTTTTTCCATGGTAACCCCTTCGTGCAAGCAATACTTCGTAGGCTGATGTCACCATCCTGGAGCTGAGTAGGGGCTCGTCTGTGTGTAGATCGCTACTCCCTCTGCCCCAAACAATGGGCACACCAGAATGGTCTTTGGCAAGCCGTCAGAGTCCAACGCAGTTGCCCCGCCGCAGATGAAATACTGGCCAGACTTTTCAGGAAGTAGATGACTCAGGATAGTTCTCAATCGTTCGTTTTCTGCCTTCAATTTTTCGATCGCCTGTTCGCTCATAGTTGGATTACTCGTGTTCAATTCAATCAATGCCATATGGTCTATTTCACCTGGCTCTGGAAAGTGCCGCAACACGTACTTGAGCGCGTGTTTCTGCTTCTCAGTCAAATTCTCCGAATCCGTTGACATCAAATCGAACCTGAAAAACTTGAACGCATCCGTCAATGCCTGGTAACGCTCATGTGGTGAAGTCGGCCCCCGGTCGAGTGAAACTGGCACATCTGGGTTGACTGCAGTCGTCGAAGCGGAGTGGTCCTCAGGCGCAAGCATTGGCGCGAACACATCCACGCTGGCGGCAGACCACTGGTCGATGTCTGATGTGCTGGGGTAGTGCCTGAGAATCGCCTGCACTGCAGTTTGCTGTGCAGTTGACAGGTTGGTAGCAGCCTGGAGTTCCCATAGGAATTCCCATCCCCAACGGAGGGATCTTGTCCTCTCAACCGGCGTTGTCATGCTCCGCTCCTTTTCTCATTTCGGCGTTGATTCTTGGGCAGGGCTTGAATTTCACAAGCATCTGACTGACACTTTCATGCGTTCGGCAGGGAGTCCTGCGTCTGGCCAATTGCTCTTGCATTGGTCCCTATATTTCCTGCCTATTCGTCACCGCTTCAATGACTCCTTCAATTGCTGCACGTGCCGAATAATTGCAAATCTTGTCTCGTTCGGTAAGAGCGTCGCCATGGGCGAAGCCTGGCGAATCTGGTTGCCCCACTCCGACTCTTCCAAGGCCTGCTTCCAATTTCGATTGGTAATGATCTCGACCCAGGCGTCACGCAACGGCTTCGATCGGTAGCTTGTCTGGGTTTCCCAACGCAGCAGTGTTGCCAGCGCTTTCTCGGCCAGACAATCGTCAAGGAGCACCAGACGGACAGCTTCAACGTGCATTGCCAGGCTTTGATAGTCCTGTGGCCCATGCGGTTTTCCTGCATACAGGTTAAAGTCGATTTCCATCGGGTTCAGCTACTCCACCTTGCCGCGTAGCCTGACCACAGCCGTCGTACGAATCCGGGTGCAATCAAAGGCCAATCGTTTGTGCATAGCCGCCTCCATTGGTACCCGGAAGATCAAAGATAAACGCTGTGGTACTTGGCATAGAGCACCCGCAAGACTTGTTCACAACCCACAGCGGTTGCTAACAGATCAATGGGACGTGCGGCAAGGGCTGGACAGGGCCTGCGAAGCCAGGTCCACGCCCCGTCTTTGGAAAGATAAAGCGCCTCTGCATAGTGAATCACTTGATCAGCATCTACAAAATCAGGCGCGTTGACATTAAACAGGCTGTCCCTCAACAGAATCGCATCTTTGGGAAACTGTTTATCAGCATCTTGCGGCAGGGCTTGAAGTTCAATCGCCGTAAGGGGGACATCATTTCTTGGGTACAAGATTTCTCTCCAGCAAACTCACATTGGTCACAACAGCACGGGATTTGTCCGCTGCCACCTTCTAGCTAAGCTTGTCACCGATTTGCCAGCCATGCATCGCAAACAGATCCGCGGGCAGCTGAACGAAGTACTCCCCGGTGTCTGGGTCTATCTGAACTTCTGATTGCAGACGTGTTTCCATTTCAGGGATTGCTTATTGTCTTGAAAACCTGTGCGGGAGTCCATTTCTCGCCCGCAATCCTCTTGTCAACTATGCGGCGTGCTTCACGAATGACGACATCCGGGTAGTGCATGAGTTCCAGCCTGATTGCGTGAATCCACCTGGCTTTGATCCTTTGAGGACCGCCAATGACAGCGATGACAACTGGCGGTAGACGATCGATTTCTGATTCCATCCCTTGCTCCCCATTTTTGGCAAAACTATCTCTGCTCGATTGCCTAACCTGAACGACTATCGAGGTTGGCGTCTACGGTTCACGATTCCTATTGCCAGCTTTTGGACCGGTTGACCCCCCTGTACACCATTGGATGCTTCGCCCAACACCTTGAAGTCAAATTCAAGACGTCGTGGTAACTGACTCCAATTTGAGTCAGGGCATTTCTATATCGAGTCCCGGCAAGTAAGAACAAGTCAAAAGAGCGTTGTGAAAGATGGTCACCCGTGCATTCCATAGCGTGATGCAACGATTCGAATACAAAATCTTCACACTCTTCTTCACAAAAAAACAACATTTCGAATACGTCCCAATACAGAAACTCCGGCCCCACTTTTGCACCCAAAGTGTTGTAGCGATCTGTCAACGCTATCGCGAGCATGGCCAGTGCTGCAGTAGCTAAATCCAGCGCCCAAGCGTCGAACCGGTCGACGACCAAGAAATCCTCATCTGCGCACATTGAGAACAGAAGCCGATGGACCTGAGCAGGTCCAACATCGATTTCCACATTGATCTGAGACCAGGTTGGAGCGGCAGGGATGGTCATCAAATGCCGAAAGGTGTTCGGCGTCATGCGCTCCAGGTCTTTTCGAATATGCTCTTTTTTTGAGTCGTTCGCCTGATCCCACTCAACACGAAAATTTGAAGTCAATGTCGGGTAAATTGAGCCGTCACGTGGATTCCAGCGCGAATGCAGAATGCTCTGCACGCGATGTGCAGCAATGGCCTTTACAGTTTCCCAGTCAACATCACCATTTGCATCGGCCAGGGCAACTGCCTCAATCGCATCCAGGTGCAAATGCCACGCGGAGGAGGGATAGTATTCATCGGCTTTCTGAAGCAGTGGATACATGGGCCTTTTAGATGCAGTCGGTTCTAACAATTCTTTGCATAAGCCTCCCTCGATCATTTCCGAGAAGAATTCACAACTTGGCTTTACATCGTGCAAACCGACCTGCAGGTTGATCGATGGCAATTTCGCGGCGGTTTTGTCAAGGGCATGGATTGAATCGCCACGCGCCCGCCGGGCATCTTTGCCAAACCAACGGCGCCAAGTCCGCGGATCAAAGGTCTCATTCATACCTATCACTGACAAAGCGGTTAATACATCTTCGGTCTGTGCTTCATTTGGCAAGTGACGCTCACCAAGTAGTTGGTACTTGAAATAATTGAGCGCCATTGGCTGCCTCAGTTGCCGAATGGGAAACTTAACCGCCTCAAGATGTGATTGCAATGCAAAACCTCCCGTTCAATTTCTGGACATTTTGCATTTAACTTCTTTGCATTGAAAGTTAACTTCACTCGATGACGAAGATCAATCATCACCTTTCTGCTCCATCTCCCCATGCGTCACACGCTTTCGTGTCCCAGCGCGCTCCATTCCCGTTAACTTTTGGGGAATTGATGTACTTGCATCGCACTCGACTTGGCGTGAGCCAAAGGAAAGTCGCAGTTAGCGCAGGACTGTCAGAAAGTTACTTCAGTGAGTTGGAAAATTCAAAGCGGATTGCGCCACCCCGACCGACGGCTCTTCGCATAGCGCGGGCGCTGAACCTCTCCTGGGATGATGAAGGCAATTTCGTTGGAACTGCCGCGTCAGAACGAGCGTCATTGCTCGACGACTTGTATTTACCAGTTCAAATCCAGCGGCTCATAGCACTGCTGCGTATCGAAGGCCCACGACTACCCGCTGAAGTATTGAATTCAATTCAAACGAAACTGCAGGAGGTCCACGTGTGAAATCCAGAAGACAGCCCTTGTTAAAAGGGACTGTCCACCAGAAGCCAAGACGGAGTCGCCTCAGCGGTCGCATGCAGAGAATATCACTCCCACGGCATTGGTCAAGACAGCATTCACCGATTAGCGAAAACACCATTCATAGGCAACGCTGGAATTGCTCGTGGCAACCCCAATGCTTGCCACGCATCTACAAATCCGACTACTTGTCCTTCAGAAGGCCTCACTTCCAAGTCGAAATAGCTCTCTGCATTGGCAAACGCCAGTTGCAGATCGCCGCGGCCACGTGACAAGACTTCACAAGTCTTACCCCGCCATAAATCATAGGAGTGCAACCATGAAAAACTCATAGGCAAAAAAAATCGGCATCAGGTCTTGCAGGACCAAACACCGATTCTCTGGGGGATGTCCCAGACTTTCTCTTCGCGGAGTTCAGTCTACGAGCCGTAAGCCGGCGCGTCAATCCCCTTTTCTTAAAAATTTAACGAACGCCATTTTGGCGAGCGATGGATTTGCTCGCGCTGGTGAGAAGAGGAATTTCATGAGAACTCAAAAACGTTTTACTCCGTCACTGATGGAGCGGTTCATGCGACAGGGTCGCGGCACAGGGACATACAAAGACTACATTCCCTGGCACCGGGTTGGGCGAGGTGACCCATCAAGTCAGGGCCGCTCACACTTGATGATGTGGAAGGAGCGCCAGAGGGAGTTGTTGTCCGACGGCGAATGGGTTGGACTGCTGTTCTCAACGATGATTACAAACCTGGTAGATGTACGCGAGCAGCACAAGCTCTCGCTGGAATACGGTCAACACGAACTCTCTCTGTACGACGTACGCTGCGCAGGCGGTGATTTCCCGGGCACGCTCGCACTTGCCGGGCAGTTGGGATTCAAACACCCACGTGTCACAGGCGAAGGGACCTCTGATGATTGGAGGATGACCACAGACCAAATTCTGGTTCTAAAACTCCCATCAGAGCAGCTTGGATTTCTGGCTGTCGCCTACAAGCCTGATAACAAGCGCCTGACAAAGCGCAAGCGGCAGTTACTTGCCATTGAAAAAGCATACTGGGATGTCAGAGGAGTTACCTGGATATTGATCACTCCGGAGTTGTTTGATGAGTCTGTTGGACTCACGCTTCGCCGCTCTGCGCCTTGGGGTCTTGGAGTTGCAACGGCCGCAAACGATAGGAAAGTTGCGGTCAATGTTGTCCGTCAAACTCTGGGGCACACCTTCACCTTCACATTGAATTCAATTGAGGCTCTGCTCGGTAACAAGGACCTCGCGCAGCGTTCCTTCTGGCAAGCAGTATGGAACGGCGATATCCCCATGAACCTACGAGCAGGTTGGCGGCCACATCTGCCGATCAAACTTCTAAGCCAGGATGCCTTCACTCAACTCAACCCAGTGGCATCGAGGAGGACATCATGGATTTGATATCGAATCAGGTGTTTCGCCTTCTGCAAGACACGTCCACAGGTGCCTATCCAGCAGGAATCTACCGCGTGGTGTTTGATGAGACTGCCATAAACAAAACGGTTTGTGTTTGCATCCAACTAACCAGCGAGGTGAATGCTATCCAAAGTGGACGTCGGAAAAATGATAAGACCAAGCACCCAAGAAAGAAAGCTCCAGCCGCGCTCATTGGGAATCTTCTATGGATGGATAGGGACTACCTTGAGAGACTGGAATCCGAAAAGCTTCTGATCACTGTCGAGATAGAACGCGAACCAATTTACTTCATTCCGATTGGGTCCCAGAAGGATAAAAGGATATTTTCTGAACGCTGCGATGCCATGAAAGATTTTCTCGACTTCATCAAGATGAAAGAAGGCATTTTGATGCACGGTGGTCTAGGAGGGCTCGTTCGGGAGACCATGAAACGAGCAAAAGTCAGCCGAACTTTTGTATATCGGCAGTGGTCAACACTTTGCCAGTTAGGCATCAGTCAGATCAGTCTCTTACCCCGACACGATCGCTGTGGTGCACCCAACGTCTCACGACCCTGTGACACGGGGGGCAGGCAGAAGGCGGGACGAAAGACTCGGACGCAACGCGTGGCCAAAGCGCATGGCGTCATATTGCCACCCAAACAACCCGGTATGAGCACTGAATGGCGTGCTGCAATTATGGCAGCGGACAACCAGATCAAAACAGCTGTCAAGCCGGCAATGCCAAAGCGCTGCACGCTGATTCTAGACAGCGCATTCGTCAAAAGATATCGCCAGGAAAATGGCGCGCTGCTCCCGATTGACCCAAAACTGGGCGAATACCCCAACAATCGACAAATCCGCCGCGTTCTAGAAGTTGAGGTTCCGCGTATTCAACGCCTGCTGCAAAAGACCACACTCGGCCATTTCAAACGAACTCTTCGTGGATTGATCGCTCGCAACTGGAAGGGTGTATCCGGTCCAGGTCATACCTGGGCAATTGACTCGACAGTGGGTGACATCTATTTGCGTTCTTCTCTCAATCGTGCCTGGATTGTTGGACGCCCGATTGTCTATATCGTCGTTGATGTGTGGTCTACCGCAGTTGTTGGCTTTTATGTTTGCCTTACCGGTCCGAGTTGGAACACCGCAAAGGTCAGCCTGTTCAATTCAGTCGCCGACCCTACCCTGCAAGGTGAACTGTGGGGCTACGAGCCGATTCTTAGCCTTAACCCCTTCCCCACGATGTGCTACAAACTCCTGTGCGATCGAGGGGAGTACCTGTCCAAGGCCGCCAGTCTTACCGCTGCAGAGCTTATACCGGACATGGCATATACGCCACCATATCGCCCGGATCTGAAGGGATTGGTTGAAGTTCTTCATCGCATCGAAAAGGATGCGCAATTCCTGTTTGAACCAGGGGCCATGGATTCCCGACGTGCGGAATTCGATTTGCGAAAGTCCCATCCTGAAGAATCTGCAATGACCGTGCGCGAATACGTTGAGTATTTGCACCTGATTTTTGGGAATTACAACCTCACTGTCGGCGCCGATCCAATATTGACCACCTGTGCCGATTGAATTTTGACCAGGAGCTATTGCCAGCAGTTTCAATGCTGACTGTGGATAACTATAAATCTAAAGTCGGTATTCCGGTCTCCTTGTCGT